>ENA-OQCL01000002-OQCL01000002.1-human-gut-metagenome-genome-assembly--contig:-NODE-2-length-139127-cov-22.334000_pt1 | contig 139127 bp, 108 predicted proteins | sample MGYA00242502_ERZ504586 | MGnify/ENA primary metagenome ERZ504586 (study PRJEB26092, sample SAMD00036316) | human gut metagenome | host: Homo sapiens | study: EMG produced TPA metagenomics assembly of... | reverse complement strand
TCGCCCGCCTCAATCTCTCGCCGAGCTCGCACTTGCTCCTGTTCGAGATCGAAGCCGGGTCCCACCCTTCCGCTTTTAGGTCGGCCAACACCGCCCTGAGCAGCAGGTTCTCTATCTGGTCCTCGTTGAGCCCGGCGAGCGGGCCGGTCGCGGGCGGGGCGTAGATCGACTTGTCGGGGCCCAAGCTGGCCTCCTTCCGGCGCGGTTTCCTCGCACCGATTCTACAGCGCGCCCCGGTGTAGCTGTGCGGGAGGTGGCCCGTCGCCCACTTCTTGGCCGCGCCCACCGTGACCCCCGCGAACTTCGCGGCGGCGGTCGGCCCCATGCCGTCCTCCGTCGCCAGGAGGAAGAGCTCGACCTTCTCCCTGCTGTACATGCGAACCTCCAGTCCGGACCGCTTCACGGTCCAACTTTCTGTCCGCACCCCCCTTTGAGCTCGTATGGGCACCAAAAGCGGGAGATTATCCACGCTCATTCTATTAGGAGTCGCAACCGCTACAACTCTACGACCTCAACGCCGTTGTAAATCTCGTCCCAGCGGTCCATGACCAGGTGGCCGGTCTTGGGATCCATGGCGTTGAGCTTGCCGCAGGTATTGGCGGTCTTGAGCACCGTGACGTCGTCGGCACCAGCAGCAATGGCATGCGCAAAGCCGGCGATGGTCGAGTCGCCGGAACCCGTCGCGTTCACAGCCGCAATCGCGGGCGTCTTGGCGCGGAACGCGCGGCCCTCGTGGAAGCCCACCGAACCGGCAGCGCCCATCGAAACGACGACCCAGGGAATACCGGCAAAGCGGCCATCGGCGGCAAGCGCCTCGCGCAGGGCATCGACATCATCGGTCGTAAAGGACGTACCCAGCAGGCCGTTAATCTCGGTCAGGTTGGGCTTTACGAGCTCAGGCTTAGCGTCGGACTCCAGCGCGGCCTCCAGCGATGCGCCCGAGGTGTCGAGCAGCACCTTGGCGCCCGCCTCTTCGGCGATCTTGACGAGCTCGGCATAGTAGCCGGCATCGACGCCACGCGGCAGCGAGCCCGAAAGCGTCACAATGTCAGCCTTCGCTGCAAGCTCGGCGAACTTGGCCGTAAAGGCCTCGAGCTCGGCCGGGGCGATCTGCGGGCCGCTCTCCAGCAGCTCGGTCTGATTACCCTCGTGCAGAATATTCAGGCAAATGCGCGTCTCACCGGCGATGGGCACAAAGTCATTCTTGACGCCATCGGCATCCATGAGCTCGGCCATATAGGCACCCATGTGGCCGCCAAGCAGGCCGGTCGCGAGCACGTCGTCACCCAGCTGCAGCAGCACACGGCTCACGTTGAGGCCCTTGCCACCAGCGGTCTTTTCGGGCATCACGCGGTTAACATCGTCGATGATCAGCTTGTCGAGCTGATAGCGCGTATCAATCGACGGGTTCATGGTAACGGTCAGAATCATGTTGGACTCCTGTTTAGAAAACCGGCCCGCGCCCCTCACAGAAACGCGAGCCGTCAATTAAAAAGCTGCAGAATGCCGGGTACCGCCAAAACGACGCACACGAGCTCAGCAAGCAAAAGTTTTATCAGAGTAGCTCGCACGCCAGATGGCTTCGCAGCGTCGACTGGTCTGGCGTTCGGTAGAACGCCGGAACCTCCTTAGTCGTGGTATTCGCCGCGGTCCCACTTCTCCAGGAACTCGTCAAAGAAGTGCGGGTCGGCCTGAGCCTCGGCGTCGGCCTTATTGCAGGCATCGATCTTGGCGATCAAGGCATCGTGCTCGGGAGTCTTGTCGTAGGGCTCCTCCAGGAAGGCAAGCATGATGTCGGCCATCAGGAACTCGCCGGTGATCTTGCCGCCAAAGCCCACGATGTTGGCGTTGAGCTCGCGACGGGCATACAGGGCAGAGGTCATGTCGCGAACCAGGGCGCAGCGGGCGCCGGGAACCTTGTTGACGGCGTTGGTGATGCCGATGCCGGTGCCGCACAGGGCCACGCCAAAGTCAGCCTTGCCGCTGGCAACAGCCTCGCCCACGGCCTTGCCGTAGATGGGGTAGTGCGTACGGGTGTGGCTGTAGGTGCCGCAGTCGAGCACCTTGTAGCCAGCCTGCTCCAGGCGGTCGGCCAGATAGATCTTCTCGTCCGTAACGATATGGTCGCAACCGATTGCGATGGTCTTCTTCATCAGAACGTCCTTTCGTCTGAATTCACAAGTTGAGGTAGAAGTTCGAGTTCTCGGTGGCTCTCGTTAGGCCATCTTGTTGAGCATGTCGACACGGATCTGGTGACGGCCGCCAGCATACTGGGCGCGCAGGAACTCGCGGGCGATCTTCTTTGCGACCTCGGTGCCCACAACGCCCGGGCCCATGGTGACCATGCGCGAGCCGTTGTGCTCGCGGGTCATGTAAGCGGAACGCTCGTCGGAAATGTTGGCGACGACCATGCCCTTGATCTTGACGGCGGCCATATAGGAGCCGACACCGTACTTATCGAATGCGATGCCCTGGGAATCCTTGTGCTCCAGCAGGTCCTTGGCAACGGCGGTGGCGGAATCGACAAAGTCCGCGGCAGGGGTCTCGGAATAGTCGACGACCTCGTGACCGTCGGCGATGAGCATCTCCTTGATGGACTCCTTCATCGACATACCGTCGGCATCGGAAGCGATTACAACTCTCATGACATCCTCCTTGAGAGATACGCAGGTGCGTAGTTTCTGTTTGGAAGTGTTGAATCGCGTTCAGGTCCGGGCATCTGAATGTGCGGTTCTTCACTGTTCATGTTTATTTGAACACATTCGAACAGTAACTGCAACAACTATTTGTTTATCTTTGTTCTTTTTTGAACAAATATCGTTCACGGATGATTGCTGACCGTTTGGACTCAGAAAAGGCCCGGCTTACCGCGCATTCAACAAACAAAAGGGCGGCCGAGAACGTGTCTCGGCCGCCCTTCGGCGGTATTCCCCGGTATATACAGCTGTTTTAGCTACTCGGACTGCCCGCCCTTTTTGGCGTGCTTGGACGGAGCGCTCAGAAAGCGACCCGTCAGATAGTTCGCCGGGCCGGAAATATCAATCCCCAGTAGCACGTGCCCCAGCCACAAAAACGCCGCGAGCACCAGCAATGGAATCACGCACGAGGTCACGATCATCACGATGACGCCTTCGATGAGATCGGTCACTTGCCGCACAATTTCATCGGTCATCTGCTTGGCGCCGCTGGTCACCGACGTGACGAGACCCGAGGCACCGTCGGCAAGCTGCTCAAGCACGTTCTTGGACTCTGTGGACTCGGTCTTTTTCTTGCTTGTTTTGGAGCTATCGCTATCTGCCGCGCTCGCAGCGTCGGTCGCCTTTTGCTCGGCCGCCTCGATGCTAACGCGATACGTTTCGTCGACCTTTTGCGACACCCATACGCTTGCAGGCACCAACGCCATGCCAATTATGGCGACCACCAGCACACGCGTTGCCACGCGGCGAATGACGCCGCTGGTGCTCCAGCGTCCGTGAATACCAAGCGACACTGCAAAGAGCACCAGCGCAAACGGAATCAGGATGCCCAGGCCAACCGACCACAAAATGGTCAGCAGATACTTCTCGAGGTAGAGCGCGGCAAGCACGATACCCAAGTTTCCCGAAAGCTGCGCGAGCTGCTCGGCGACTGGCGTTCCCGTATCACCCGGCAGCGCGGTGATACCCGCAGATAGGGCGACGCACGAGGTCGTGAGCGCCAAAACATTGCCCTTCTTTTGATCGATGACCTCGATGGTGGAGTCCCAGGTCTTGGTATCGGCAAAATGCGGACGAGCTACAAAGCCCGACAACAGCGCCAGTACCACGAGCGCAACGATAAAGCCAATCTGCAGTTTTTTGTTTGCGCACACGACATCGGACAGGCTGGGCTGCAGCTCGGTTACCGTCGTGTGCTCGGTTATCTGGACAGGACGCCCATGAGTCATCTCGTGCGCGTCTCCCTTTTGAATCAATCCGTTGCCCGGCATTTGGATACCTCCTTATTCCGGCCTGTATTGCGGATGGAAGTATACCCACCCAGCGAAAAACCGAACGGGAGGGCGTGCAGAAGCTCCATAACGCTGCTAGTCGAATAGTGCCATTTCAAAACTATGCTGGTTTACTACGGTAAAACCGATAGGACCGACCACATTTGCTATTAGCAGAAAATGACAAGCTTTCTACCTGCGGCTTTGATAACGCCGTTCTTTCCATAGTTGAAAGAATGCGATTCATCGTAGTAAACCGGCATAGTTTTGTAACCGACAGGCCGAGTCGGCACCGCAGCAAACCTAATGACCCGTTTTCTTCCATCCTCAAAGGATCAAATGCATGGCAGGAGTGTCCCTAACTGCGGCAGATAAGGAACGTCCCCAAGTGCCGGGTAAAAAGAAAAAGCCCTGTCGCGAGTTTGCGGCAGAGCTTTTGGAAGGGGACTTGGTTGTGCGGGCTCGTTAGGCGAGCTTGGCCTCGAGCTCGGCGATGCGCTTGTAGGCATCGATGGTAAAGCGGGTCTGCTTCTCCAGAATCATAGTGGTCATGAGAGTGTCCTGAGCGTGAGCCATGATGAAGGTCATCTCCATCTCGCCGCCGCCGGCCTCCTGCGAAAGCAGCTTGGTCTGCGTGTCGTGGGCACCGATGAGCGCATCGCTGGCATCCTTGTGCAGCTGCTCGGCCTTCTCAAAATCACCCTCGCGAGCAGCATCGAGCGCTGCAAGCAGATCGGTCTGGGCGTCACCTGCGTATGCGACAATCTCGAATCCAACCATCGAGATTTCTTCTTTGGTTGCCATATTGCGTTCCTTTCACATATGAACCAACGGAGAGCATCGCGTCCGGGCATACGCGCTGCGCTGTGTATGACAGAAACAATAACATTCAAACAAAAAGGAACAATGCAAACCGTTATTTCGAGCCGTGAACGGTCTTTTTTCGCCCGTGAACGGTTTCCAAACCATTTCGAACAATATCAAACATGATTAGCGTAAACCCAAACAGGACCGCACCCTAACGCAAATCGCGCACCGTATCGCCCTCTACGAGCACGCCGGGGATCAGCATGTGCTCCACGCCAGACGCAACCTCCTCGGCACCGGCGATCTTATCGACTGCCCACATGCCGACACGCTTGTTGTCAAAGCGCACGGTGGCCAGGCGACGATCGGGCACGATGTCACCCAGACTGTCATCTACACCCACCACGCTCACATCCTCGGGCACGTGCTTTCCGCGCGACTCGAGTCCGCGAATGCAGCCGTAGGCCATGGCGTCGTTGGAAGCATAAATGGCCGTACAGGTCGGATCGTCCGCCAGAGCCTGACCGGCAGCATACCCGCTCTGTGCCGTCCAATCGCCACGAACGAGTCGCGGTGGCTCAATGCCATGCGCGCGCAATGTCTCGCGCCACCCCTCCTCGCGCTGCATGCCCGAAAGCGAGCGCTCGGGACACGAGATAAAGTGCACGGTCTTGTGTCCCTGCCCCAGCAAGTACTCGACAACCTGGCGTGAGCAATCGAGCTGATCGTTATCGACCGTCGAGCACAGTGGGTGCTCCAGCATGGTAACGAGCACCGTCTGCATACCGGGCAGCGGCTCAAAGGTGCCAAAGTCCGCCGGCATGCGGTTCATGATCACAACCATGCCGTCTACCGGCAGCGCGCTCATGCGCGACGATGCGCTCTCGAGGGTATACGGATGCCCGTCTACTTTAGTGAGGGTGATGGCATAGCCATGTTTGTCGGCCGCGGCGGCAAAGCCCTCCATACGGTCGAGGTTGCCAGTACCGGTAATGTTGAACATGGCGACGCCGACGGTCTTAAACTTGCCACGGCGCAGCGATCGACCGGCAAAATTGGGGCGATACCCCAGCTCGCGCATGGCGGCACGCACCCGCTCCTTGGTCTCGGGGCGCACGCTGGGCGAATCGTGCACGGTGCGCGAGACCGTCTGCTCCGAGACGCCCGCGAGGCGCGCTACGTCTTTGACGGATACCGATTTTTTAACAGCGGCCATAGGTCGATCTTTCCGTGTCAACGATGCCATTGACGGCATCCTGCGCAGTCATATTAAACGCCTTCAAGTATATCCAACGCCGCCCCTGCAATACGCTCACCACCCAAAACCTACCGTTCACCGACATTTCTGCTTCCCCGAACGGCTTTTGTCGCCCAAATGTTAACGTTGCCATTGTGCAAACACAGAGCCACCGGGCGGCTCAAACGTTTACGCGCAAGGAATCGACGGTTCGCAGACACAGGAACCACCGGTTCGCGTCTTTTTTGTGTCCCAAAATGGCAACGTCAACATTTTGGCAAGCAAACGTCAAAAGCTACCATCGTTGCTAACCCACCGACTCTTAGGAGCTTTGCATGGAGCAACTCATCGCCACTATCGAAAAGGGCCAGCCCTTTTTCAACGCGATCGCCCGCAACAAGTACCTCAAGGCGATCCGCGACGGTTTTATCTCCGTCATCCCCATCATCATCTTCTCGTCCATCTTCTGCCTCGTAGCCTCGGTCCCCAACATCTGGGGTTTCTACTGGCCCGATGACATCAACAACGCCTTGTGGAAGTGCTACAACTACTCCATGGGCATCCTGGCCATCGCCTGCGCCGCCACCACGGCCAAGCACTTCGCCGACGCCCAGAACCGCGATCTGCCCAAGAATAACCAGATCAACTTTATCTCGTGCATGTGCGCGGCCATCATCGGCTTCCTGCTCCTTTCGAGCGACACGATCGCCACGGACGCCGCCAGCGGCTTCAACACCACCTACCTTGGTTCCAAGGGCCTGCTGACCGCCTTCATCGCTGCGTTTGTGACCGGCATCATCTACAAGTTCTTCATTAAGCGCAACATCACCGTCAAGATGCCCGAGCAGGTTCCGCCCAACATCTCGCAGACCTTTAAGGACATCATCCCCTTCTCCGTCTGCATCACCGTCTTTTGGGTCTTTGACATCGTCTTCCGCGCTGCCTTTGGCTTCTGCTTTGCCCAGGGCGTCATCCAGGTGTTCCAGCCCCTGTTCACCGCTGCCGACGGCTACATCGGCCTTGCTGTGATCTACGGCGCCATGAGCCTCTTCTGGTTCGTGGGCGTCCACGGCCCCTCGATCGTCGAGCCCGCCATCGCCGCCGCCCTCGTTGCCAACATGACCGACAACCTGGCTGCGTTCCAGGCCGGCCAGCACGCTTCCGCTGTCCTGACCCAGGGTGCCCAGTACTTCGTCGTCTGCATGGGCGGCACCGGCGCCACGCTTGTCCTGGTCTTTATGTTCTGCTTCCTGGCCAAGTCCCAGGAGATGCGCGCCGTCGGTAAGGCCGCCATCGTTCCCGTGTGCTTTGCCGTTAACGAGCCGCTGCTGTTCGCCGCGCCCATCGTGCTCAACCCCGTCTTCTTTGTCCCGTTTGTCTTTGCCCCGATCGCCAACATCTGGATCCTCAAGATCTTTATCGACTTCTTGGGCATGAACGGCTTTATGTACACCCTGCCCTGGACCGTCCCCGGCCCCATCGGCACCATCATGGGCCTGGGCTTCCAGCCGCTCGCCTTTGTGATGCTCGCCCTTATCCTGGTCGTCGACTTTGCCCTGTACTACCCGTTCTTCCGTGCCTATGACGCCCAGAAGTGCACCGAGGAGGCCGAGATCTCCCAGGAGGAGCTCGCCGCCAAGAACGCTGAGAAGGCCGCCAAGCTCAACGACGCCTTCCAGGGCAAGGCTGACGCCAAGAGCGTTGCCGCCGGCGCTGCTGCCGAGGCCGTGAAGGCCGACGCCCCCGCCGCTTCCGCAGCGCCCGCCACCGAGGCTGCGACCGCCAGCGACCTCAACGGCAAGCGCGTGCTCGTACTCTGCCAGGGCGGCGGTACCTCGGGCCTGCTCGCCAACGCGCTGGCCAAGGCTGCCAGGGAGCGCGGTATTAACCTCGAGACCGCTGCCGAGGCCTATGGCAACCACGTTGACATGCTCCCCGACTTTGACCTGGTCGTCCTGGCCCCGCAGGCCGCAAGCTACCTGGCCGACCTTCAGAAGGACTGCGAGCGCGTGGGCAACAAGTGCGTCGCCTGCCGCGGTAAGCAGTACATCGAGCTCTCCCAGAACGGCGACAAGTCTCTCGCCTTCGTAAGCGAGCAACTCTCGAAGTAAGTAACGCTCAGGGCCAGCCGACCATCCAAGACCGGCTGGCCCTTCGATTTAGACGATTGGATCATCATGTCCGTTAACCCTGCTAGCGTCACTAACCCGCCTGCGCAGTTTCCCGAGGACTTTGTCTTTGGCGGCGCCACTGCTGCCTACCAGGTAGAGGGCGAGACCCGCACTCACGGTAAGGGCAAGGTTGCCTGGGACGACTTCCTGGAGGCCCAGGGGCGCTTTTCCCCCGATCCCGCTTCGGACTTCTACAACCAGTACCCCGTCGACCTGGAACTGTGCGAGGAGTTTGGCATCAACGGCATCCGCCTCTCCATCGCCTGGAGCCGCATCTTCCCCAACGGCACCGGCGAGATCAACCCCGAGGGCGTCCAGTTCTACCACGACCTCTTCGCCGAATGCCATAAGCACCATGTTGAACCGTTCGTCACGCTGCATCACTTTGACACGCCGCTGCCCCTCTTTGAGAAGGGCGACTTCCTCAACCGCGAGACCATCGACGCCTTTGTGGACTTTGCCACCTTCTGCTTTAAGGAGTACGCCGACCAGGTGACCTATTGGTTCACCTTTAACGAGATCTGGGCGGACGCCTCCAACACCTACATCGAGGGCACCTTCCCCGGCGGCGTCAAGGCGCATCTGGCCGAAGCCTTCCAGTGCGAGCACAACATGATGCTCGCCCACGCCAAGGCCGTGCTGGCCTTCCACAATGGCGGTTTTAAGGGCAAGATCGGCGTCATCCAGTCGTTGGAGTTTAAGTACCCGCTCAACGAGAACGACCCCGCCGACATCAAAGCCGCTAATAACGAGCACGTGTTGCAGAACCAGTTCTTGCTCGACGCCACTTTCCGCGGCGACTACGCGCCTGACACCTTGGAGTGCGCCAACCGCCTGGCTGCCGTCTCGGGCGGCACCATCGAGATTCTGGACGAGGATCTGGAAATCATGCGCGAGGCCGCCCTCTACAACGACTACCTGGGCGTTAACAACTACCAGTGCCGCTTCTTGAAGGCTTACGATGGCGAGAACGACCTGCACCACAACGGTACGGGCGAGAAGGGCACCGGCCGCTGGCGCGTCAAGGGCATTGGCGAGCACGTGAACAAGCCCGGCATCCCCACCACCGACTGGGACTGGATCATCTATCCCGAGGGTCTGTTCGATCTGCTCGTCTACATTAAACAGCGCTACCCCAACTACAAGCAGATCTTCATCACCGAAAACGGCATGGGCTACAAGGACCCCTACAAGGACGGTTTTGTGGACGACCAGCCGCGCATTGACTACATCGAGCAGCACCTACGCTGGTTGCTCAAGGCCATGGAGGTGGGCGTCAACGTGGGCGGCTACTTCCTGTGGAGCCTGCAGGATCAGTTCTCCTGGACCAATGGCTACAACAAGCGTTACGGCTTCTTCTACGTTGACTTTGAAACCCAGAAGCGCACACCCAAGGCAAGCGCATACTGGTATAAGCACGTGGCGCAGACCCGTCGTCTGGACTAGTTAACGCCATCGGCCGCCGTGAGCATCACGCTGCCGTGCACCTTACCATTCCCGATCGCATGGGCGCTGCGTCCATGCACCTCTTTCCGTGTGGCGGATACGACCTTCCCGGTGGATGCCTCAGCATCCTTGGTCGTATCCGCCGTTTTGTTTTTGGGCGGACCGAGGGCGGGCCGTTTGTCTCAATCTGTAACATGTAGACCACTTTTGACCGTCTAGTTGTTACAGATCGAGACAAACGGAATAAGCCGGGCCAAAAATCTCGATCTGTAACATCTAGCCGAGTTTTTGGGTCCTAGCTGTTACAGATTGAGACAAACGGAATAGGCCGAGCACGTCTACGCCCGCAAGTCCTTTACGCTGGAACGCTCGACCAGCACACCCGAGACAAGCGTACGGCTTCTGGAGCTCGGGGCTTCCAGACCTGCGACGACCTCATTAAGCGCACGGACGCCCAGCTCGCGGTGGCGGAACTTCACCGACGTCAGAATCGAGTTGGGAATCGTCTTGTAGAGCTCATCGTCGAAGCCGATCACGGACACGTCGTCGGGCACACTGAGCCCTTTGTCACGTAAAGCCATCATCACGCCGTTTGCCATGCAGTCGTTAGCCGCGAGGACCGCCGTGCAATCGGGTTTATCGGCAAGCACAAGGCCCGCAGCATAGCCACTATCCGCATTCCAATCGCCTTGCAGAGGTTCGGGCGGCTCAATGCCACGCGCCTCGAGTGCCGCACGCCAACCTTTCATACGGCACTGGCTCGACAGCGACTCTTTCTTACCCGAAACGAAATACACGTTCTTGTGACCATGATCCAAGAAGTACTCGCACGCCATGCGCGCACCACCCTCTTGATCGTCACTAACGGTAGAGCAGGTAGGATGCTCCATCGGCGTGATAATCACCGTCTTGAGGTCCTTCGGTGCCTCAAACGTATCAAAGTCGTCGACCATCTGGCGCAGATTGAAGATCATGCCATCAACAGGCAGCTGCGACATCCTGCGCGCTGCGTCGGCAAGGGTCATCTTCTCCCCTGCCCGCTTTTTGATCATCGTGAGCGCAAAGCCGCGTTCTTCGGCGGCATCGGCGATACCGTCAATCATGTCCACGGCGCCGCCCGACAAGTGGAACATCACCACGCCGATGCACCCGTAACGGCCCAACTTGAGTGAACGCGCGGCAAAGTTCGCCCGGAACCCAAGCGTCTCCATGGCAGCATGGACCCTATCGCGTGTCGACTCTCGCACGCTATCGGGCTCGTTGATCACACGCGACACCGTCTTGAGAGAAACACCTGCGGCAATCGCCACATCGTTCATTGAGACATTTTTCTTGTCCATCGTTGCCACTGCTTCTCCAGTCGGTTTTGCATCGCTTGTTTTTTGTGTTCTAGCATACACTACCTGCCCGACTGACAAATCAGCCGTTTATCGGACAATATCGACCGTTCACCCGTAAATCCTTGTTGCTCTTCCAAAAATGTCTTACGTTGTCATTAACGAAATGTCCTACGTTGTCATTTCGCAATTCCTTCCTTAAGCAGGAAGGTTTCCGGGCAGTCCTGACCATCCATCGACGACCAGTTCCATCCACATGCGTCGCGCATTAAGTAGCAAAGGAGCTCTATGGACGCCATCGTAAAGATGCTCGAAAAGCATCAACCGTTCTTTGAGAAGATCTCGAGGAACATCTACCTCCAGGCCATTAAGGACGGATTCCTTGGGTGCATGCCCATCGTCCTCACCTCTTCGATCTTCCTGCTGATCGCCACCCTTCCCGGCGTAGTCGGCATCACGCTGCCCCAGCCGCTTATCGACTGGTGCAACAAGCTGTACAACTTCACCATGGGCGTTATGGGCATCATGGTTGCCGGCACCACTGCCAAGAACTTCACGGCTTCCATGAACCGTCGCATGCCCGCCGGCAAAGTGCTCAACGACGGTTCCACCATGGTGGCCGCCCAGTGCAGCATGCTGCTGCTCGCAGTCACGCAGTTCACCACCAAGTTCAGCGGCTCCGAGCTTTCGGTCTTCGATTGCACCAGCATGGGCACGCGCGGTCTGTTCTCGGCCTATATCGCCGCGTTCATCACCGTGTGGGTCTACAAATTCTGCGTCTCGCGCGATCTGACCATTAAGCTGCCCAAGGAGGTCCCGGGCGCCATCGCTCAGAACTTCCGCGACATCATCCCCTTTGGCGGCGCCGTCATCATCTGCGGCATCATCGATGTCGTCGTGCGTAACCTCATGGGCGTTCCGTTCTCTGAGCTGCTTATTAAACTGCTTTCCCCGCTCTTTACCGCTGCAGAAACCTATCCTGGCCTTATCCTTATCCAGGCAGCCACCGCGTTCTTCTGGTTCATCGGCGTCCACGGTCCCTCGATCGTCCAGCCGGGCATCGACCCCATCCGTCTTGCCAACCAGGCCGAGAACCTGCAGGTTCTGCTGGCAGGCGGCCACCCCGCCCACTCCCTCACCTTTAACATGTCGCTCGTGGGTGAGTTCGGCGGCACCGGCGCCACGTTCATCGTGCCGCTTCTGCTGATTCTCTTTATGAAGTCCAAGCAGCTCAAAGCCGTCGGTAAGGCCTCGATTGTTCCTGTTGCCTTCGCCGTCAACGAACCGCTGCTCTTTGGCGCGCCGATGATCCTTAACCCCTACATGCTCGTCCCCTTTGTTGCCGCCGGCTGCGTCAACGTAAGTGTTGCCAAGTTCTTTATCGATAACGTGGGCATGAACGGCTTCTCCTTCGTGGTGCCTTGGGCCACCCCTGCCCCCATCGGCATCTTCATCACCACGAACTTCCAGCTTATCGCCCTGGTGTTTGTCGCGATCATCATCTTGCTGGACGCCATCATCTACCTGCCGTTCTTGAAGGCGTACGATAAGCTGCTCTGCGACCAGGAGGCCGAGCGCGCCGCCGAGCTGGGTCTCGAGTCCGATAGTGTCGCTGCCGTCGCCGCCAACGCCTCTGCGCCCGCTGCCGAGCAGGCCACCGCTTCCGTCGAGCCGACCGTTGCCGCCGCCGACAGCAAGCCTGTCGCCGATCAGCCCGAGCCCGCTGCCGATGCATCCGCCAAGAAGGATGTCGATGGCCTGAAGGTCCTCGTCCTGTGCGCCGGCGCCGGCACCTCTGCCATGCTTGCCAACGCCATCAAGGAAGGTGCCGCACAGACCGGAGAGAACATCGCTTCCTCCGCAGGCGCCTATGGCCAGCACACTGCCATCATGGATCAGTACGACGTCATCGTGCTCGCCCCGCAGGTTCGTAGCTACTACAACGACATGAAGGCCGACACCGATCGTCTGGGCATTAAGCTGCTCGCCCCGCGCGGTAAGGAATATATCGACCTTACTCGCGACCCCGCTGGCGCCATCAAGTGGCTCCGCGAGAACCTCGACTAGTTCCTCCCTCTGTTGGTGCCCGGATCCCCAGTTCGGGCACCTCCCCCTATTCGTATCCCACAGAAAGGATGACTCATGACCAACCCCATGCAGTTCCCCGACGGCTTTGTGTTTGGCGGCGCCACCGCCGCTTACCAGGTTGAGGGTGAGACCCGCACGCACGGCAAGGGCAAAGTGCCCTGGGACGATTTCCTGGCTGCTCAGGGTCGCTTCTCCCCCGACCCCGCAAGCGACTTCTACAACAAATATCCGGTCGATATCGACTTGTGCCAGCGCTTCGGCATTAACGGCATTCGCGTCTCCATCGCTTGGAGCCGCATCTTCCCCAGTGGCACCGGCGAGATTAACCCCGAGGGTGTCGCTTTCTATCACGAGCTTTTCGCCACCTGCAACAAAGCTGGCGTTATCCCCTATGTCACGCTCGATCACTTCGATACGCCCGAGGCCTTTTACCAGAACGGCGGCGAGGGTTTCCTGACGCGCACGACCATCGACGCCTTCGTCGAGTACGCCAAGTTCTGCTTTGCCGAGTTCACCGAGGTCAAGCACTGGTTTACCTTTAACGAGATTCCCGCAACCGCCGAGGGCAGCTTTATCGTCGGCAACTGGCCGCACGGCGAGAAGTACCGCCTGGACAAGGCCTTCCAGCTCATGCACAACATGATGGTGGCCCACGCCAAGGCTGTCGTCGCCTTCCATGAGGGCGGCTTTGAGGGCGAGATCGGCATTGTCCAGAACCTGGAGCCCAAGTATCCCCTCGATCCCAACAGCGCTGCCGACTGCGAGGCGGCTCGTATGGCCGACGTCATCAACAACCGCTGGGTACTCGACGCCACCTTCCGCGGCCACTATGCAGCCGACACCATGGAGGCCGCGACCAAGCTGGCCCATATCGCCGGCGGCGAGCTCGACGTCCGCGACGAGGACATCGCCGCGCTGACCGCCGCGCTCCCCTACAACGATTGCCTGGGCGTCAACACCTACAAGTGCCAGTTCCTGCGTGCCGCCGAGGGCGAAAACGACATCAACCACAATGGCACCGGCGACAAGGGCTCCTCGCGCTGGTTCCTCAAGGGCGTGGGCGAGTCATGCGTGCGCGAAGGCGTACCCACCACCGATTGGGACTGGATCATCTATCCCGAGGGCCTCTACGACCTGCTGCTCCGCATTAAGAACGATTACCCCAACTACAAGAAGATCTACATCACCGAGAACGGCATGGGCTATAAGGACGACTTCGAGGACGGCTTTATCGACGACGCCCCTCGCATCGACTACATGCGCCAGCATCTCGCATGGATCCTCAAGGCAATCGACGGCGGCGTGAACGTCGACGGCTACTTTGTGTGGTCGCTGCAGGACCAGTTCTCCTGGACCAACGGCTACAACAAGCGCTACGGCCTGTTCTACATCGACTTCGAGACCCAGAAGCGCTATCCCAAGGCGAGCGCGTACTGGTACAAGAACGTCGCGGAGACCGGCCTGCTCATGGCCTAACTTTTGCCGCATACCCCCTGTCGGCCGCATGCGAATCCCTCAACGGGTTCGCATGCGGCCGATTTTTTGGCTCGGCCCGAGCAGGCCGTTTGTCTCAATCTGTAACATCTAGCAGGGATTTTTGGTCCTACCTGTTACAGATCAAGACAAACGCGCGGCCCGAACTTGAAGATCTCGATCTGTAACACGTAGCCCGTTTTTTCACGTCTACCTGTTACAGATCGAGACAAACGGGTAGCCCGAAGCAGAATATCTCGATCTGTAACATCTAACCCGGTTTTCTACTCCCAACTGTTACAGATTAAGATAATTCGACGACGCCGACGTTTTAATATACCGTGGTACAATTGTGTCCCAACGCAAAGGAGGTACCCATGTCAGCTTGTGTGCCCGTCCGAGATATGAAGGACACTGCTGCATTCACCACGCTTGTTGAGTCTGAGCGCGACGTCACCGTAACTAAGAACGGCTACGAGGCCATGCACTGCATCAGCAGCGACCAGTATCGCCTCATGCAAGAAGAAATCGCCAAGGCAAAACTGCTGTCTCGTATGATGTTGGCAGAAGACGAAATATCGCAAGGCGACTACAGCGACTACGAATCCTTCGCGGCTTCGATACGAGACAAATATGGCCTATAACGTCGTAATCCTCAAAAGCGCGCGATATGAGTACGAGAGTATTGTCGGATACCTTGCTCAAATCCTCAAGAATCCGCGTGCAGCAGGCAATTTTGTCGCTGAGTTTGAATATCAGCTTGACCTGCTTCGCGAGCAGCCGCTTTTACGTCCCCTCTCGCACATGCAAGAGCTGGCGGCACGTAATTACCGATCGTTTCCCGTCAACAACTACGTGTGTCTATACAAGTTTGAGCACGAAACAATCTATATCGCCCACATCTTTCATCAGTCACAGGACTACGCCCGCCTGGTATAGCCCACAAGCTGAATACTTGGCCCGAGCGCATTTGCGTGTCATTTCACGTCACATTGACGCGTAAAATGACGCGCAAATTTTTACGTCTCATATTTTTTGACGCGTAAATGACGTTTTAACTTTTATGTGTCATTCTGCACGCCATATTGATGCAATAACCCCCGCGCCGGCAGAGGGCAGAAGCATCGCCTGCAGCGCTAGCTAGCAGATGACCTGCGTGTGTTCCTCGATGGCGGCGCGATTCTCGGCGGCGATACCCGGTTCGCACACCACGGCATCCAGGCTGTCCAAGCGACAGAAGGTGTAGAAGTCGCGCTTGCCGATCTTGCTGGAATCGGCGATCAGATAGCGCGAGTCGGCCTTGCTAAAGGCGAGCTGCTGGATACGGCCCTCGTCCATGTTGGACGTAGATACGTCGCCATCCAGAATGCCGTTGGCGCCGATAAACGCCGCGTCGATGCCCAACGCACGCAGGGTATCCTCGGCCGTTGGTCCCACAAAAGCGGCGGTGCGGCGACGGTACATACCGCCCACGAGGCACAGGTCGCAGTCTTCGCGCGCCTCGAGCAGGTTAAACACCGAAAGCGAGTTGGTCACAATGCGCAGGCGACACGCCGGCAGCATCGAGGCCATCTGTTCCACCGTAGTGCCCGTACCCAAAAAGATGGTCGAGCCCTCCTCGATAAGCTCCACAGCACGGCGCGCAATCTGCAGCTTTTCCTCGGCATGCTTAGTGCGCTTTTCGCTGTGCGAATACTCATGGCGCAACATGGCATGGGGACGTCCCTGTGCGCTACGGGCGCCACCGTGCACGCGCTCGATCTCGCCCAGGCTCGCAAGTTCTTCGAGGTCGCGGCGAATCGTCATATCCGAAACGCCCAGCGCATCCGAAATCTCCTTGACCGAAACCGTGCCCTGCTCTTCGAGCAGCTGACGAACCTTATCCTGTCGCTCTGCCTTAATCACGATGAATCCTCGCCGTTCTTTGCGCGCATATCATTCAAACAGTAACGAACAAATTGTATCAGACTCGTGCGCGTCAAAAATGAACACCCGCACAGCTCCAATCATCACTTTTTTGAGAAAAATACCCCCTGCTTTAGTGGGGTGTAGTGATAATCTCACCTGTTCGCGCTACAGTTTGTCCGAAATACCTCGATGTTAGGAACCAAATGATCACTTCCGAGCTTTTCGGCACCGCGCCGTGCGGCACCTCCGTTCATCGTTATACCCTCAACGGGCCCGAGATCTGCGTTCGCATTATGGACTATGGCGCCACCGTGCTGGGTATCGATGTGCCCGATATTCCCGGCAACGTGCGCGATGTGGTGCTGGGCTTCGATAAGCTCGAGGATTACTTTGACAACCCCGCCTGCTTTGGCGCGACCATCGGCCCCGTGGCAAACCGCACCGCGGGCGCCACGATCACCATCGACGGCACGGACTGGCACATGCCGGCCAACGAAGGCGTCAACAACCTGCACAGCGATCTTGAGCATGGTCTGCACAAGCGCGTATGGGACGTTGAGCTCGACGAGACTCACAACGCCGTGCGCATGACCACCTCGCTTAAGGATGGCGAGCTGAGCCTGCCCGGCAACCGAATCTTTACGGCTGTGTTTACCGTTACGCGCACCGGCGTCTTCCGCATCGAGTATGGTTGCGAGAGCGACCGCGCCACCTACGTGTCCATGACCAACCACACGTACTTTAACCTTGCCGGCCATAACGCCGGCATGGACTGTGAGCACTTCTTTATCGCCAACGCTGCCCACTACTTGCCCATTAACGAGCAGAACATCCCCACCGGCGAAATCGCTCCGGTCGAGGGAACACCGTTTGACTTTCGCGAGCTGCGCCCCGTCGCACCCGGCATGGAGGCCGACGACCCGCAGATTAAGCAGGCCCGTGGCTACGATCACTGCCTGTGCATCGATGGCTATCAGTACGGCCGCAACCTGCGTCGCGCCCTACATGTCGAGGAGATGTGGACCGGTCGTGAGCTGGACTACTACACCACCGCCCCGGGCGTGCAACTCTACACCGGCAACTGGCTGGGCGACGAGCACGCCAAGGACGATGCCAACTATGGCTGGGGCGCCGGCTTTGCCCTCGAGGCCGAGATGTACCCCGACACGCCGCACCAGCCGCTGTTCCCGCAGGGCATTGTGGGTCCGGGTCACCCCTACAGCAATATGATCGAATACCACTTTATGAGGCACTAGGCCCACAACGCGACATCTCGCACAGCAACGCCCGCCGGCACCACCGCCAACGGGCGCTGCTTCATGCCTAAATCCTTCTTTTCGATGCCACCGAATTGGTGACATAACAAAACTATGCCGAATTACTACGATGAACCCACTATGTCCGACCACGCGCTGGTTTATAAAAAATTAGCAACTCGTCTACCTGCGGTTTTATTCTCTGCAAATTTGGCATGCTCGGCGATAAGCAATTCATCGTAGTAAACCGGCATAGTTTTGGCGGACAGCGCCACACAGATCCCCTACGAAGGCAAAATGATCCGTTTTCCTCCGTCCCCAAGGGATCAGTTGAACAGATTGCCGATGGGGTCGGGGGCGGAACTGGGGAGATAGCGGATTTCTAGTTCTATGCCGAGCTTTTGCAGCTCTCTGAGAACAGCGACGTCTGTGTCGTCTACGGCAACTGCGGGCGTTGCGGGACGCTTGCCCTCCCCTGCCTGCATATGACCAATGCTGATCTTGGTGATCGGCACACCGCCCTTAACCAGCGCGAGCGCATCGGAGGGTGAGGCCACCATGATCAGAATCAATTGGCGAGGCGTTGCGGTATGAATGACGTCGATGGTCCTTTGCACCGAGAAAAACCGCGTCCAAACGCCTTCTGGCGCCGCCACCCTCATGGGTGCCCATTGGCGCGAATCTGCCGCGATCTCATCGTTGACGATTAGGACAAGGTTGGAACCCACGGCTTCGTTCCACAGCTCAACGTCTTGTCCGTAAATGAAACGGTCGTCGATGCGTGCGAGAAGAATCTTGGGTTGAGTCATCGCTGCCCCATTCTGTTTGAGACCCGTAAGAGCAAGACATCGCGTCTCCAATATTAGTGCATTTAAAGTGAGAAAAGCCGTCAGAACACTTGCGCGGATTTGCGATGTCCCGTATCATAGACAGCCGTTGACGCCTCAGTTGCGTCACCATATGGCCGCCAGCGTAGCTCAGTTGGTAGAGCACCGCTCTCGTAAAGCGGGGGTCACCGGTTCGAGCCCGGTCGCTGGCTCCATTGCACAAGATAGCCGCCTTCGGGCGGCTTTTTTGTTGCCAATTTCGGGCGCATATCCGCCAATCCAAGCACAACGCCGCCGGCAACTCCCCTACTCAACAAAAAGCCCCGCCAACCGCAATCCCCAAGGGAACCGCGATTAACGGGGCTCAAGCGCGCCCCTCAATGGAATCACGCCAGCATACGAACAACTCAGCCGAGTAGCTCGCTACTCCTCCCAGTAAGCATCTGCAAGCAGCTTAAAGCAAATCTTTTTGACCGGCTGTGCGCCATCGCCCGGAAACTCGAGCGTGGGCATGTGAGGCTCGCCGGCAACAAACAGCGCGAACTTGTCGTCGGCAAGATCGCCGGCGATCGAAGCGTCGGAATCGACCAGATCGTAGTCGTCCTTCTCGTCAAACTCCTGAACCAGCGTCAGGCTGCCCGTGGCAACCTTAAAGGCCTCGCGACCCTCGACGTCGATCTGCAGGTCGTGATAGCGCTGATGCGTCTCATAGTGAGCCTCGCCTTCGGGACGCGTCGTGGGAGCCATGACGTTCGCAAAGACCTTGTCGCCCAGAATCGGATGGCTGCCGACCTCGAGCTTCGCCGGATCGTTCTCCTCGAACCAGTCAATCAGCACATCGAGGCCCTTGAGCATTCCGCGGTATTCCTCGATATCGCCCAATGCACCGTAAATCATCTAAATCCCCTCTCGGATCGTTTCTTTGGCGGCTACTCGATAAACGCGTTACCGACGCTGTTGCCGCCCACATACGTCTCGACCAGGGTAAGGTCGGGATTGAACACGACAACGTCGGCGTCGCGCCCCGACATAATGCTATCGCACTTGTCGTCGACATGAGCTAGCAAGCGATGCCGGGGCCGACGCCCAAGCCCTTACAGCTCGGTCACGACAACGCCGTTGTAGACCTCGTCCCAACGGTCCATGACCAGATGGCCGGTCATGGGATCCATGGCATTGAGCTTGCCGCAGGTGTTGGCGGTACGCAGCACCGTCTCGTCGTCCGCGCCAGCAGCAATGGCATGCGCGAAGCCAGCGATAGTGGAGTCACCAGAGCCCGTGGCGTTAACGGCAGGGATATCGGGCGTCTTTGCGCGGAACGCACGGCCATTGTGGAAGCCAACGGAGCCGGCAGCGCCCATGGACACGACGACCCAGGGGATATCGGAGAAGCGGGCATCAGAGGCGAGCGCGGCGCGGAGCTCGTCCACATCGTCGGTGGTAAAGCTCGTACCCAAAAGGCCGTTGATCTCGGTCAGGTTAGGCTTGACCAGCTCGGGCTTAATTTCGGACTTAAGGGCGGCCTCGAGCGAAGCACCCGAGGTATCGAGCAGCACCTTGGCGCCGGCGTTCTCGGCAATGCCCGTGATCTTGGCATAGTAGTCTGCCTCGACACCGCGGGGCAACGAACCCGAGATGGTGACGACGTCGGCCTTGCTCGCAAGCTCGGCGAACTTTGCGGTAAAGGCATCGAGCTCCTCGGGGGCAATCGTCGGGCCGCTCTCGAGCAGCTCGGTCTGGTTGCCGGCGTGGAGGATGTTGAGGCAAATGCGAGTCTCGCCCTTGATGGGCACAAAATCATTCTTAATGCCGTTAGCGTCCATGAGCTCGGCCATATAGGCGCCCATATGGCCACCAAGCAGGCCGGTTGCCACAACATCGTCGCCCAACTGACCAAGGACGCGGGCTACGTTAAGGCCCTTGCCGCCGGCGGTCTTTTCGGGCGTCACACGGTTGACGTCGTCGATGACGAGCTCATCGAGCTGATAGCGCGTATCGACAGACGGGTTCATCGTAACGGTGAGGATCATTTTTAGCTCCTTATCTCGCAGGCTCCTTGTGCCTCGCGATACGAGTCGACAAAACGGAATTACAGAATCTCAATCGTGAACGAGCGAACGACGGTCTCCTTGGGCTTGGCGATAAGGCAGCCGCGCTTGTGCTCAAGCACGTCGTCCTCATCGGAGCAGGTCGAAAGGCCGCCCCAGGGTTCAACTGCCACAAAATCGCCCTCGGGCTTGCTCCACACAATGAGATATGGGAAGCCCTCAAAGCTCAGGCGAACACCCTTGTCCTCGCCCTTTTTGGAAAGCGTGACCTGACGGCTCTCGAGCACGTCAAAGATGGTCTCCGCAAAATCGAAGAGCTCATGTGACAGAGGCAGCGTCTTTCCCACCATGGGGTTCTTGGAGCGGTTGGTCACGTCAATCAAGCCAGTCGAGGGGACGGCAGCGCAAAGCTCAGCAGCCTCGTCTTTCTCAAAACGCAACTCGTAGTCCGTATAGGCCTCGCCCTCATCGAGCGGGCACCTAAAGCCGGGGTGTCCACCGATAAAGAAAGGCATGTCCTCGGTGCCCTCGTTGGTAACCTCATAGGAGACGCGCACGGCGGCGTCCTCGAGCGTATAGCGGGCGACAAGCTTAAACGGATACGGATAATCGCTCAGCAGCGCGGCGTTATCCTCCGAAGCCAGGCACATCGCCAGCTCGTTCTCGCTCTGGCTCAGCAGCTTCCACTCCTGTTTGCGCGCAAACCCATGGCGGGCGAGCTTCACATGATGTCCGGCAAACGTCATGGCGCTGTTATCGCGCAAACCTCCGCAAATCGGGAAGCAAATCGGTGCCTGGCCGGACCACACGGCGGGATCGCCCTGCCACAAGTACTCGCGACCTCCAGCCTCAATCGAGGTAAACGAACCACCGGCCGTGGAGACCTTGATAGAAATCGAATCGTTGGAGAGAGCGTATTCCATTGTCCATCCTTTCGAACAACTGCTTTTTGCTCGCAAGAACCCGTCTCGGCCCTGACCAAAGGACAAACCCGCACGTTCATCGATGCGTCCGGTTTCCCAGCCATGCAACGGGGTACCATACAGACATTGATGCAATTACAGCTGAAAGGCCTTCTTATGCGAACCATCATCCTTTATGCCTCACACCACCACGGCAATACGAAAAAGCTCGTGGACGCCATCGTCGAGGCGCACCCCGAGATCGATACCCTCGACGTGAAGTCACTCGGTAAAAACGAGTACCCCGACCTGCACGAATACCATCTGATCGGTGTCGCCACGGGCATCTATTACTCCGAGATCGACAAGGACATGGCACGCGTGCTCACGAACGTGCTGCAGCCGCAGGACAAGGTGTTTGGCCTTATGACCTACGGTGGCAAAAACAAGTGGTACGGCAAGGATATCGATGGCATCTGCCGCATGAGGCAGGCCATCTTTATGGGCGTCTACGGCTGTCCCGGCTTTGATACGTGGGGGCCGTTCAAACTCACCGGCGGCGTCCAGAAGGGACACCCGACCGCTGAGGAAATTAAGGGCGCCGTCGACTTCTTCGACAAGATCGAAGACGAGTATGGCGACATCATCGTCGAAGAGTACGCCAAGCGCGAGAAGCGTCTAGCATACGAAAAGGAGCATCCCGCGGGGGGTCTTGTGGCCGGCGTCAAGCGCACGGCAAAGAAGATCGTTAACAAGCTGTAACTGTTAAGGTGCTTTTGAGCGTTTAACCCATACGGCGGGTCCGAGCAGATTCGGGCCCGCCGTCTTTTTCTATCGTTAATCGGTAAAGGCGTTGCCGACGCTCTGGCCGCCAACATACGTCTCGACGAGGGTGAGCTCATGGTCGAACACGACAAAGTCGGCGTCGCGACCCGGCATGATGCTGCCGCACTTATCCTCGATGTGCGCAGAGCGAGCCGGCACCTCGGTTGCCATGCGAATGGCGATATCAGCGCTGGCGATGCCCCAATCGACAATGTTCTTGACGCCCTGGGCAAGCGTGAGCACCGAGCCGGCAATGCTTTTGCCGTCGGCGAGCCAGCACAGGTTGTCCTTCATGATGACGTCCATGCCACCACTGGTGTAGCTGCCCTCGGGCATGCCGCCGCAGCCCAGGCAGTCGGTGATGAGCACCGTGTGCTGCCAGCCCTTTGCCTGCAGCAGTGCCTTGATGGCGGCAGGGTTTACGTGCTTGCCGTCACAGATGATCTCGGCGTAGGTCTCGGGCGTGGACATGGCAGCACCCACGACACCGGGCTCACGGTGATGCAGACCGCGCTGGCCGTTATAGGTATGCGTAAAGCAGCTGGCACCGGCATTGATAGCGGCGATGCACTCATCGTAGGTGGCGTCGGAGTGACCGATGCTGGTCACCACGCCCTTGGCGTTCAGAGCAGCCGCATAAGCAGCGGCACCGTCGCGCTCGGCGGCCATGGCGCTCTTAACGATGCGACCGCCCGCAGCCTCCTGCCACTGGTCGAAAACCTCCTCGGAGGGGTCAATCAGGTAAGCGGGGTTCTGCGCGCCCACGTGCTTCATGGTAAAGAAGGGGCCCTCCAGGTAGATGCCCTGAATGCGGGCACCGCAGAAGTCGGGGCCGCGGCCCTCGTCCGCCTTGGCGATAGCAGCGCAGGCGTCCTTGATCTGTTCGACGCCATCGGTGAACGTCGTGGGCAGCCAGCTGGTGGTACCGCGACGGGCGAGCTCGGTTGAGCTGATATCGATGCCCTCGGGATCGTTATCGGTAGTTGAGTGGTTGTAGAAGCCATGGATGTGAGTATCGACCATACCCGGTGCGATCCACGATCCCGTGTAGTCCTTAATCTCGCAAGAGGGCTCGTCGGCCTGCCAGGCGCCAAAAACGCCATCCTCGACCATAAGATAGCCGCCCAGTTGCGGGCCTGCCGGCAAGAAGAACTTGTCAGCCTTAATTGCGTACGTGCTCATATGCACTCCTCGCTTCTAAAGCAGTTGACTGTGGTAATGCTTATACCCAGCTCACGTAAAACAAAAAGCGCCCGCCCGCCGTTATGAGCGGACGGGCGCCCTTACAGGGGGACGCGATTAAGCGGTGAAGGGGTGAATCGTCACGCCCTTAACCACGCGGTTGACCGTGCCGGTGGGGCTCGGCGTATCGGGCGTGTTGCCCACGCGGACGGAGTTGAGCAGGCTGATAGCCTGGGCAAACATCACGAACGGCAGAGCAAGGTAACCCTCGGGAAGTGCCTCGTAGCCCTTAAAGGTGAAGGACTCACCCTCATAGACGGTGGCACCTTCCTGCTGAACGGCGATGGTGTGCTGAGCGATCTCGTCGCCACCGATCTCGTTTAGGATGTCGATGTCGTACTGACGGGTGTAGGCGTCGTTGTTGACGAACACGAAGACGAGCGTCTTATCGTCGACGAAGGACTTAGGTCCGTGACGATAGCCCATGGAGGTGTCGTAGGAAGTAGCGACCAGACCGTGAGCGAGCTCGAGGATCTTGAGCTGGCTCTCCTGAGCAAGGCCACCGAAGGAGCCAGAACCCAAGTAGGTCACGCGGTTGAAATCGCCAGCCAGGTAATCGGCGATCTCGGGCTCACGGGAGATGACCTCCTCGCCCATCTTGGCAATCGTCTCGACCCACTCGGCCTTCTGCTCGTCAGAGGCAGTGTCGAAAATAAGGGTGGAGAGCAGGGTCATGCAGGAATAAGAACCGGTCATGGCGAAGCCCTTGTCGTTGGCGCGCGGAATGAGCAGCGTCAGCGCATTGGGATCATCGGCAGACTCGACGGCAAGCTTGCCCTCGGGAGCGCAGGTGATGTTGAGGAACTTGACGTTGTGGACGAGCTCCTTGGCAACGGCAACGGCGGCAAGGCTCTCGGGGCTGTTGCCAGAGCGGGCAAAGGAAACCACGAGCGTGGGATCCTCGGCGCGCAGGAAGTCGCGCGGGGCGCTCACGATGTCGGTCGTGGCGATGGGCTTAAAGTCGTAGAGATCAGTGTTGCCAGCGTGACGCAGGTACGGGGCGCAGGTATCGCCAACGTAGTCGGACGTACCGGCACCGGTGAAGACAACGGACAGACGACCCTCGCCCATAGCGCGAGCCTCGGCCAGGAAGGCCTCGATGGCCTCCTTGTTCTCGCGATAGATGTTGAGCGTATCACGCCAAAGCTCGGGCTGCTGAGCAATCTCGGCCGTGGTGATCTGGGCGCCGAGCTCGGTGAGCTCCTCGACACTCTTCTCGAACATTTCTAATACCTCTCTCTAGAAGTAATCCTCTGACGTGCAATTATACACTTCGGTTGGTTATCTGGTAGTAACCAGTTAAATGCAAAGAATCACCATATGGAAACGATGCGAGCACTAGTTACTGCGCTGGTGGTAAACCTTGTATTTAAACTGATCGGCACGAGCAACCGAGAGTGTGTACTCCACTACCTCGTTTGACTCGTTATACGTAGTCCTGACCAAATCGAGCACAGGCGAGCCCTCGACAATTCCCAAAAGGTGGGCATCGGTGGGACGGGCTATGCTCGCATAGAACTCCTCTTCGGCCACGCGAATCTTTTGCTGAAAGTCCTGCTCAATCACATCGTAAAGCGGCTTACGCTCCAGCAGCGGTCGCTTTAGGGACAGAAATTGACGAACCGGTAGATAGCTGCGTTCGACCATCATGGGCATGTTGTCGGCAGAGCGAAGACGCTTGAGCTTAAAAATGCGATCACCGATGCGCAATCCCATATGCTCGGCCAGATTCTTATCGGCCTCCATCTCGCAAAACTCGAGAATCGTGGTCTCGGGTTCTCGACCCATCGCGCGCATCTGCTCGGTAAAGCTGTAGGACTGCATAAGATTGGTTGCTTTTGCCGAACGGTCGGTCACAAAGGTACCGCGACCGTGCTGCCGAACCACCAGTCCTAAACGCTCCAGTTCCTGCAGAGCCAGGCGTACCGTAGTGCGCGAGAGACCATAGCGCTCCGAAAGTTCGCGCTCGGAAGGAATCATGTCACCGGCGCGATATTCATGGTCAATCTTTTCGGTCAGAATATCGACCAGCTGATCGTACAGCGGTTGCTTACGCGCTCCGATCGCCATCCTATCCTCCCTTTTGCTCGAATTCGGCTAACTACCTAGGGTGTTATGCATTATCTGTCTGCCACACCCGAATCATTAAGAAAACAAAAGCCGCGCGCTCTTTCGAGCACGCGGCTTTTAACATACACATGGCTTAAGGGGTCGGGGTGTGAGCCGCGTAGGGACACACCCCTCAAGCTAGAGCCTTACCAGATGCTCGGCCAGAGACCAAGCGGGCCAGCGCCCAGGATGCCAAGGACGAAGAGCAGGAGAATGCCCTTGGTCGGGGTCCAGCTGTGCTTAGCGAACATGTAGTAAAGCAGCAGCGTAAGCATAAGCGGGACGAGCTTCGGGACGATGGTGTTGAGGGTGTCGGCAACAGAGAAGTTGACCGGATCCTCGGTAACGGTGCCGTAGGTCACGGACTCCATGCCGTTACCCAGATCGGTGACGCCGCACTCGACAGCGTTGCCGTCGGCATCGGAAGCGGTAAGGGCGTTGCCGTCCTTATCGGTCATGGCGATGGTACCGGCCTCAGCGGTCTCGGTATCGATGCCCTCCATACCGGTGAAGTTCTCGGCCTCCTTCTCGGAGACGATCACGGTAGTAGCGGAGAGACCACGGGTGGTGCCGTTGGGGATCTGGAGGTTGATCTGGGTGCCACCCATGGTGACGACCAGGCAACCGACGACGAAGACGCCCATGATGGAAGCGGCACGCGTGAAGGCCTGCATGTTGGCGGTCAGAGCGTCAATAGCGCTGGTGCCAAGCTTGTAGGACCAGTTCATGAGCCAGAAGCGCAGAGCGAACTGGACGACGTTGAAGATCACCAGGAAGATGATCGGTGCAGCGGCGTTGCCGTTGATGGCCATGTTGGAGGTGATGCCGGCCGTGATAGGCACGAGCGTCAGCCAGAACAGGGCGTCACCGATACCACCGAGCGGGCCCATTGCGGCGACGCGGACGGCGCGGATCGTGGGGATGTCAACCTTGTTCTGCTCGAGCGAAAGCACGATGCCCATAACAAAGGTGACAAGGAACGGGTGGGTGTTGAAGAACTCCAGGTTGTGGCTCATGGAAGCCGCGAGGTCGTTCTTGTTGGTGTGGATCTTCTCCAGACCGGGGATGATGGAGTAAAGCCAGCCAGCGGCCTGCATGCGCTCGTAGTTGAACGATGCCTGCAGGAAGCAGGAGCGCCAAGCCATCTTGTTGAGGGTCTTCTGGTCGAGCTGCGGAGCAGGAGTGAGATCCTCGTAGTGCTCCGGGATCACATACTCATTAGATGCCATCTTCGAAGTCACCTCCGTCAGAAACAGCTGCACCCTTCAGCTCGGTCTGCTGCTGGAAGTCCCAGAAAGCGATGCCGAAGCCGATGAGAGCGAGGATGAGCAGAGCAGGGGTTGCCAGCGAATCGTTGGCAACGGTGATGAGCGCGAGGCCAAAGCCCATGAGGAAGAAGCCCCACATATCGCGGTTCATCATAACCTTGAGCAGGACGGCGAAGCCGACGAAGCGCATCATGCCGCCTGCAGCGGAGAGACCGGTCTGCAGCCAAGTCGGGATGGCAGAAGCGATGGTCTGACCGATGGTAGCGCCAGCGATGAAGAACAGGGTGACGACGACAGCGAAGATCAGGCCGAGCAGAGCCATGGCGAAGTAGTTCAGGCGCTCGATGCCCTTGGTGTCCGCGTTGTGAGCCATGTTATCGGCCGTGGACATAAGCGGGGACATAAGCGTGAAGACCAGGGTAACGCCAAGCTGGCCAAGCAGAGCGAACGGAATGGCGAGGCCGACTGCCGCGTTGGGCTCGAGGCCCGTGGCGATAGCGAGAATGGCTGCCATGATGCCGCCGATGACGGCGTTAGGCGGCTGAGCGCCTCCGATCGGCATGTTGCCGATCGTCATGAGCTGATAGGTACCACCCACGAGAAGACCGGTGTTAAGGTCGCCAAGGATAAGACCGATGACGGCGCCGGTGACGATGGGCTGATAGAGAGACTCGAGGAAGTCAAACTGGTCGATTGCCGCGATGAACGTGACGACGAAGACCAGAGCGATCTGGATGATCGAGTATTCCATCTTGCTCCTCCTTTCAAAATGTATGTACGCACTTTGGATTTCACGTACAGAACGTCAGGGTTTCACTCCTGACAACGTGGATCACGAGGATTACGAGAAGAGCTTGCTCGTGTCCTCAACAGGCGTGCTCGGAACGCGCCTGATCTCCAACTCCACCCCCAATTCCTGCAGCTCTTTAAACGCAGCGACATCCTCGTCGTTAACTGCGACGGAGGTGGCGACTTGGCGCTTTCCTTCCGACATGTGCATGTTGCCGATGTTTACCTTCTTTATAGGCACACCGCCCTTGACGAGCGTAAGCACGTCTTCCGGTGTTTCGGCCACGATGAAGATCTTCTGGCGCGGGCTCGCCTTGCCAATGACGTCGATGGTCTTCTGCAGAGAGAAGAAACGCGTAGCGACGCCGGCGGGAGCGGCCATCTTCATGAGGTTCTGGCGCATGGTGTTGGACGCCACGTCGTCGTTGGCGACGAGGATGAGGTTGGAGCCCAGGGTGGAGTTCCACTGGGTGGCAACCTGACCATGAACCAGTCGGTTATCGATGCGGGTAAGAAGAATGTTGGGTTCTGCCATGTTGATCAGCTTCCTTTCGTTATTTGCTGACGACAGTTACTTGATCTCCTGAATCGCGTAACGCGAAACATCTACGACGGCTCCGGATCGGACTTTGATCTGGACCTTCTCGCCTTCGATGCCTTTGACGGTTCCGTAGATACCGCCGGCGAAAAGAACCTCTTGACCCGGCTTGAGCTCGGTGTGCAGCTCCTTGAAGTACTTCTGCTTCTTCTTCATGTTGATTTGCGACCAGATGGTGTAAATCAAGCCCATGATGACAAGCAGGCCTAAAAGGGCGACCGAGGAGCTCAGGACGTTGGCTCCGAAATCGGCCATTAGATGCCGTCCTCGTCGCCGAAGATATCCTCTTCCTCGGAGCCGGCAACGGATGCGACCGTCTGGGCGGTGACGCCCGTCTGTCCAACGGTCACGGCCTGCTCGCCAAGCTCGGCGAGCGTGGCATTGCCTCGGAGGAACAGAAGCTCAATAACCATGGGAAGGTTGGTGCCAGTCAGAACCTCGACGTTGTCGACATCCTGGGCAATCATCATCGACTGGTTGAACGGGGTGCCGCCAAGCAGGTCGGTAAAGACGAGCACGCCATCGCACTCCTCGCGCATGGCGGTAATAGCGGCGCGGAGATCCTCACCGTAGGATGCGGCCTGGTCGCCCTCAAAAGGAACGACGGTAAAAGCAGGCTGGTCGCCGGCAACCATCGCGATAGCGCTTGCAAGGCCGGGTGCGAACTGTCCATGACCGGTAAGAATAAAGCCAACCATTCAAATTTCCCTTCCGAAGGTGTGTACAATCTGAGTCCGATGATTTTCGGAAGCCAGCGGGCGCTCGCCCTTAAAGCTTCTTGGAAAGCGTTCTTTGAAGACCAGTGGTTTCTAAACTGGTAGTAACCACGTGACGTGTTGTTGTCACTATATCACCCCAGAAGAGGTCGCTTTCCTTGATTCATACGGTAAAACGTTTTTGCACCGCTCACGGTGATAAATCGACCGTTTACCGGTCGTTAACACTTCTACCTGCGGTTTTGAAACCGTTTCGAAATGCTTTGGCAAAAGATCGGATCTTTTCCTGTGTCTAAACAACGCAGGGCGGCTAAAAATAGCGTGAAGAAAAATTGCAGGTCATTGTGAAGATATGTGAATTGGTCTTTTTGACTTAATACCAGTTAGAACCAGTTTTGAGATTATCGGTGAACGGTAGTTTTCGACCGTTCACCGGTTACTTGCAATCGTTTGCAGTTGTTTTCCCAGATGAATTAGGGAAGCGCGATGGAGCGCTTGCGCGATCACGGGAAGTTTTTGGCATTTGTCCTCATCCCCCGAACGCCAAACTCCGGCATCCAAAATGAGCTAATAGCTCACGCTAATCGTTTTCAATCATTACTTACTCAGTATACGTAATTATTTATCATTTATCGTTAATTTTGATATGATACAAGTATCATCCAAAACGCCGATTGGAGAGGTTATGGTCCACCGAAACGCATCTATATCGAATGAAACCATCAGCCGCGAACAGACGATAGCCAAACTGAGGAAGCTCGCTCGCATCTGCAAATGGGCCACAATCTGCATTACCACAGCGCTCGCTCTGGGACTCCTCGCAGTCATTGCGATTGACCTTCTACTTATATTGCCCGGCCTCTCCCAAGGGTCGTGCCTCCAATCCGTAGAACTTCAAGCCGGCGAAGGGCCGTGCCTGGCTATTGTCGGTACCGATGCGCAGGCCCCACTTATGCTCGTCGCACACGATGGCCACACTGCCATAGGGAGCCTCTTGATGACATGCCTCGCGCTTACCATCGCGATAAGCGTGCGCAGGCTTTTCTTCAACATTGAAAAGGAAGGCAGGCCCTTTGACCTTGAATGTAACCAGACACTTCGTCGAGTAGGACATTTATTCCTTATCGGCGGCGTTGCCGTGAGGCTTCTTGGTGCCGTAATCACGGGAATGATACTCTTAGGATTTGGCGGCAGCTTTACGGATTCGTTCGCCGGCCAGTTATTCGAGCCCTCCATGCTCTTTGCAGGCCTGATTATTTGCCTGATTGCCAGCGTCTTCCAGTACGGGTGTATCCTGCAAAAACAAGATGACGAGTTGCTCTAGGGGGAATCCATGATTATTCTGCGGCTTGACCGCATGCTCGCCGAACGCAAGATCTCATCCAAAGAGCTTGCGGAACGCGTGGGCATCTCCCAGGTCAATATGTCACGCATTAAGACAGGCAAGGTTTCTGCCATACGTTTTTCAACTCTTGACGCGATATGCCGGGCACTCGACTGCCAACCGGGCGATGTTCTGGAATACATACCTGACGATGAAGCCGATAGCCTCTTTGGGCTTAAAGATTGATGGAAATTATTAAGCCTTCAGTACCTCCGACGCAAAAAGCCCGCTAGAACGGACGTTCTAGCGGGCTCAATCAGATATTTCGACTTCGTGCTCGAAAGCTCAGGCAATCTTTACGCAAACAGGCCGTAGATGCTGATGTTGGCCTTGGCGTAGAGGCCGTTAGCATACTCGGTCCACTTGGAGCTGGCGCTCGAAGCCTGCGAGGAGTACTGCTGATAGGCGGTGTAATAGGCGGTCATGGCCTGCTTATAGGTAGCGCTATCGGCAGTAAAGGCATCGTCGGCAAAGGCCTTAGCGTAGGTGCCATCGGCGTCCTTCCAGGTGCCCTTCTCGCTATCCCACTCGTCGCCGGCAAGGTTGATGATGTAGTCGGCGTAGTCCTTACTCGCGGTCTCCTCGTTGCCGTCAGAAGGCTCGGTCGGGGCGGTTGGCATGCTTGCGGAGCTATCGCCCACCTTCTTCTTGTAGAGCTTCTGCAGCGTCGCGGACTGACGGACGATCTGCTTGGCCTGGTCCTTGGACACGCCGTACTGCGTGGCCATGGTCTTGTAGTCGGAGGTGCCGATGGACTCCTCGGCGTACTGCTTCATCTCCTTGGAAGAGACGGTAATGCCCTCGTCCTCGGCAGCATCGAGCAGGATCTTGTTGCGCACGTAGGACAGGATGACATCGGCAGAAGGAGCGGTGTAGTTGCCATCACTATCCTTGACGGTATCAAGGCTGTACTGGCTTTCGATGGCCTCGCGCGCAGTGATGTCGCTCTTCTTGCCGTTATAGCTATAGCTTGCCACGGTCGAATCGAGCTGATCCTCGGTCAGGGTCGACGAACCGACGCCCTTGCCACCAAAGCCACCATTGCCAATAAAGAAGCCGACCACGGCAGCGATCACGACTGCGACCACAAAGGCGGCAATCATCGTCTTCTTGTGCTTGGATGCGCAACCGCCCTCATTAGATGCCGGGATATCGTCGTCCTCATCCTGGGCCTCGGGCATGAGGTTCTCGTCGGCGGCGTCCGCGGCGATCTGAGCCTCCAGACGGGCGTCCTCCTCCTCGGCCGTCGTGCCGGCGGCAATGTGCTCGGCAGACGTACCGGCGACCAGATCGATCTTCTCGTCCTCGTCACCGTTGGGGCCTTCGCCGCGCTCGATGATCTGGATGCCGTCGATCTCGTCCTTTTCGTCCTTCTTCTGAATCAGACCCATATCAATTACTCCTTGTTAGGAAACATAGTCCCCAATAGAATACGCCCGACGAGGCGCCGGGCGTATTGATTCTTAGGTTATACGCAAACACTTAAGTACTATTTAGGCGTTTGCAGCGCGCATACCTTAGGCCAGGTGCGCGATAACGGCATCGGCAAAGGCCTGCGTGCCCACGGCCCCCTCGACGGAGCCGGTCTGGGCACGCCGCACGTCGCCGGTAACCTGCTTGCCCTCGTCGAGCGTGGCGGACACGGCGGCACGAATGCGATTGGCAGCGTCGTTCTCGCCCAGATGATCGAGCATCATCGCAGCAGAGAGAATCTCGGCCGTGGGGTTGGCGATATCCTGGCCAGCGATATCGGGCGCGGAGCCGTGCGTAGCCTCGAAGATGGCGCAGTCGGCACCGATGTTGGAGCCGGGGGCCATTCCTAAGCCGCCCACCAGGCCGGCACACAGGTCGCTCACGATGTCGCCGTACAGGTTGGGCAGCACCAGGACATCGAAGTCGTTGGGGTTCTGGACCAGACCCATGCAGGTGGCGTCGACGATCTTGTCGTTGAACTCGATATCAGGATAGTTGGCTGCCACCTCGCGCGCCACGCGCAGGAACAGGCCGTCGGTCGCCTTCATGATGTTGGCCTTGTGCACGGCCGTCAACCCTTTTTTGCGGCCGCAGCGGCGGGCATACTCAAAGGCATACTCCACAATGCGACGGCTCTTGGCGATGGAGATCGGCTTGATCGAAATCGCGGAATCGGCGGCGAAGGTCTTTTGGCCCGAACGCTCAACAAGCTGCGAGAGCTCCTCGACCTCGGCAGCACCCTCGTCGAACTCGATGCCGGCGTAGAGGTCCTCGGTGTTCTCGCGCACGATAACCAGGTCGACGTCGCAGAAACGCGAGCCGTCGCCCGGCTGCGACAGGCAGGGGCGCACGCAGGCGTACAGGTCGAAGTGCTTGCGCAGCGCCACGTTAACGCTGCGAAAGCCCGTGCCGACCGGCGTAGTGATGGGGCCCTTGATGGCAACCTTGGTCTCGGCGACCGCATCGAGCACATGTTGGGGCAGCGGCGTGCCAAACTCGTCCATGACGCCGGCGCCGGCCTCCTGGACGTTCCAGTTGATCTGGACACCGGTGGCCTCGACCACGCGGCGCATGGCCTGCGTAATCTCGGGACCGATACCGTCACCGGGAATCAGGACTACATCGTGCGCCATAATCTGTTACTCCTCGTCTTCGGCGTCGTCAGATTTTTTAACGCTAGCACGCTTCTTCTTTTTGGAGAGATCCAGGCCAAAACGTTTAACAAGCATTTCGCAAATCTCGCTCGAACGGGCCTTGAGATAGCTGCCCTTGCCGTTTTCGGCGTCGAACTTAAGGCGCAGCGCGAGCTTCTCGGCAACCTCGGCGTCGATCTCACCCTGGCAAAACTCGTACAGGCAACCGAGCATGTCGCGATACTCAAGGTCGCCGTGGTAGCACTGGATGGCCTCGTCCAGGATAGGCCAAGCCTCGCGCGAACGCTCGACACTCGTGGCGCCCCACACGCACAGCAGGCGGAAGGCGGCATAGCGCAGCGTGGAGGAGATCTCGTCGAACAGTGCGGTCTCGGCGCCCTCAAAGGCATCGCCCAGCTGCTCGGGGCAGGTGGTGGCGAGCGCCGTCAGGGCATCGAGGGCCTCCCAGCGGGTCTGCGCCTCGGGGCGGTCGAGCGCCTCGATCAGCGCGGGTACGCAGGGCACGACGCGCTGCGGATCGCGCTCGGCAAGCAGGTGCAGCACGCGGGCGGCAAACTGGCGGATGCGGCGCGTGGGGCAGCCGAGCTCCTGGACCAGACGGTCGACGGCGTTCTCGTTCTCCTCTGCCAGCTGAAGCTGTGCCAGCTCCTCATCGGTGAGCTGTTCGTCTTTATTATCTGCCATAGTTACCTCTTCTTACTATTTCTTAGCGTGCTTGCCAGCACCCTTGCTGTCATCGGTGACCGAGATGAGCTGTCGGTCGGCCGCGCCATTGCGACGTGCACGGCGGCGTTCCTCGGCATCGCCCGCGTCGGCGGCGGCGCGGTGAGCCTTGTTGACGTTAAAGACCTCGTCGTGCTTGCGCCACGGGCCGACGGACTCGCCAAAGCTCATCTTAAGGCCGGCGATAAAGCCGCCGAGCCAACCGATCGGCGCAAACTGCACCAGCGGGAACAGCGAAAACACCCAGGTCAGTAGGACGACTGCCGCCGCTCCCGCAAAGTTGGCAATCCAGTAGTCGCGCTTGGTGATGACGCGCTTTTCGCACGCCCACTGGCCGCACAAAAAGCCAATGTAAATCGCAAAGAGAAAGAGCACCAGCGCAAGCACCACGAACGTCCAGCTCATGGGCGCTACTCCCCGTGATGGTGGCCGCAGCAGCACTCGTGGCCGTCGTCATGGCCGTGACCGCCGCAGCACTCGTGGTCCTCACCGTGGTGGTGACCACAACCGCACTCGTAGTCGTCGCCATGCTCGCCGCAAGCGCAGCCGTCCTCGTGAGCACCGTGCTCCTCGGGGCGATACTGCGACCAGTCCAGACCGGCGGCGATGGCGTCGGCCTCCTCCTTGTAGAGGACCGTGATGGCCTGGGTGCCCAGCTTGGCGCCACCGATGGCGTCGAGCATGTCGTAGAGCGTAAAGGCCACGTCGGCGCCGGGCAGCGCAAGCTCGCGGTCGTCGGCATAGGCGAGCGCCAGGCGCAGGTCCTTAATGAAGTGCTCGACCATAAAGCCGGGCTTGTAGTCGCCGTCAAGCGCCTTGGGTGCCAGGCTCTCCATGGCGCCGGACTTGCCGGTGCCGCCCAGGATCATCTGACGGGTCTTCTCCAGATCAAGGCCGCTCAGCTCGGCAAACGCCAGCGCATCGGCCATGCCGACCATGCAGGCGCCCAGCGACACCTGGTTGGCAAGCTTGGCAGCCTGGCCCTTGCCGGCGCCATCGAAGCAGCAGATGGTTGCCGCGAAGGTGGAAAGGATGTCGCGGACCGGCGCGATGTCGTTCTCGGTGGCGCCCACGATAGCCGTGAGCGTGCCGGCGATAGCACCCGACTCGCCGCCGGTGACGGGGCAGTCAAACGCCATGCGGCCGGAAACCTGGGCGGCCTCGGCAATGTCGCGCGCGAGCTCGGGCGAGCTCGTGGTGAGGTCGATCAAGACCGCACCCGGCTTGGTGCACGCGAGCAGGCCATCGCCCGCCAGGTAGAGCTCCTCGACCTCGGAGGGATAGCCCACCATGGTAAAGACGACATCGGCGTTCGCCGCGGCATCTGCCGGCGTATCGGCCCAGACGGCACCGCGCTCGATAAGCGCGGCAGCCTTGGACTTAGTGCGGTTGTTGACCATGACGGGATAGCCGGCGTCCAAAATGTGGCCGGCGATGGGGGCACCCATGATTCCGGTGCCGATAAATGCGACAGAGAGCTTGTTTGCCATGAAACCTTTCCTTTTGGGTTGGGTGTTATTACCAGGTTGAATACTCGGTGCCAGCGTTTGGGCTGTGAGTTGGGATCGATTACGGCCGCGTTACTTGCCTACTGACCGCGCACGCGGCGGGCGATGCGGTCGGAAAGCGACGCCTTGTCGGCGCGGTTCTTACCCCAAAACGCGCAGGCCACCATGCCGGGGCCCACGTGCGAGCCGATGGTGGGGCCCACGGAGCTTCGAATGATCGTGACGTCGGCGCAGCCCTCCTCCTTGCGGATGGCGGCTTCGAGCCAGTCGCCGTCCTTGTCGGAATCAGCCGTCATGATGGCGATGGGCATGGTGCGGTCGGGCACGTAGTTCTCGCGAAACGACTTGAGGATGGACTTGAGCGCCTTCTTGCGGCCGCGGTTGACGCCGATCAGCGACAGCGAGCCGGCAAGGTCGTAGGAGAGCTCGGGCTTGACATCGAGCTTTGCCGTGAGCTGCGCCGCCGCGGGCGGAATGCGGCCGCCGGCAGCCAGTGCGTCGAAGCTCTCGAGCGTAAAGTAGCCGTGGACGTAGGTCTTTGCCTCGTTTGCCCAATCGACCAGCTGCTTGGCGGTCAGTCCCGCCGAACGCTGGCGCACGGCCTCGAGCGCCAAGAGCGCGCCGGTCGCGCAGGGTAGAGCGTTGTCGACCACGTAGAGCTCAAAGTTGGGATACTCGGCGCGCACGGCATCTGCCGCCTGGCACGCGGAGTTGTAGCTCGACGACAGCGCCGAGGTAAAGCACAGGTAGACCGTGGGCGTACCCTCTTTGGCGCACTCGGTAAAGAACTCGATATAGCGACCGAGTGACACGGCGGAAGTAGACACGCGAGCGCCGGCGCGCATGCGGTCGTAGAACTCCTTAGGGCTCATGCTCGACCAGATATCGTCCGTGTGCTCCTCGCCATCGATGATAAAGGGGAAGCCCAAGATATCGACATCGAGGTTCGCGGCGACCTCGGGGCTAAAGTCGCAGCAGGTATCGACGACGATGCGGCAGCGGTCAGAATGGCCGGTAGATGCAGCCTTGTCCATCAAAGCGACTCCTTACGTAAAAAAGGCGGCCATCCGCATGGGATGGCCGCCAGCCGTTAACTCATGCAAGTTAACGTATTTTACTCGTCAAGTGTTTCGATACGGGGCTTGATGATGCCATATCCACCATTCTTACGGTGATACACCACATTGATGAGGCCAGTCGTCGCGTTCTCGAACACGTAGAAGTCGTGGCCGAGCAGATCGGTCTGCACCAGCGCCTGCTCCTCAGTCATCGGGGTGACATCGATGACCTTCTCGCGGACGAGCAGGTCATCGTCCTCCTCGGGCAGCAGCAGGTCGGCCAGATCCTCAACGCGCTCGACCGGCGCGACATCCGCGGCACTGGCACCACCCTGGCGGTTGTCCACGACCTTGGTCTTGAACTTGCGCAGCTGGCGGGTGACCTTATCGGCGGAGAGGTCGATGGCAGCATACATATCTGCGCCGTGCTCGGCAACGCGAATCACCGAACCGCGGGCACGAGCCGTGACCTCGACGATTGCCGGGTTGGGGTTCGAGGGGTTCTTCTCATAACGAAGCACGACGTCGACTGTCATGGGCTCGATGTCGAAAACCTTGAGCGCCTCGCCGATTTTCTCATCCACATGCGCACGCAGAGCATCGGTTACCGTCGTCTTGCGTCCAGAAACCTTGATATCCATACGTGGCTCCAATCTGCCTCGGGGACTTACTGTACTGGCTATGTACCCATTGCCGTGCATTTAATCACGCGAATTCCCAAAGACCCGAATAACGACTGCTTGATACCGCATACCGAAGTCTCGCACTTTTCCGTGACAAAGTGCGCTATAGGAGGGCGTCGGCAAAGCTAGTTTTTTCCTGGAAATCAGCTCTTACCTGCCGTTTTTACCAAAATAGAAAAGCCGGGCTCCCTTATTGGGGAGACCCGGCCATGCGTGTTGAAACCGTGAAGAAGCGCCTTGTTCAGCGTGTGGCAGGCGCCACCCCTACCAATAACTAGCTATTGAGCTTGTTGATGTCATCGTCGGTGATGGTGCCCTCCTGGCTAGACGACGGGCCGTCGCTGTTGTTATCAGAGGCGTCGTCATCGGAGGACTCGGTCTCGTTGGACGTGGAGTCGGATGCCTGCACATTGGCCCCCGAAACGGTCTTGGCGGTAAGGTCATAGGGCATCTGTCCGTACCAGACGCAGTGGACTGCCTCGAGCGTGCCATCGACCGTGATGCCATCGAGGGCATCGCTCACGGCACGGCACAGCTCATCATTAGAGCTAAGACCTGCGACGCCAAGCGTGGAGGGCGCCTCGAGCGTACCGACATAGGAGATCTGGCTCATCAGACGCGCGAGGTAGCCACCAGCCGTGGAATCACAGATCACGTAATCGACCTCGCCCGACTCGAGCGCCTCAAAGCACTCATTGATGTTGGAAAAGGTCTTTTGGTTGGCGGTGATGCTTTGCTTGGCGAGCGCCTCCTGCGAGGCCGAGGAGGTCTGAACGCCCAGGGTAGCGGTGTTAAGCGTTTCGGTGGAAACGCTCAGCGACTCGCCGTCACTGCTCTTGCCGAATACGGCGGCGGCATCGTACAGACAGGTGCCAAGCGAGCTGATGTCGCCGCCCGCAGACTTGATGTCGCCAATGAAGATGTCCGCCTTTTTATCGCTGAGCGCGGAATCGGCCGAGGACGCATCGACAAAGGCGACCTTGAGACCCATGCGGCATGCGAGGGCACGAGCGGCATCGACCGCATAGCCCGTGAGGTTTCCGTCGGCATCCTGCATGGCCTGCGGTGCATCGGACGTATCGAGGGCGACCGTCAGGGTTCCCGGCGTGACCAGGGCATCGTCCGATACCGTGGGGGTAACGGTCTCGCGCTCGATCTGGTCGATCGTGGGCGTCGTGAACGTGGACAGTGGATTGAACGCGCATCCGCTCAGGCCCAAAACGGCAATGACCGCCGCGGCCCCAGCACCTAACCGAGCCGCATGCATCAAGCTGCCCCTCACCATGTCCACTACCCTGCCTTCTGTGTCGTATACGATCCGTGCCCCGCACGGAATATCGGGTTGTTCCCACCAGCTGACCTGGTATTTGACCCCACACTTGCGCACCGGGGCGTTTGCTCGGGAGGCCGCAGCCACCTTCACGACTGGCCCGCTCGCCCGCGAGGCGGTATTGCCCCAAAGAAAGTAGAACGGACGGTGCGGCTTACATCTAGGACGCGCCATGATCGCGCCGCGCGCACGCGGTCGCTTACGTGGATCCCTTTGACCGCGTCTGTCTTGGACTAGGATGGGCATTTCGTCCGTCCGCAACCACAGCCTGGCAGGAACGTAGCGCATTATAGCTAAGTTCAAGCTATAGTTTAAGGTTAGGGACGTTATTCGCATCGCGAGCACAGATTTCGCAGGTCGGGGCGGACCATTCGTGCCCCCATGAAGCCCGGAGCTCCCCCACGGGGAGCTCCGGGGCACCCGTCTCAGGGTGCCCTGTGCAAAAAAACGGCAAATATGAGTACTGCTACCAATTTAGTAGCAGCGTATTTCCGCCCCACGAGCCCTTTTTGAGTTCCGCACAGCCCGCTTGGCGCCAAGATATTCCACATTCGTTTATTATCTCTTCGCTGAATCCAGTTTTTCGGCCCAAGTTTCTTTATTTTTGCTGTCACTAATCTAGTAGCAGTACTCATATTTGCCGTTTTTTGCACAGGGCATATAAACAGACCCCCTATAAAGCCATAGTTTTACGCCGGCTTGAGCCCAAAGCACGCTCGGAGCGTATTCAGCAGAGCATCTTGCCTCTTTCGACGAGCCTCTACACGATTCTGATATCGCTTACCCATACGCTGGTGGATGCGCCATGCGAGCGCTTCCATCGCCTCCATGTCGCAGAGCATCTCGTTGTTGACCGTCGCGACCTCGATTCCCATGGACGCCAAACCCGTATTGCGTTTTTCATCGTGAATGCGCCCGCCGCGAGACGAATGGCCCTGCTCACCGTTGTATTCCAGGTCAAACCGAGCTGCTTCCTGATAGGCATCGCAAACCGCATACGGCATCCCCGAGATCGCCTGCGCACGGTCGTTGAACTCGATCTTGTGGTCGGTCTTAAAGGGACCGCAGGCAAATCCGCCATAAGAAAACGGAAGCGAAAACATGACAAGCATGATGCATTCCATGGGTGAGCGCAGGTTTTCCGACAGAAAGGGGCACAGCCGCCGCAGCTGCTTGGCCGCGCTCCCCTTGCATGCCGCAAGGTAATCTGCCAGGCGATCGGGCGTCAGCACTGGCTCGACCTCAAAGTAGCCCACATCTGACGGCTGGTCCTTATCCTTTGCAAGCCTGTTCACGGTAGGCGAGCTGTAAGGGGGCAGATACTGCCCGCGATCGCTCAGCGAAATCTTGGAGCACAGCTCCTGGGCCAGGGCAAATGCCTGGATACAGCCGACTTCGCGCGCAACGGCGGCACAGAGGGCCTCGGGAGACAAGCTGTACACTCCCGGCTCCACCTCCAAAATCGAGGCGTCCGGCAGGTCTGTAGAACAAACGGACCAGCTTGCACCAGGCATGCGGCGACGCTGCTTCGCCGACCCCACCAGCAGGCACAAGTCTTCTTGGACCTCGCCACTCACGGCCCCGATCCGCACCAAATCGGGAAGATAAATGTCCTCGGCCGAGGGAGACGATGTATGCAGCACACGGCGCTCTTCATCGGGATCGAGGTCTCTCCAGCTGATGTAACCCATTTGTCGGCGCTCGGCGCGCATCATGCGCAGCGCCGAGGCACCGGTCAGGACTACGGAGGCCGCCAGTTGCTCGCTTGTCGGCTCGATGCGCCGCGCTATCTTCACTGCCACAAAACCACCCCCTACCAAACGCGTGCGATAGCGAGGCCATCGACTGCTGCGGCGCCGGCACGCTTGAGCTCCGCCGAGGCTGCTGCCATGGTCGCGCCCGTGGTAATGACATCATCGATGAGCAGCAGACGGCGGCCGCGCACATCCTCGACCGTCTCGTACATGCCCCGGGCATGCTCCCGGCGCTCATCGCGGCCGAGCTCTCGCTGGTCACCATGACCGTATTTGACCAGGGCGTCCAGCAACGGGACACCCGAAAGATCGCAAAACGAGCGCGCGATTGCTTCCATATGGTCGAATCCACGCCGCCGAAACGCCGCCGCAGTCGCGGGCACAAACACCACCGCGTCCGCACCGGACAACACACCGCCGTAGCGATCGGATGCTGCCACCTGGGCATGCAAGGCAGTGTCGTAGAGCAACTCCGCCAGATACGGTGCCAGACGGCGCTCGCCCGCATCCTTGTACGCCTTGATGATGCGCGGCAGCGGATGTGCATAGACGGCACACGCCAGGCAGCGATCGAGCGCCTCGGCCATTGCCGAAGACGTGCCCTCGACCGAGCACTCGGTACACAGCAAATCCCCAAACGGGGCGCCGCATCGGATGCAACTATGACACGGATCGATGAGCGCGAGCGATGCCAGACAATCCTGGCAGATCAGCGCACCGGAACGCTCGCAGCCAGCGCATCGCGTGGGCGACAACGCCTCGAGCGCCTCATACGTCGCGCGCTCGGCAAGCGGTAGCAATTCGTCCGCAAACGGTAGGACGCCTGCGCCCTGCAAGCGAGTCAATACGTTCAGATGTCTCTTCATGACACAACCCTCCCTACGCGAAGGCGAAGGGAGGGTTGTCGGTGTAGAGCCATGATACCCAGAGGTGCTGGGGTCAGGCGGGTTACATCCGCTTACGGACGTTATTCGCCGGCAGGCGGTTGCGGTACGGACGAGGTGCGGGTCGAGCCTTCGCCACCGTCCTGGCGCGGCTTGCGGGAGCGACGGCGACGGCGACGCTTTTGACCCTGGTCGGTCGAGCCCTCGCCGCCGCGATCCTCACGCGGTTCGCACTCGTCGCGAGCGCCGCCGTGCGAAGCCTTGGCGGCAGCTCCTCCGCCATCGCCGGGGCGACGGCGCGTGACCTTGACTTCGCCATCCGAAACCTGATCGGCCACAGAAGGAATCGAGGGTTTCTGCTGCGCGCCCGAGGAATGGCGACGACGCGGACGTGACGCGCGCTCCTCCTCGCCACGCGGCTTGCCAGCCTTGTCGGCAGGCGCGTCGGAGGCCGAGGCGCCCTTGGGAGCGGCACCGGCCTCGCGAGCAGCTGCGGCGCGGAAGGCGTCCTCGCGCTCCTCGCTCGACAGGTGACGGCGACGACGGCGCGTGGGGTTCATGCCACCGCCGCGATTTTGCTGCTGGGGCTGCTGAGCCTCGCGCTCGCGGGAAGCGTTCTTACCCGCGGCCTCGCCATTGTCGACGGACGCCGTGCGCTTGCGGCGGCGACGGCCATCGGCTGCTCCCTCGGTCTCGGGCGCCTCGGCCTTGCCGCGGCCCTTTCCACGGCCACGGCCCTCGCCCTGGCCCTGAGCGGTGCGAGCATCGGATTCGGCATCGCGACGACGGCGCTTGGGCATCGATGTGCCGGCCAGACGATCGGCGCTCGACAGGCCATCGCCCACGTCGACGCCGTTTTCGCGATCGAGTTCCATGAGCGCCAGACGCATCTCGGGCGACTCGATGCGCTCGAGCACGTCGCGCGTCACGCAGTCGGGGCGGCAGTTGCAGCCCTGCTCGGCGGCCTTCTTTTTGCAACCCTCCGAGCACGTCATATCGGCCAGGTTGACCTTAAAGACTTTGCCGTTCTCCAGGCGCAGCACCAGCTGCTCACGCGGCGTGTCATATTCCTGGATGCGCGCCTTGCCAAGCGGCGTATCGATAAGCGTCTTCTTTTTGGGCGCGCGGCTCTTAAAGTCCTTGTACGCCTCGAACTCGTAGCGCAGGCAGCACATCAGGCGGCCGCAGACGCCACTAATCTTGGACGAGTTGAGCGGCAGGTCCTGCTCCTTTGCCATGCGGATCGAAACCGGCTCAAACTGTCCGCCAAAGCGCGTGCAGCAGAGCTCCTGGCCGCACTGGGCATAGCCGCCCACCAGGCGGGTCTCGTCGCGCACGCCGATCTGGCGCATGTCGACGCGAATGTGCAGCGTCGAGGACAGGTCCTTGACGAGCTGACGGAAATCGACGCGCTCCTCGGCCGCAAAGTAGAACACAGCCTTCTCGCCGCCAAACAGGTACTCGACGCCGACCGGCTTCATCTCGAGGTCGAGCTCTTTGACCAGACGACGGAAATCGACCATGGCCTCGTCGCCCTGGATGGCCAGGTCGTCGGCAAGCTGCAGGTCGATGTCGCTCGCCACGCGCAGCACGGGCTTGAGCGGCTGGCCGATCTCATCTTGCGGCACCTCGAAGGGATCGGCCGTGACCAGGCCGATCTCGGTTCCGCGCTCGGTGGAGCAAATGGCATAATCGGCCTCGAGGATATCCAGATCCTGCGGATCAAACCACAGGTCGCGCGAGGCGTAGGTAAACTTAACGGGTACGACTAACGGCATTTCAGTGCCTTCCTGATATCGAACAGCATGACCTCGATGGCCAGCTGGGGAGTAACGTTTCTGGCGATGTTGCGCTCGGCGGTCGCGACCGCCTCGAGCGCCCGGGTGGCACCCGCAACATTCGTCGCGGCGGCAAGCCGCCCGATCGTGTCGCGCACGTCTTCGTTCACGACGTCGGCCGCCTCGTCCTGAAGTGTCAGCAGCACGTCGCGCATGAGCGTCCGCGCGCTCGCCAGCGCTTCCATGATACCCGAACGCTCGCGCGCGTTGAGTTCGCGCTTGTTGCGGTCCTCAAGCTGCTTCAATGCTCCACGCGACAGGTAGTCGGCGTTTTGCTCGAGCACCTTTTCCTGTGTGGACTTGACCTCGGCGAGCGGCGCCTTAACGGCGACGATGAGCGACTTGGCGCGGCTGAGCACATCAGCCTCGTCGGCAGCGATGAGCGAATCGATGGCGCGGACCATTTGGCGGCGAGCATCCTGGCGCTCGGCACTCTTAAGGAACTCGATGCCGCGTGTGGGGCTTCCCGCCACGGCGACCGCCATGCGGCAACGCGCGAGATCCTGACCCGTCGCGCGGCTCACGGCCTGCGCGGCCACGGTGGGCGACACCAGCCGAAACGGCACGCACTGACAGCGGCTCACGATGGTGGGCAACATCACGTCTGCCGAGGTGCCCAACAAGATGAACATAACGCCCTCGGGCGGCTCCTCGAGTGTCTTGAGCAGCGCGTTGGCGGTGTTAGCGCGCAGTTGCTCGGCACGATCGATGATGTAGACCTTGGCCTTGGCACGGATGGGCGCCAGCGGCACGTCATCGAGCAGCTCGCGGGTCTGGGCAATGAGGTAGCCTGTGGCGCTCTCGGGCGTGTAATAGTGCACGTCAGGATGCGTATGCCGAGCAACGCGTACGCAGCTGTCGCATGCTCCGCAGCCGTCCTGCTCGCACAGGAAGGCCTGGGCGAGCGCCCATGCGGCATCGAGCTTGCCGGCACCGGGAGCGCCCAAAAACAGGTAGGCGTGCGATGCGCGGCCGCTGGCGACGGCGTTGGTCAAAAAATCGCGAACGCGCTCTTGGGTGTCGAGCTTGGCCAGCAGGCTTGCCTGAGCGGGGGCCATGTTACTCGGCCTCCTTGGCAAGCGCGGCGACGACAGCATCTTGCGAAATGACGAGACCGTACGCGCGAATCTGCTCGACCGTCTTCTCGAAGACTTCCTCGACGGTCGCAGTGGCGTCGATGAGCTTTACGCGGTTTGGCTCCTCGGCAGCAATGGCGCAAAATCCCTGGTAAACACGCTCCTGGAATGTCATGCCTTTTGCCTCCATGCGATCTGCCGCGCCACGGGCTGCCATGCGTAGCGCCGCCTGCTCGGGCGTGATGTGGTAGACGAGCGTGAGCGCCGGGTGTGTTCCCGCGACGGCCAGGTTATTGGCATCGCACACTATCTGGCGATCGAGGCCGTCGGCAAATGCCTGGTAGCAGGTCGTGGAATCGTAGAAGCGGTCGCACAGGACCACCTTGCCGGCCGCGAGGGCGGGAGCTATGACCTCGTGCACCAACTGAGCGCGCGCCGCCTCGTAGAGCAGCAACTCGCAGGTGTCGCCCATCGCCGTATTGGCGGGGTCGAGCAGCAGAGCGCGGATCTTTTCGCTGATGGCGGTGCCGCCCGGCTCGCGCAGGCTCACAACCTGGTAGCCAGCGAGTTCGAGCGCGCGGGCAAGCAGACGCGCCTGCGTGGACTTGCCGGCACCATCGACGCCCTCGAGCGTGATAAAGCTATGTTGAGCGGGCTCAAAAGCCATGAGCGCAGCCCCTTCCTATAAGGCGCGTAAATGCAGATATATCAACCAAGCCATGATACCCCAGGGGCAGGCGCGCCCCAAATCGGGCCTAGTCATTGGGTAGTCATTGGGGACGCTCTTAAATGACTAGGCGACAGCTAGGGACGTTCCTAAAGTGCCGGCAGAAAAGGAACGTCCCTAGCTGCCGACTTTTTTGAGCGCTGGGTATAATCGTCGTATTGATTTGAAATGTGGCGAAAGGAGTGGCAATGTCTCGGTATTGCGCCTCGTGCGGCAAACTTCTTGCAGATGATGCCAAGTTCTGCACCTCATGCGGTGCACCCGTTGAGCAGACAACCGCAAGCAATGGCCAACCCGCGTTTGAGCAGACCGGCTTCCTCGATACGCCGCAAGCTAAGCCGGACGACCCCCTCGCCTATCGCCCCGACCCCGCCGCCAGCCCCGCAGCGGTCGAAACGACGCAGCGCATACCCGTCGCGGACACCCCGCCCCAACAGCAACCGGCATCTACGTACGCGCCTGATTCACCGCAGGCCCCCGCCGCCAAAAAGAGCAGCACCAAGGCGCTTATCGCCGTTATCGTTGTGCTCGTGGCAATTATCATCGCCTTGGTCATCTTTTTTGTGATCAAGCCTTTCGACAACGCCGCCACGCAAACGACTGCCGAGATTACTAAGCTGCACCATGATGTTGACGATGATGACCTCAAGCCTCTCGACGACCCCAATAGCCTTTTTGACGATGACGACGATGATGACGAGGATGGCAGCCAGGCGACCCTCTCCGAGCAAAACCTCTACCGTCGCCTGAGCGAATACTACGACCTGCTCGAAGATCTCGATAACCAGGTCCGTGCCTGCGCAGAGGCGTTCAATGGCGGTTATCTGGAAGAGGACCGTACCGCCCGTCAAAATCTCGCCGACGTCGCCGAGCGCACGGAAGACACCATCGAGCAGTACTACGATATCGTCGAGGACCTGGACGTCCCCACAAGCTCTAAGAACTACAGCTCGTGGAAGGACATCATTGCTCTGTACGACGACCTGGATCACCGCATCGATGCGATCTGCGATGCCTGGGAGATCAGCTTAAAGTACGCAAAGCCCGCAGACCATAAGAACGAGATCGTGGCGCCGCTGTCGCGCGACAACGTGGCGGGCACCAATGACAATAAGTACCGCCTAGACTTTGAGGAGCGCTATCCCGGCGCCAAACCCGTCGAAGTGAACTAACGCCTTGTCGTTTCCGAGCCGGCAGTTAGGGACGTTCCTAAACTGCCGGCAGAAAAAGGAATGTCCCTAACTGCCGGTCAAAAAATCGAGCGAGGATCATGGGACCCTCGCTCGTTTTTTGGGCAATGTTTCGACTGCGCCGTTACTTGTCGGCGGCTGCTTTCTTGGCAGTCGACTTCTTCGCGGTCGTCTTCTTGGCGGCAGTGGCTTTCTTAGCCGTCGTCTTCTTCGCAGTCGAGGTCTTCTTCGCCGCGCTCGCCTTGGTCGTGGTCTTGCGGCCGCGGGCGGGCTTCTTCTCCTTGGTCGGGCAGTCCATGTTCACGCAGATGCGCCACGGGCCGCGCGCGGTGTTGACCACCACGATGGGGGCGCCGCACTCGGGGCAGGTCTCGCCCGTCGCCTCGAGCTTGCCACGCGCCGGCAGCGGATAGCTCACGCCGCAGTCGTCATAGTTGGTGCAGCGGATAAAGCGCTTGCCGCTCTTCTCGCTCTTGTGTGCGATCAGGTCGCCATGGCGTCCTGCCTCGGCGCACACCTTGCACTCGCCCACCTTAAGGTCGGGCTCGTAGTTGGTGGGGCATGTGGGGTTCACGCAAATCTCGAAAGCCTTTTGGCGGAACGGCTGGCACTTAATGCGCGGCGCACCGCATTCGGGGCACACAGCAGCCTCGCCCTCGAGCGGGCTCACCTTGACGCCGCTCGGCACCGGATAGGTCACATCGCAGTCGGGCCAGCCCATGCAGCCGATAAAGCTGCCGCGGGTCTTGGCGCTCGTCTTCATAACCAAGTCCTTGCCGCACTTGGGGCAGGCGCCCACGCGCGCATCGGCCGTGACGGCGTCGCTGATAGCATCGCCCAGTTCCTGCGTATGCTTGAGCAGCTCGTCGAGCACACCGGCCAGCAGCGCGCGCGAGTGCGTCACGACATGCTCTTCGGTGTCCTCGCCGCGCTCCACGCGGGTCATGTCGCCGTCGAGCTCGCTGGTCATATCGGGGCTCGTGATGCGCGGGGCAAACTGCGACAGTGCATCGATGATGGCGATGCCCAGCTGGCTCGGCTCCACGGGATCGTTTTTGAGATAGCGCACGGCGTACAGGCGCTCGATGATGCTCGCGCGCGTGGACTTGGTGCCCAGGCCGCGCTTTTCCATCTCCTGCACGAGCTTGCCCTGGCTGTAGCGCGCGGGCGGCTCGGTCTGCTTGGCCTCGAGCTTAATGTCGAACACGTCGACCGCATCGCCCTGCTCCAGCGGCGGCATCTGCTCGTCGCGCTTGAGTCCATACGGATACGCCTCACGGAAACCCGGGGTCACGAGCACATCGCCCGAAGCCACGAACGGCTCACCATTGACGTCGAGCTCGAGCTTGGTGTTCTCGATGGTCGCGGGACCCATGAGCGTTGCCAGGAAGCGACGGGCGATGAGGTCGTAGAGCTTGCGCTGGCCACCGTCGAGCGCGGACGGATCGCCCTCGCCCGTGGGATAGATAGGCGGGTGGTCGGTGGTTTCGACTTTGCCGCGCGTGGGCTTCATGGGGCCGGCGAGCACCTTTTTGCACACGGGCGCCAGCGCCGGGTTGATCTTTGCAAGGTCGCTCACCACGGCGCCCAGATCGAGCGTCGCAGGGTACACGGTATTGTCGACACGCGGGTAGCTGATGAGACCGGCCATGTAGAGGGACTCGGCGATGCGCATGGTACGCGCAGGTGAGATGCCCTCGGCTGCGGCGGCAGCCTGCAGCGAGGTGGTCGCAAACGGCGTGGGCGGCTGCTGCTTGCGCGAACGCTTGGTCACCGCGGCGACGGTTGCCGTCGCAACGCCGTCAACGTGGCCGTACGCCGCCTCAGCAGCATCCTTGTCGGTAAAGCGCGCCGTCTTGTGCGCAATCTTAAAGCGGTCGTCCTCGGCAGCACCCTGTGCGGCGCCCATGCCGCGGATCTGCCAATAGTCCTCGGGCACAAACGCCATGCGCTCGCGCTCGCGCTCGACCACCAGGGCAAGCGTCGGCGTCTGCACACGGCCGGCAGAGCGCACGTTACCAAAGCCGCCAAACTTGGCGAGCGTCAGGTAGCGCGTGAGCACCGCACCCCAAATGAGGTCGATGTGCTGGCGGCTCTCGCCGGCGTCGGCCAGATTCTGGTCGAGCGAGACGAGATTATCGAAGGCCTGCGTGATCTCGGCCTTGGTAAACGAAGAATACTGGGCGCGGGCGACCGGCAGGTCGGGCGCAACCTCGCGCACCTTGTTGAGGGCGTCCGAACCGATCAGCTCGCCCTCGCGATCGAAGTCCGTGGCGATGATGACACTGTCGGACTTCTTGGCGAGGTTCTTGAGCGAACGAATGAGTTCCTTCTCGGCCGGTAGCTTAATGACGGGCGCCCAGGTGAGGTAAGGCAGGCTCTCGAGTTTCCAGCCCTTGATTGAGATGCCATCGGCAAGAAACGGCTTGCGCTTGGTGTCGTAGGGCGGACGCGCCAGGCCATCGGGTATGTCGGCCGGCAGCATCTCGCCGTCCTCGGTGACCGAATACCAGCCCAGCTTTTTATCGAACAGCACGCTGTCGCAAAAATCGGGCGCTAGGATGTGACCGGCAAGGCCGATGGTCACGCACTCCTCGCCCTTCCACTCAAAACGGTAGATGGCGGTGTTGTACACCTTGTCCTTTTTGGGCTTGCCCGTGGACAGACGCTCGGCAATCTGACGCGCGGCGTCGTTTTTCTCGGCGATGATGAGCTTCAAAAGAGGCTCCTATCTCGTATCTCTGCGGCTACGCCCGCCCGTATGGCGGCCGACTTACGCCCTTGCTTGCTCAATCTGCCCGATGAGCCAATCGCACCAGGCATCCATGCCCTCGCCCTTGCGCGCGCTCACGGCAAACCGCGGCGCCTGCGGATTGAGGTCATCGAGTGTCTTAGTATACCTATCCATGTCAAAATCGAAAGCCGGAGCCACGTCGACCTTGTTGAGCAGCTGCGCGCCAGCGTGCTGGAAGATGCCCGGGTACTTGATGGGCTTGTCGTCGCCCTCGGGCACCGAGAGGATCATGATGGACAGGTTCTCACCCAGGTCAAAGTCGACTGGGCAGACCAGGTTACCCACGTTTTCGATAAAGATGACATCGATGTTATCGAGCCCAACGGCCTGGTCGAACGCGTCAACGGCCTCCATGATCATATTGCCCTCAAGGTGGCACAGGCCGCCCGTGTTGATCTGGATGGCGGGCATGCCGGCTTCCTTCATGGTAATGGCATCGACATCCGAGGCGATGTCGCCCTCGATGACGGCGCAGCGCAAGCCGGCCTTGTCGCGCAGGTGCTCGTTGGTGCCCAGAATCGTAGTGGTCTTGCCCGAGCCAGGGCTCGACAACACATTGATCACATAGGTGCCTGTCTCATCAAATCGCTGTCGCAGCTGATCTGCCAGGCGCTCATTGCGCGACAGAATCGGCGACGCGATATCAATCGTTTTCTCAGCCATACTTAGCGCTCCTTAATTTGGCCCCTTTATACCCCATCACCAGATGGCTAGCGGGCTAATCGTCGGGGGTTTCGATTTCGATACTGGCGATGTCGAGCTCGCGGCCGTGCAGCAGGCGCACGTTGGCGCCGCCACATTGAGGGCAGCGGCAATGGAAACGGTCGTGATCGAAGACCTCACCGCAGTCCTGGCACTCGCTTTGTGGATGGACCTCCTCCACGGCAAGCTCGCAGCCCTTCGTGAGCGGGTCCTCGTCGCGAAACGTCTCCCAGGCAAAGTCGAGCGCCTCGCGCACGATCTCGGTCATATCCCCGATACGCAGCGTTACCAAAACGGCGCGCGAGGCCCCCGCCCCACGCGCCGCGCGAATCACTGTATCGAGTATGCCGTTGACAATGCCAACCTCGTGCATACCGATTTACTCCTCGTCGTCCTCTTCGTCGTCCGAAAACAGGTCCAGACGGCTCACAAACAAGCCCTCCTTGCCCTCGCGCGCGGTAATGACCACGCGAGCGATGGCGAGCGAAATCTCGTAGAGCGAGAGCAGGGCGCCATACATGAGCCCCAGCGTAACGGGCGAGCCGTCGGGCGTAATCACAGCCGAGCCCACAAGCAGGCCAACGTATACATAACGCCAGGCACTGCGGAAGGCCGCGTAGGACACGATGTGGAAGACGGACAGGTAGAAGATGATGAGCGGCAGCTCAAACGCCACGCCAAAGCCAATCATAAAGAGCAGCTCCATGTTGACGTAGTTCTCCAGATCGGGCAGCGCCGTAGCGACGGCCGAGGTCTCGCCGATGAGCCACTCAAAGCCCGCAGGAATGATGATGAAATAGCAGAAAATGGCGCCCAGGAAGAACAACACCGTCGAGGCGAGCACCGTGGGCACGACCCACTTGCGCTCGTTGGGGCGAAGCGCCGGCAGGAAAAACGCCAGAATCTGCCAGATGATCATGGGCGTGCACATGACCACGGCCATCTTGATGGCCAGCGAGAAGCGCAAGCCAAAGCCGCCGAGCGTGGTAGTGATGTAGAACTTACCGTCCGGCACAAAGGAGCGGATGGGATCTTCCAGGATGTCGAGCACTACAGGCGTGGCGAAATACAGCACGATAGCGGCGGCAAACACCGACACGACCACGATGGTCAGGCGGCGACGGAGTTCCCCCAGGTGATCGAAAAGCGGCATTCGCGCAGGTCCGATAGGCATTACTCATCGCCTCCCTTCGGGGCGTCGGCGGCAGCAGCGTCGTCCTCGGCCTCGAGCTCGCGAGCGAGCTGGTCGACGACGGCCTTGCGCTTACGGGGACGACGGGCGTAGAGGTCAGCCGTCGTGGGCTCTGCCGGCTCGGGCTTGGGCTCCGGCTCTGCAGCTGGCTCGGGTTCGACGGCGGCAGCAGCAGGCTCGGCCTTGGCGGGCTCGGCGCTCTCGGCCTCATCAGCAGCGCCTTCGCCCTCGGTGGCACCCTCGCTCGCAGCCTTCTCGGCGGCAAGGCGGGCACGGCGCTCGGCAAAGGTCTCCTTCTTTGCGGGTGCAGCCGTCCCGGCGGCATCCTCGTCCGCATCGGAATCGTCATCGACGACAGCCTTCTTGGGCTTGACCGGAGCCGACGCGGCCTCGCTTACCGGATCGATGATCTCGGACTGAACAACGGCCGTCATCTTTTCCTGCGTCTCGCGGAACTGACGGATGGCACGGCCGATCGTGCGGCCCATCTGCGGGAGCTTATCCGGGCCAAACAGCAAAAAGCCGAAGACCACGATGATCGCGAGCTCACCCTCTCCAATACCAAACACACATACCTCCAAGGCTCGATGTGAGTCGAGCCCGCACCGCGCCATTCGGCCGGAACTCGTCTATTCATTCGGTCAAGTATAGCGCCCGGACGCCAAAACGTCCGAGCGCATCACAAACATATGCCAAACGGCACGCCCTTTTGGGGGCAAAGATTATGCCGCCGTGATCGAAATCTCCTGGTCGACGCCCAGCAGCTGAACCACGCGCATCACCTGGGGCTGCACATTAGTGCAGCTAAAGCGCTTACCGTGGTCGACCGCGTGGTGCGCGGCGCCCACGAGCACGCCAATGCCCGTCGAATCGATGTAGCTCACCTGGGCAAAATCGAGCTCAACGGCCTCAGTGGGCTGCTCGAGCGCCAGGTCAATGGCATTGCGCAGGCTATCGGCGTTAGAGATATCGATCTCGCCGGTCACCTTAATGGTGTAGATCTCCGGTGTGGGGTTGGTGGAAATACCCAAATCCATGTATACGCTCCTTTACGTATCGAAAATGCGGATAGTACTGGGCGCGGACTTGCGGGGCCCTAGGCGTTAGGCGCGCTCGGCACGAGCGAGCTCGGCAGCGACGAGCTTGACGGCCAGCACCAGTACGTCGAGTGCTGCCTCCAGGTCCTCGACCGTGGGATAGCTCGGCGCGATGCGGATGTTGGTGTCGCGCGGATCCTTGCCATAAGGCCAGGTAGCACCAGCCGGCGTGAGCTTGACGCCCAGGTCGGCACAAAGCGCTGCGACCTTTTGGGCCGAGCCCTCGGGACCATCAAAGCTCACAAAGTAGCCGCCGCGGGGATGCGTCCAAGTGGCGCAGCCCGTGTCGCCCAAACCCTCGGTGAGCTTGCGCTCGACGGCCTCAAAGCGTGGGCGCAAGAACTCGGCATGCTTTTTCATGTGCTCCTTGACCGCCTCGATGGTGGGAAGGAAGCGCACGTGACGCAGCTGGTTGAGCTTGTCGGCGCTGATAAGGCCGGCCTTCAGACGCTTGGAGAACTCCGCGATAACCGCGGGGCTCGCACCGATAAAGCCGATGCCGGCGCCCGGGAAGGTGATCTTGGACGTCGAGGCAAAGGCCACCACGCGGTCCTCGGTGCCCGCCGCGCGAGCGAGGTCAAAGATGTTTGCGAGCTCGTCGGTCTCGTCGTACAGGTCGTGCACGCAGTAGGCGTTGTCCCAGAAGATGCGGAAATCGGGCGCGGCCGTGGGCATCTCGACCAGGCAACGCACGGTGTCCTCGCTAAAGGTGATGCCCGTGGGGTTGGAATACTTGGGCACGCACCAGATACCCTTGATGGAATCGTCGGCGGCAACGAGGCGCTCGATCTCGTCCATGTCGGGGCCATTATCGGTCATCGCGACGGGGACATTCTCGATACCCAGGTCGGCGGTGATGCCAAAGTGACGGTCGTAGCCGGGAACAGGGCACAGGAACTTGACTTTCTTGCCGTCGTGCGCGGCCTCGTAAGCCTCCCAAGGCTCGCTGCCGCACGAACCGCAGCGCCAAAACATGCCGGCGATATCGTGCTCGATCAGAAGGCTCGACGAACCCAGTACGAGCGTCTGCTCGGCAGGGCAACCCAGGAACTCCCCCGCCAGCTTGCGCGCCGAGGGAATGCCCTCAAAGCAACCGTAGTTTGAGCAGTCGACGTTGCCGTCGTGCAGATCGGCATCGGCATTGAGGATATCGAGCATGGGTCGAGAGATGTCCACCTGGGAGGGCGACGGCTTGCCGCGGGCCATGTCGAGCGCCAGGCCCTTGGCCTTGACCTCGGCGACCTCGGCTTTGAGCGCCTCGATGGCGGCATCGAGTTCGGTGGTTTCCATCTTCTGGTAGATCGTCTGCATGGGTGCGACCTTTCGCGAAGCGGGACGTTGCAGTTCGTCTAAGTATAGACCGCCACCGCCGCAACGGCATGAAGCCGTGATAGATTAAGTTCATCGCAATGATTTACGAATCGCCGCGCATGCCGGCGTGGGGCGCCCAAGGAGGCACTATGGAGTACGGATCGTTTCAGGCCGAGGAATTCGGCGACCTGCAGCGCCTGGTCGACGGGCTGTTTTACGACCGCCACGCCATCGACCGCCTGGATCTCATCGTGCAGGCCGAAATCTTGGACCTGGCGCCCGATCTCATGGAAATCGTCAACCTGCTACCGCCCGGCTATTACGACCGCCAGTCACTTTGCGACCAGCTCAACTCCGCCTTGGCCGCCCACGGCTGGGGCGCCGTCTACGGAACGGTGGAATAAACCTAGTCATTGGGGACAGACTTAAATGACTAGTCAACCATATGCCCCCAATGACTAAAACGCCGCCTGTGATGGTGTTCACAGGCGGCGTTTTCAAACTTGTATGTGCCCTTACTCGTCCTTGGGCGCGGGGTGTTTGCAGACCACACTCATGTAGATCATGCCGAGCACGGCAGCGGTGACCGAACCGGCAAGGATGGCGGCCTTGGCAGCCAGAACCTCAAACTGGGCCGTCGGGAAGGCGAGGCCGCTGATGAGGATCGACATGGTAAAGCCGATACCGCCCAGAATGCCCACACCGGCAATCATGTGCCAGTTGACATTGCGCGGCAGCTCGCAGGCCCTAAGCTTAACCAGGGCAAACGTCATGCCAAAGATACCGATCGGTTTGCCCAGCAGCATGCCAAAGTACACGCCGAGCGTCACCGGGTCGGTGAGCAGCGTGCTCATGTCCACGCCCACCAGGCGAACCTGTGCGTTGACAAATGCAAAGATCGGCAGGATCACAAAGTTGACCGGCGTGGAGATCAGGCGCTCCATGCGAATGAGCGGCGGGGTCACGCGGTGCATGACGCGCTCGACCCTGGTGGTCGAGACGGTAAAGTCATGCTGACCCAAGATGTGCGCCTCGTCGTCGTAGCGGTCATCGAGCAGCGGCAGGCACTCGCCCAACCAATCGGTGAGGCTATCGAGCTTGACGCCGCACTTGGCCGGGATGGTAAAGGCCAAGATGACGCCAGCGAGCGTAGCGTGCACGCCGCTCTTGAACATGCAGAACCACAGCAGCAGGCCCAGTATCGAATACGGGGCAAGGCGGTAATGCTGCGTCTTGTTGAGCCACACGAGCGCGCAGGTCACAAGCGCGGCGGTGCCCAACCAAAACGGATTGGGGCTCTGACCGTAGAAGATGGCGATGGCGGCGATGGAGATGAGGTCGTCGGCGATGGCGAGCGTCGAGAAGAACACGCGCACGCCGTTGGGCACGCGATTGCCCAAAAGCGACAGCACGCCCAGCGCAAAGGCAATATCGGTTGCCATGGGGATGGCCCAACCGTTGCGGGCGCCGGCATGGTTAAAGATCAGGTAGATGCAGGCGGGAACGACGACGCCGCCCACGGCCGCCAGCATGGGAAGCATGGCCTGACGCGGATTCTTGAGCTCGCCGACCGTCATCTCGTACTTAAGCTCAATGCCCACCAACAAAAAGAAAATCGCCATGAGGAAGTCGTTGACGAAAAGCTCAACGGTGAGACCGGCCGTAAGGTTGCCCAGACCCACATACAGCGGGGTCTCCAAAAAGTGATGGATGGCCTCGTAGGCATCGGTATTGGCGCAAATAACGGCGGCGATGGCGGCGATGACCATGACCGCGGCGGAAATCGTGCCGTTCTCGGCGATGCGCTCCCAAATGTCGTGGCGCTCAAAACGCTTGCGCTCACGGACGTTGAACAGCTGCTCAGTTGCTGCCATGGGCGGCTCCTTTCACGGGATGGCTCCCGTCTTAAAAAAGCACGGCCCGCCCAAGTGGCGGCGCCGCGCTCTAACGTATTACGCTTGCATCTAGCCTACCCTGCACGACAAGCACGCAGGCGTGGCCGAAAAGCGGAACCACAGGTTGAACATTATTTGCTCAACGGCACGGGCACGCCTGTCCAAGAGACGACGCGGCGCCGTGCACAAAAAACGACCGGAGCGCGGGACGTCCGCGATCCGGTCGTGGCGTTTGGTCAACTAAACCTAGCAGGCAGCCATGATGGGGGCAGCGACCTGCTTCTTACGGGAGAGGACACCCGGCATCCAGACGCCGTCGTGCTCGTCGGCAATGCCCAGGCCCTTCTGAGCAGCCTCGGTCTCGCCCTCGAGCAGGACCTGCGAGCCCTCCTCCATGATGTCGGTGATGCACAGGACGATGCCGTCGGCGCCCTTCTCGGCGGCGTAGGCGCGCATGGCCTCGCGGATCTCGTCAATCATGCCGAGCGCACGGCTCTTGTCGACGGTCTCGTACTGGCCGATAAGCAGCTTCTTGCCGGCAGGCTCGAACATCTTGATGTCGTTGCCGACCATCTCGGCTGCGGTGAAGGAGCCGGACGGACGGGTGAGGAAGACCTCCATGCCAAACTTGACCGGGTCGACGCCCACCTGCTCGCCGAGCTTGGCGGCGACGACGCGGTCGACGGCGGTGGTGGTGGGACTCTTGAGCATGAGCGTATCGGTCATCATGGCCGAGAGAAGCAGCTTGGCCTGGACGTCGGAAAGCTCAACGCCGAGCACGTCGGCGAGCTTGGTGACGATGGTGCAGCTGGAGCCCCAGGGCAGGCAGATGTAGTGCAGCGGGCCGGCGGTCTCGAAGTCACCGATGCGGTGATGATCGACGACGCCAAAGACCGTGGCGTCCTTAAGGCCGGCGACGGACTGGGCGGACTCGTTGTGGTCGGTGAGGACGACGAGCTGACCGGCCTCGACGGAATCGATCGCGCGGGGCTCGGCAATGCCGGCGTCGGCGAGCAGCTTGGCGGACTCGGCCGGAAGCTGGCCAAGGGCGCAGGCCTCGTAGGTGTTGCCGGCATACTCAACCTGGTTGAGCAGCTGGGACAGGACGACGGCGCTCATGATGGCGTCGTTATCGGGGTTCTGGTGACCAAAGACAAGAACGTTTGCCATGGATATCCTCCACTTGATATGTGTACTTGGACGTAGCTATGGTAGCACGCTGGCGCCGAGCCTTCTGAGACGGAAGGGCCGCGGCGCAATTTGGGCGAGCCTGGGGGCGAAGTCTGCCCCCCCTTGTACCACCCGCCCTCCTGCACCGACTATTTGCCGGCGGCGCGCAGGGCTACGTAGGCGGCACCGATGATGCCGGCGTCGTTGCCGAGCGAAGCGACCTTGATGGGCGTCTCGCGCGAGGCAGAAAGCGCGTACTGCTTAAAGTGCTCGCGGACCTTGTCGAGGTAGACATCGGCCGAAGCGGACGCGCCGCCACCGATCAGGAACATCTCGGGATCGACCACGTTGGCAATAAGCGCCAGGGCACGGCCGAGATAGTCGGCCATGGTATCGGCAGCTGCCAGCGCGAGCTTGTCACCCTCGCGGCAGGCTTGGAACACGTCCTTGGAATCGGAGGGGCCGGTAAGCTCGATGGGCTCGACGCCCGCCTTCTTGCACTCGGCAAGGTAGTTGCTCACCACGCCGGTGGCGCTGGAATACTGTTCCAGGTGGCCATGGCCGCCGCAGCCGCAGGTGCGCTCCTCTTCGGGGTTCAGGCACATGTGGCCAATCTCGCCGCCGGCGCCCACAACGCCCGACACTACGTCGCCGTTAACGATAACGCCGCCGCCCACGCCGGTACCGATGGTGACCATCACCACGTTCTGCACGCCCTTGGCAGAACCGAGCCAGGCCTCGCCCATAGCAGCGGCGTTGGCATCGTTCTCGTACTTAACGACCGCGTCGGGGCAGTGCTCCTGGATGGCGATCCTAAGCTCGGGCAGGTTGATGGCAATGTTGGCCTTGACCTTGGCATCGCCCGACGCCGGGATGGGACACGGAACAGCCAGGCCAATACCAGCCACAAAAGCGCGCGGAATCTGCGCCTTGGCGACCACCTGATCGATCGCCTCGGTCACCGCGGCAAAGCCCGCAGCATCAACGATGGGAGGCGTGGGCACGCTGGCCTTGGCAAGCAAGTTGCCGTCCTCATCGAACAGGCCCTCCTTAACCGAAGTGCCGCCGACGTCAATGCCGATGTAGTACTGCTTAGGTTCCATGGGAGCCCACCTTTCTCGTTTAAACATTGCCTGTATGGTACCGCTCCCCAGGCAAAAACCTGCCAAAAAGGGACAGGTTTGTTTTGGCAGGTTTTATCTGGGAAAACACGAAGGCCCGCCCAACAGGTCGCGCAGGCCTTCGCCAAATACAAAGGCGCCGGGAGACGGAAAACTCCCAGCGCCCGTGAAAGGGACTGAATTGTCTGGTGAACCGCACACTCCGTCGCGGCGATAACGCCGACTAGGCCTTAAGCGCCTGCAGCAGCTTGTGGACCTCGATGAGCTCCGTGGCCATGACGCGCATGGTCTCGGTGCCGGCCATCTGGTCCTCGGCATGCAGCAGAATCAGCGGGGCTTCGCCGTTACGCTCGCCGTTGGCCTCCTTTTTGAGGAGCCCCATATGGACATCGTGGCCACCGTTGTAAGCCTCGTCGCCCTGCTTGATAAGTTCCTCGGCGGCGTCAAAATCGCCCTCCTTGGCCTTTTGCACGGCATTGATATACATGCTCTTGGCGGTGCCGACGTAGCTGATGATCTCGAAGCAGGTCATCTGCAGCTCATTCATATCCTCCATGTGCTGCACCTAGCCCATCACACTGACGCAGTGGTCGATGATGCCGGCGGCGTTCATGCGGCCGTAATCGACCATGTTGATGACCTCGACCGGGAAACGACCGGCGGCCTCCTTCTCAAAATCGCCCTTGGTGTAGCCAATCTGCGGACCGAGCAGCAGGATGTCGCACTCGTCCAGGTGATCGTGAGCCTCGTTCATGGGACGAGCCTCGACCTCGATGTCCAGACCGCGGTTCGCGACCTCGGCCTGCATCTTCTGGACCAGCAGACTCGTGGACATGCCGGCATTGCAGCAAAGCATGATCTTCTTCATGGTTTCCTCCTTATAACTGCGCGGCGCGCAGACGACAACTGGTTGTATTCCTTGCGGCTACTGTACCCACCCCCTGCATCTTTACGCAGGAGGAGAGCCGCGAGCACCGGCACCGCGTACCGGCGCCCGCAACGGTGGAAGGGAAAACGAACGTTTAGGCGTTCTGCTCGGCAAGGGCCTCCTGCTTGGCGATGGCCTTCTCGGAGATCCTCATAAAGGGCAGGTAGACAGCCATACCGATGACAAGCTCGAGGGCCTGCCACACGCCAGCGCGCCAGTCAAAGCCCGTGGCAAGCAGGGCGTTGATGACGGGAGGCATGGTCCAAGGCACCTGGGCGATGCAGGGGCTAATGATGCCCGCGCATGTCAGGCCATAGGTGACGCCGATGAACAGGTCGGGAAGAAGCACAAACGGAATCATGAGCGGCAGGTTGTACACGACGGGGTAACCGTAGATGACCGGCTCGTTAATGTTAAACAGGCCAGGAATGATAGCCATCTTGGCAACGGTCTTGGAAGCCTTGTTCTTGGAGAACAGGAAGGTATCGAGCAGGAGCATGAGGGTGCAGCCCGAGCCTCCGATGAGGGCGAAGCTGTTGACGATCTGCATGTTCATGTAGTGATCGGGTTGGATGGTGCCGCCGGCGGCAAAGGTAGCCATGTTGTCGACGATGAGCATGGTCAGGATCGGCTCGACGGTAGCGCCAGAGATGGTGGACTGGTGAATACCGACGCAAAACAGCAGGTTCGCAAGGGTGTAGATGAGGATAACAGCCCACGGACCGGCGTTCATGATGCTCTTGAGCGGGTTGGAGATGCACGTGGAGATGATGGTGCACAGATCGGTACCGGCAAACACGGCAAGCAGGGCCGCGGCAACGGCGAAGATCGAAAGGTTGAGCAGCATCGGGATCATGACGTTAAAGGAGTTGGAGACCGCGGGAGGCACGCCCTCGCCCAGCTTGACCTTGAGCTTCTCGACGCCGGAAATCTTAATGAAGAGCGTAACGGAGAGCAGGGCGATGATAATGGCCGCAAACAGACCGTTGGTACCGGTGTTGGCAGTCGAAAGGGCGCCCGTGACCTCGGCAGAGGTAATCTTGTCGGTGAGCAGCGGACTCGTGGCGGCAAGCGTGGCGGTGATCTGCTGCGGCATCATGATGACGAAAGCGGAGATGGCGACGACCACGCAAGCGAGCGGGTTATCGAAGCGCTCGTTCTTAGCGAGGCTGTAGCCAATCAGTCCAGCCAAGATGATGGCAGAGACGTTGAGGGTGCCCAGCGTAATTGCCGAGCCCCAGGTCTGAAGGTTGGCAAGGCCCGCCGCATCGAGCGGGAACAGAGGGAACACGACGTTGTTAATAAGAACCGCGATACCCGCAAGGATATAGAGCGGCGTGATGGTTGCGAAGGCATCGCGCAGGGAACGCAGGTGAACCTGGTTTCCCACCTTCGCAGAGACCTCGGCAAACTTGTCGAGGAAGCTCTTTCCGTTGTCACTGGCCATGATTGCTCCTAACTTTCAAATCCGGCCTTTTCCTATGCGCACGGTGGTCTGTCGCCCTCTGCCACCAGATGTGCCATGTGTTGCGCGCGGCGGCGCGCGGTTTGGGCGCTTGCTTGGTCGCTAGTCAACCACGTGGGTCGTTGCAACCTGCTTGAGCCAAGCTGCCGACTTCTTAAGGCGGCGCTTGTAGCCGTCCATAAGGTCGACCTCGACAAAGCCGTAACGGTTTTTAAAGGCATTGGCCCAAGACCAGTTATCGATGACGGCCCAATAATGGTATCCGCGGCATTTGGCGCCCTCGGCGATTGCCTTGGCGACCCACTCCAGGTGCTGGCGCACAAAGTCGACGCGGTAGTCGTCCTGGATGGTCCCCTCGGCATCACGGTTCTTGTATTCGTCCATGATGCCGATGCCGTTCTCGGATACGAACCACTCAAGATCAGGGTAATTCTTGGCGCAGTCCATGCCAAAGTCGTAGAGACCCTGCGGGTAGATCTCCCAGCCGCGGCTCTCGTTCATAACGGCGTCGGGCCACACGTACTCGTCGGCAAAGTGCGGCAGGCCATACTGGTCGATCTTGCTCGCCGGAGCCTGGACGCGCGTGGGGTGGTAGTAGTTGCAACCAAGCCAGTCGACAACGCCCTGCTTGAGAATCTCTTGGTCGCCGGCACGGAACGGGAGCCTAACGCCGCCCTCGGCCAGGCTGTCGAGCACGTCAGCGGGAAGCTCGCCCTTGGTAATAAGATCGAGCCACCAGCGATTGTTGATACCGCTGGTCATACGCACGGCCTCGAGGTCCGCCTCGCTGGGGTTCTCCTTGGTGTAGACCGGGGTAAAGCAGTTGATCATGCCGATCTTGGCGTCGGCGCGAACGGCGCCCTCGTCATAGGCGCGACGGTAGTTGGCCACGGCCAGCGCATGTGCCAGCGAGATGTGATACTGCACGGTGCGAGCGCGGCTAAAGTCGTGGAGCTGCGGGAACCACACGCCCTCCTGATAGCGCTGCTCGGGCTCGACGATGGGCTCGTTAAAGGTGAACCAGTACTTGATCTCCTGGCCAAACTCGTGGAAGGCGACGTCGGCGTAATGTGCGTAAGCCTCGACAACCTCACGGCTCTCCCAGCCGCCACGGTTAAAAAGGTAGGTGGGCATGTCAAAGTGGTACAAGTTGACAAACGGCTCCAGGCCGGCTTCGCGAGAGGCGCGGAACAACTCGTGATACCACGCGGCGCCCTCCTCATTAAGGTTGCCGTCGGCATCGAGCAGACGGCTCCACTGGATGGAAGTGCGATAGGTATCCAGGCCCAAGTCCTTCAAAATGCGAAGGTCTTCCTGGTACTTGGCCATAAAGTCATTGCCGGCGTAAGAGCCAACGCAGTTGTAGAACGAGCCCAGATCCTGGATGGACCAGGTGTCCCACAGGTTCTCGAGCTTGCCGCCCTGGTTCCACTGACCCTCAGTCTGCGGGCCGGACATAGCAGCGCCAAAGAAGAAGTCGTTGGGCAGCTGATACTGTGCCATCAAAGTCCTCGCTTTCGTGTTCTAGAGCTTCCGGTTGGAGACGGGTTTGCTTTGGCAGGTTATCCGGCGCGGGCGCGCACCGGTCATACCGATATCCAACCCGCCAAAACAAAACCGTCCCCAAACGGTCGATCCTGTTCTGCGGAAAGATTCCGTTCGTTGCTTAAACTATAGCGCTCTAATTCTAAAAGTAAAGCGTCTTTTTCGTTTTTTTCTTTCTCGAGCTTCTTAGATAAAGGTTATATGGGTGCCTTGTTAAGGGTTATACTTACTTGCGTATTGATATATGTCGGAAAGGAGGTTCAATGATTCCCAAATACGAGGCGATAGCTGCAGATATTCGTCGAAGCATCGAGGATGGCACTCTTAAACCGGGCGACAAGCTTCCCACCGTCGTTGAGTTCTGCGAGCTCTATAGCGTTTCCAAAATCACCGTCAAACGAGCTATCGAGCAAATCACCGAGGAAGGTCTTATTACCAGCCGACGCGGATCGGGTACCTACGTTAAGGACACGGCGGGACTTCCCGGTCAGGCGTTTTTCCAGGGCAAAAACGACCGTGCCCAGGGCTTTTCGTATGAGCACCGCGGGGAGAAGGTGACCTCGGTGGTCTACGATTTCTCGATTGTTAATCCACCAGCGGACATCGCAGCCCAGCTGGGAATTGCCGAGGATGACTTTGCCTATCACATCGTGCGCGTGCGTCAGGCCGATGGGAAGCCCATCGTTATCGAGTACACCTACATGCCCCTCGAGCTGATTCCAGGCCTTAAAAAGAAGGACCTGTACGGATCGGTCTACCACTTCATCCGCGAGCAATGTGGGCTGAAGATTTCGAGCTTCCACCGTACCATTCGCGCCGTGGCAGCAACCGAGGAAGAAGCCGAGCGCTTGGACACCAAGCCTGGCTCTCCCCTGCTCGAGCTCACCCAGATTGGCTTTTTGGACAGCGGCACCGCCTTTGAGTATTCGGTCTCGCGCAACGTTGGCGACCGCTTTGAGTTGCACAACGTAACGTTGGCATAGGTTTTTGTAGTCATCCGGGCGCTCGCTTTGAGCTGTTTTGTGCAGCGCCCGCGCAACACAATGGGGGTATGAACATGTCCGATTTGATTAAGCTGACGCCGATCTTCCACGAGAAGATCTGGGGCGGTCGCCAGCTCGGAACCGTATTTGGCTACGACATTCCCGATGGCCCCATCGGTGAGTGCTGGGCCATCTCGGCCCACCCCAACGGCGACTGCCAGATTGCGGAGGGCCCGTATGCCGGCCACACGCTGTCGTGGCTGTGGGCCGAGCATCGCGAGCTCTTTGGCAACTGCGAGGGCAAGGAGTTCCCGCTGCTCATTAAGATTCTGGACGCCAAGGACGACCTTTCGATCCAGATTCATCCCAACGACGAGTACGCTGCCGAGCACGAGAACGGTAGCCTGGGCAAAACCGAGTGTTGGTATGTGCTGGACTGCGAGCCCGACGCCACGATCATCGTCGGCCAGCGTGCCAAGGACCGCGCCGAGGCCGCACAAATGATCGAGGAAGGACGTTGGGACGACATGCTCAACGTGTTGCCGATTCACAAGGGCGACTTTTTCCAGATTGATTCCGGTACCGTGCACGCCATCAAGACCGGCACGCTCATTTTGGAGACGCAGCAGTCGAGCGACGTGACGTATCGTCTGTACGACTACGACCGTCCCGGCACCGACGGCAACCTGCGCCCGCTGCACATTGAGCAGAGCCTCGACTGCATCGACTTTGATGCTCAGGCTCCGACCGACGGCACGGTGACCGCGCCCGAGGTGGACGGCGTAACCGAGCTCGAGTCCAACCCCTGCTACACCGTCGATCGCGTGCGCGTCGACGGCAGCAAAACCATCGACCAGCGCTGGCCCTTCATGTGCCTGTCGGTCATCGACGGCGAAGGCACCGTCTGCGGCGACCCCGTCCACAAGGGAAGCCACCTGCTAGCTCCGAGCACCGTGGACCAGATCGAACTCGAAGGCAAGATGGAACTGATCGTCTCGCACCTCTAGGTCGCACCAACAACCCAAACGCAACAAGGGGCTCCCCCGTTCTTTAACGGGGGAGCCCCTACTCATATCTATTAATCTATCAGCCCACCCGGCTCTCCAGATCAAAAAGCGAACGAGCAGAGCGACGTTCGCAAGCAACGTTATCTAAGGACCTGGGCGGGCGTATAGGGCAACATCGATCGCGAGTTCCGCACGCAAAGGAGAGCACTTAATGTGCTCTCCGTCTTGCGCAGGACTGCCCGAGCAGGCGATGTTGCCCTATACGCCCGCCCAGGTCCGCCGGAATCACGACAGCTTGACGATCGGCGCAAAGCCCTTCATCAGCTTTTTGGTCTGGCCGGTCTTTTCGAACTGGACCTCGATCATGTCTCCGGCGACCGAGATCACGGTACCCGTGCCAAAGGTCTTATGGCTCACGGTATCGCCCGCGGCAAAGTCCTGCGATGCGCTGGCGCGATCGACCTTGCGCTCCACCGTCGGGGACACCTTGGACGACGGCTTTTTGGCTCGCGGCGCGCCCGAGCCAAAGGTCGAAGCAACACGGCCGGCGTCGGGCGAGACCCCACGATGGCGCTCGGTCCCGTAGCTGCTGCCGCCACAGAAATCGTCAAAGCTCGATCCACCGCGCGAACCGGAACCGCCGGTCGAGCGCGTATGCGAGCCAAACACCTTGCCGCCATACATATCCGAACCCATGCCCGAGCCAAAGGTGCCGTGACGGTCGCCGCGCTTCTCCCAGCCCGTGCCTTCAAAACCGGCAGAACCGATACCGCTAAACTCGATATCCTCAAACGGAATCTCATTGAGAAAGCGCGAGCGTGGGTTGGCAGAGGTCGAGCCGTAGGTGCGACGCGTGGCCGCATAGGTCAGGAACAGGCGCTTGCGGGCGCGCGTGATGGCAACGTAGGCCAGGCGACGCTCCTCCTCGAGCTTGCCCGGGTCATCGCTGCCGCCAAAGTCGTGCACGTGCGGGAAGATGCCCTCCTCCATGCCGGCCACGAACACCGCAGGGAACTCCAGGCCCTTGGCGGAGTGGATGGTCATCATGGTGATGGCATGCGTCTCGCCGGCCAGGGAATCCAAGTCGGAGCGCAGGGCCAGCCACTCCATGAGTGCCGGCAGCGCCTTACAGGTGAGCGGACCGTAGGTGCGCTCAATCTCGTCGGCATGCACGGCACCCGCCGGCATCTCCGTCGGCGCGGCATACGCGTTGCCCGCGATGGCAGCAGCCAGGGCATCCTGCGGAGACAGCGCCGGAGCAGCCAGGCTATCGAGCGGATTGGAGCCCGCGGCATCGCGCGCGCCGACGAGTGCCTCAAACGAGGATGCCGGGGCAGATGGCCCCGGTTCGGGCGCAGGCGCGCTCACCACGACGGGCTCGGGCTCGGCGCCGGCAGGCACGTCGGCAACACCGGCTGCGCGCAGCTCTTCCAAGCTCTCGAGCGTACCCTCGATGTCCTCGTGCGTCTCCTCAAATTCGGCAGCGACGCCCAGGAATTCCTGGATGTTCTCGGCGCGGCTCTCGGACTCCATGGTGCCCTCGGCGCGGAAAGCCTGCAGTAGGCCCGTCTTATCGACAATCATCTCGACAACGTCCTTGAGCTCGCCGTCCATGCGGCGACCCTCGCGCACCAGCGACACAAAGCTCGACAGGCCGTTGCGCACCTTGGCGCTAAACATGCCGGTTTCGGCACACGCGATCTCGCAAGCCTGGAAGAACGAGCAGCGGTTGTCGCGCGCCAGCTGCTCGATCTTTTGGATCGAGGTGGAACCGATGCCGCGGCGCGGTGTGTTGATGACGCGCTTGACGCTCATCTCGTCGGCCGGGTTCACGATCATCTTAAGGTAGGCCATGACGTCGCGGATCTCGGCACGGTCGAAGAATCGCGTGCCGCCCACGATCTTGTAGGGCACGCCCGCGCGCAGGAACATATCTTCGAGGATACGCGACTGGGCGTTGGTGCGATAGAACACGGCGATGTCGTCGTAGCTCGTGCCTTTGGCATGCAGTTTCTCGATCTCGCCGGCAATCCAGCGACCCTCGTCGCGTTCGTCGCTCGCCTGGAAGGCCTGGATCTTCTCGCCATCGCCCTCGGCCGTAAACAGGCGCTTGTCCTTGCGCTGCGAGTTGTGGCGCACCACGGCGTTGGCGGCGCTCAGGATGTGACCCGTAGAGCGATAGTTCTGCTCCAGCTTGACGGTCTTGCAGTTTTTAAAGTCCTTCTCAAAGTCCAGGATGTTGGTGATGTCGGCGCCACGCCAGCTGTAAATGGACTGGTCATCGTCGCCCACGACCATGAGGTTTTGGTACTTAGCGGCCAGCAGGTTGGCGATCTCGTACTGGACGTGGTTGGTGTCCTGATACTCGTCGACGCTAATGTAGCGGAAGCGCTCTTGGTACTTATCGAGCACCTCGGGACGGGTGCGCAGCAGCTCGAGCGCGCGCACGAGCAGGTCGTCAAAGTCCATCGCATTGGCGGCGCGCAGGCGGCGCTCCAGCTCTAGGTAGACCTGCGCGGCCTTTTTGTCGTTGGGGCTATCGGCGCTCTTGAGCATGTCCTCGGGGCCGATCATGGCGTTTTTGGCCGAGCTAATCTTGCTGCGGATCATGTTGATGGGGAACTGCTTTTGCTCGATGCCGAGCGCCTGCATAATGTCGCGCACCATGCGCTTTGAGTCATCGTCATCGTAGATGGTGAACTGGCCGGTGTAGCCCAACAGGTCGGCGTCCTCGCGCAGCATGCGCACGCACATAGCATGGAAGGTGCACACCCACATGCCACGGGTGCCGCTGGGAATGAGTGCCGCCAGACGCTCGCGCATCTCTGCCGCGGCCTTGTTGGTAAACGTAATGGCAAGAACCTGCCAAGGCTTAACACCCAGGTCGCCGAGCATATGTGCGATGCGGAAGGTCAAGACGCGGGTCTTGCCCGAGCCGGCGCCGGCGAGCACCAGCAACGGGCCCTCGGTGGACAGGACCGCCTCGCGCTGGGCGGGATTAAGGCTGTCGATGTCGACGAGCGGTTTGGCGGGCTTGGGCGCCGGCGCGGGAGCGTCGTAGATGTCGAGCGGAACGAGCTCGGGCTCCGGCGCAGCGGGGGCGGTGTATGCATCGAGCGGCACGGGTTCCGGCGCGGGCGGTACGGGTACCGCGGCGTTCTTTTCCCAGGGCAGGGGCTGGGTCATGGGCGACTCCTCATCTGACGGACGGCGCGCCTGCGGGCGGCGCCATAGTTTGAGCCGTACCAGTATACCGAGCCGCGCGGACACCGACGCAAATCACACCACGACTCCGTGCGCCACCGTCAGGCCCGCCCCAGCGGATTTAGTGCATTGGGGGGCCACCGATGTCATGGCAGCAGCGAGCGGCGGCCAGAGCGAACAAATTGGCATGAAAAGGGGGCGGCATAGACCTTTTGGTCATGCCACCCCCTTTGAATGACAAGTTGTCGCTCTGGTCGCCGCGCAGCGTCAACCAAGTTACAGGCCGAGCATAGGCTCCAGGACAAAGAAGTACGCGAGCACCACGATGCCCAGGATGATGCGGTAGACGCCGAAGCACTTGAAGTCGTGACGGCGCACGAAGCCCATAAGCCACTTGATGGCAATGAGCGACACCACAAAGGCGACGACGCAGCCCACGCCCAGGATGGCGATTTCGTTGGTGCCGAACGTGCCGCCCTTAATAAAGTACTTGACCAGCTTGAGCGCACTCGCACCAAACATGACGGGAATGGCTAGGAAGAACGTGAACTTAGACGCCACCGAGCGCGTGCAGCCCAGTAGCAGGCCGCCGATGATGGTGGAGCCGGAGCGCGATGTGCCCGGAATCAGCGAAAGCACCTGGAAGCAACCGATACCCAGCGCGGTCTTCCAGCTCAGATCCTCGAGCGTAGTGATGGAGCCAAAGTCAAGGTTATCGTCATCATCTGAAGCGGCAGCCGCAGCGGGCGCGGCAAAATGCGCGCCGGCGGGGCGTCCGCCCACCACCACGGCACGCGAACCAAACGAACCGGCAAGAGCAGCCTGGTCGCGCTTGTTCGCGCGCCAGTTCTCGATCACGATAAACAGCACGCCGTACACAATGAGCGCCAGCGCCACGACGGGAGCATTGTAGAAATGCTCCTCCATCCAGTCGTTGAGCGGCAGACCGATCGCCGCGGCGGGAATGCAGCCGAGCACAATCTTGCCCCATAGCACCCAGGTGTCGCGACGGCCCTCCTTGCCCTTGCTGGGAGAAAACGGGTTGAGGTCGTAGAAGAACAAAACGCAGACGGCCAAAATGGCGCCAAGCTGAATCACGACCAGGAACATATTCCAGAACGTCTCGCTCACGTTCATCTTGACGAACTCGTCCACCAAGATCATGTGACCGGTCGACGAAACAGGCAGCCATTCGGTGATGCCCTCGACCAGGCCCATGAAGGCAGATTTTAGAAGCTCAATGATATCCAAAGGGACCCCCTCGTTAGACACCCGCCGATATTGTTCTGCGGACGGTGCGGGCGATGTCCCATTATCAACCGTTGGCGGCGCGCCTGCGCCTACCCTTACCAAAAAACTCGCCCGTTCACAGAATTGCGAGCGGTCAAACCCAAATCCTTGGGTATAACTGCAACAAGATAAAGTGTCCGGCGGCCACGCATCCGCGCCCGCCCGATGCACGAGCCCCACGCCCGTGCGATAGACCAAGGAGGAAACCATGAACGAGGGCTACACCAAGGTATTTGTTTCACTCGACGGTACTGAGCAGCAGGATTTTGTGCTCGCACGCGCCATCAAGGTCGCCGCGAACAACGGCGCCAAGCTAATCATCGGCCACGTTATCGATTCCACGGCACTCGAGAGCGCTGGTTCCTATCCGGTCGATCTGGTCAACGGACTGGAGGAGGCATTTAAGAACTCCATCGCCAAGCAGCTCGAAGAGGCCAAGGCCAATCCCGACATTCCCGAGGTCGAGGTCATGATTCGCGCCGGCCGTATTCGCGAGACGCTCAAAGACGAGATGCTCGACGTGGTCAAGCCCGACCTGGTACTCTGCGGCGCACGCGGCCTGTCCTCGATCAAGTACGCGCTCCTGGGTTCGATTTCGACGTTCCTGCTGCGCAATACGGACTGCGACATCTTGGTCGTAAAGTAGCGTTGCTCCCACCGGCCGCGGGGCCTGCGGGGTTTCCACAGGCACGTCCTCGCCGCTTCGCGGCTGCGGGATGTGCCCTTAGGAAACCCCTCCCGGCCTCGCGGCCTTCGCAGCCTTACTTCAGCGAGTTGTCTGATAGAAAAATGGCGTGCCGCCCCGTTTGGGGCGGCACGTTTTGTTTGGGATGGCACGTTTTTACTATAAGGCGATCCTGCTTAGACGAGCTTGCACTTCTGGAATGATCTTCTCGAACATTACCTCCGCTTCGGGAAAACCCTCTTCTTTGAGACCGCGCGCGGCGTCTCTTAGCGCGTCTGGAACCTCATTGCAGGTATCAGCAATCATTCCGGCGACAATTCCCCCGGGCAAACCCGCCCCAATCATTTGGCTCATCACCGACCCGCGCGTTACTTCGTCAATCTTGCGGCTCCCACCAAACGAGACGCCCATCTCACGAACGAGACTGGGGTAAACCGTTGTGCACAGCACGTCATAGAGCGGCGCCAACCTCACCTGCTTCCAACTTTCGTCCCATACGAGCGACCAGTTCTTTAGATGGTTATCACAGTTACCTACGGCATAGTCGAACAGCTGGTTATAGCCGACAAGGAACCTGTCCTCCATTTGATTCGTCGACGCCCTTCGCACCGCATCGACGATAAGCCCCAGGTAATTGACGCCCGTCGGCTCATATTTAAGCTCACGCGAGACGCCCTTGGCCTGACAAACATCTTCCTGATGCAAACGGTATGGAATTGGCAATCCGTCAACCGAGCGTCCGGCATCAGACGTTACTCGGTCAAATCGCTTCACGGCGATAATTGGCTCGGCATCCTCAACTCGGATAAGAAAACACTCTTCGGCCGATAGGTCCATCAGAGAGGCGGCTCTCACGCACATCGCTTCGCACACTGTCTCGCCCGGGAACGTTTTCGACCCCGCCTTGAGAATGTGCGTGGATGGAGCCGCTCCATGAGGCAGGTACCATCCACCACATGGGTCATCGCCCGTATGGTAGAGACCGATCTTCGCCTGAGCACCTGCAAGGGAGATTCGACTCTCTAGCGCTAAATCAAAAGCAACCTCCGCCGGTGCGTATGCCAGCCCGCTTAGCTGTTCCGCACCTATCTCTTCATAGTCCATTTCGAGGCTGTCGCCCGAAGGCTCTCGCGTCAGAACCAGGGCGCCGACGGGTTCATCGCGGACCAAATCGAGTACCTTGAAGTAATCTCCGCGTTCCGCTCGCGCCCTTTTCTCAAGGTCCCTGTTGAGCTGCCCCTCCGGAATGATGCCGGAGAAAAAGGAACCCGTTGCGTCCGGACTAAATGTCTCGGCCGTCAACGGCAGCGAGATCGAAATCGGCGCCGCATCACCGCTCTCGAGATATTTGAGGCTATAGGTGAATATCGGAAACCCCGCATTTTCCTCCAATATGCCGACCAGCTGGTAAGACCCATTAAACTCACGGTGAACGAACAGCGTGCCATCCATTACTTCCCCCTCACCTTCAGAATAAAATCAATATCCACGATGGAGGCGTAATCGAAAATGACACCAATTTCGACCGTTGTCCGCCCCCGTTCGATATCACCAATCACACGAAGGCTGCGACCCGTCATAGTCGCGACGTCACGTTGAGTCAAGCCGAGCTCACGCCTTCTGAGCCTAAGGGCCTTCCCTATCTCAGAGGGATCGAAAACCGTGCGCTCCGAGAAAGCGGCTTCCGACGGTTTGAGCTTGACGCGCCCATCCAGCTTTTTAATCGTTGTCACCGTTCTCATAACGCCTCCAGCTATATTCCTGCCCGTGAACATAGTATAAAACTGTAGCACTATGTTCATGTACGGGAATATAGTGTTGACTACATTAGCAATGTTCCCGTTCGGGAATATAGCTGCCGAAAAGCCTGATTTCTTCTTAAATGGGAAGATCCTGAACGTCTACGCTATACGGGCTGACTACTCAAAGTATTGGAACTTGTTGGTTGAGAAGGCAAACGTGACAACAAAGCCTTCGCCGGAATCGGATGCCGCGGTGACGTCGATGCCCATCTTGGAGCACAGGCGTGCCACCAGATAGAGGCCGATGCCCGTTGCGCGCTTGGTGGTGCGGCCGTTGTCGCCGGTAAAGCCCTTCTCGAACACGCGTGGCAGGTCTGCCGCACTCACGCCGCAGCCGTTATCGGCAACAGTGAGCTCAATGCGCTCACTCGCCAGACCCTCGTCCAGCAACGCGCCCGAAAACACGATCTTCGCGCCGTCCTCGCACGCGTATTTAATGCTGTTCTGGATGAGCTGCCCCAAGATAAACTCGAGCCACTTCTCGTCGGTAAAGACCTCAAAGTCGAGGTTCTCGCACACCGGGGCCACGTGCGCCGCGATGAGCTCGCGCGCGTTGGCTTTAATCGCGCCCGTCACCAAGGTCTTGAGATCCCAGCGGCGAATCAGGTAGTCCCGCTCCACGACTTCCGAGCGCGCGTAGTACAGTGCCTGGTCGATATAGCGCTCCACGCGAGCCAGCTCACGGCCCAGGTCATCCACGCGCGACAGGTCGTCTTCGCTGCCGTCCAGGTTTTCCAAAATCAGGTGGGCCGCCGCCAGGGGCAGCTTGGCCTCGTGGACCCAGCTCTCGATATAGTCGCGATAGTCATCGGTCTGACGCCGGCCTTCGGCAACCTCGTCGCAAGCAGCTTTGCCCACGCGACGCAAGACCTCGTACTCGAGCTCGCCCTCGGCATAGGTCGGGCATTGCACCATCTCCTGCACCCATGCGGGACTCTCGAGCTCCTCGGCCGCACGCTCCAGCTGACGCAGAAAACGGCGACGGCGCGCGTACTCGATCACAATGCCGAGCATGCCAAAGACAAAGGACACGCAGACCGCCACGACCACGATAGAAACGGAAGCGCCAGCGACCGTCAGCACAAAGCAGCTCAGCAGCACGCCGCACGTCCACACGGCGACGGGAAGCAGTGCATCTTTAAAAAACTTGGCAAACGACATGACCGGCCCCTAGACCGAATAGCCCTGGCCGCGGTGCGTGGTCAGATATCCCTTGATGCCGATTTTTTCGAGCGTAGTACGCAGGCGGTTGATGTTGACGGTGAGCGTATTGTCGTCCACGAAGGTATCGGAGTCCCACAGGTCCTGCATGATGGCCGAGCGCGAAACGATCTTGCCCGCACGGCTCAAAAGCAGCGAGAGGATACGCAGCTCGTTTTTGGTGAGCTCGGTACTGGTGCCGGTTTGCATGTTGGTGACCATGGAGCGGGCGAGGTCGAGCTCCAGTCCCTTGTGGACGAGCGTGCTGCACTCGCCCGCCGCTGCGGTGCGACGCAGCAAGGCATTGATGCGCGCCACGAGCACACGGGCGCTGTAGGGCTTGGGAACAAAGTCGTCCGCGCCGAGCGTCATGGCCATGACCTCGTCGATCTCGGTCGTGCGAGACGTGAGGACGATGATGGGAACCTCGGATTCGCGGCGAACCTCGTGGCAGATATGCTGGCCGTCCTTGACGGGAAGCGTCAGGTCGAGCAGCACCAGGTCGGGCGCGGCGGCGAGAATATCGCGCGAGACGTGCTCGAACGATCCGCAGGCCTCAACCCCAAAACCGGCACGGGCGAGGATGTCGGCGAGCTCGCGACGGATGGTCTCGTCGTCCTCAACGATATAGATCAGCGGCATGGGTTCCGCTCCCCTCTTGGTTGTCTTGCCACCATTATGGCTGCGAAACTGCAGGTGTGCACCGCGCGCGGCGCCAAGGTGACAGAACTGTTCGCGAACGAAAGCGTTTGGTTCGCCCCTCGCTCGCAACGGGAGCGAGGATCAAGTGATTATTAAATCCCCGTCCCAGAAAAATCATTTAGCGGCGGGCACGAAGCTTTTCGTAGCCGTCGGCAAAGAAGGCGACCGTGGCGGCATCGGAGTCGGCAGCGTCACCGTCGGTGGCAGGGACCACGCCGTGCTCGTCGCTCACCAGGAACAGCGCGCCCTTAAGCTGCGCGGGAATGTCTACGCGCGTGACCGGGATGCCCTTGGTCTGGGCCAGCTGCTCGATGAGCGTCGCCGTGCCGCACAGGCACTCGTCCGCCGGCGCCACAAAGGCAAGCTCGCCGTTGTTGACGGCGGCGAGCAGCTCGGGCGCCACGCCGGTTTCGTCGGCCTCGGAGCGGGCCTCAGCGGAGCGGGCGCGCAGCGCCTTGGCCGACGTATCGGCGAGCGGCTCGTACTCCCCCACCGTCATGGCGGCGTTGCCGTTGATGTCGATCACCAGCATGAGCACGCCGTCGCGCGCGGTGTAATCGCCCTCGGCAAGCGACCACTCAACGTGCTGTTTGGCCCAGCTGAGCATGTTATGGGTAAGCGGCTCGCCCTGCACCAGGCGCTCGGACAGTGCGCGGATGTGGCGGTTGAGCATGGGCACCTTTTTGTTGGACATGCGCCAACGGCAGACAAGCGCGGGCTTGTCGAGCGTGAACTTCTCGACCGCCTCCTGATTGGCGCAAAAGTCCTCGTACGCACGCTGGTCCTCGGCATTGCCAAACAGCTCGGCATCATCAATCTGGGGCATGGTCATACCTTTCGTGTTAGTCATTCCGTCCTCTTATACCAAAAAGACGGCCCTCCAAACGGAGCGACCGTCTTTTGCGGAGATTATTTTAGAAGCGAGGCCAATCCAAGGGACGAGATAACATCCCATCCTCCCCAGTCAACCTAACAGGTCGGCGAGGGTTGCCCAGGTGCCGCAGATTGCCGTGAAAGAGGAGCGACGCGTACTTGGGTACGCGAGCGACGAATGAACGGCAAGGTGCGGTGGCTGGGCAAGCCGCAGCGCCGGTTCCCTACTTAGTGGCGGAAGTGGCGGGCCCCCGTGAAGACCATCGCAATACCATGCTCGTTGCAGGCCTGGACGCTCTCGTCGTCGCGCTTGGAGCCGCCGGGCTGGATGATGCAGGTCACGCCGTGCGCGGCAAGCACGTCGACGTTGTCGCGGAACGGGAAGAACGCGTCGCTTGCACAGGCAAAGCCGCCCTTCTCCACGCCCTCGCGCTCGCAGAAGTCCTCGGCGCGCTCGCAGGCAAGCAGTGCAGAGTCAACGCGGTTGGGCTGACCCGGGCCCATGCCAATGCCGGCCTTACCCTTGGAGACCAGGATGGCGTTGGACTTGACGCCCTTGCAGACCTTCCAGGCAAACTCGAGCTCGGCCATCTCGGCGTCGGTGGGCTTGCGGTCGGTGGGGAACGTAAAGGTCGCGGGATCCTCGGTCACGTGGTCGACCTCCTGCACCAGCATGCCGCCGTCGACGGAGCGCAGCTCCACCTGGGCGCCGTGGTCCACGCCGCCGGTAGCCAACACGCGCAGGTTGGGGCGCTTGGCCATACGCTCGAGCGCCTCGGCAGTGTAGCTCGGGGCAATGATAACCTCGACGAACTGCTTGTTCTGATCGGCAAAGTGCTCAACCAGCTCATAGGGGACCTCGCGGTTGCAGGCGATGATGCCGCCAAAGGCGCTCTTGGGATCGCAGGCGAAGGCGCGGTCGTAGGCGGCCGTGATGCCCTCGGCCACGGCGGAGCCGCAGGGGTTCTGATGCTTGAGGATCACGCAGGCCGGCTCGTCGAACTCGCGGACCAGGTTCCAAGCGGCGTCGGCATCCAGATAGTTGTTGTAGCTGAGCGGCTTGCCCTGGATCTGCTCGGAGCCAACGAGCGGGAACTGCGAGCTCGCGGTGTTCTCGCAGCCCTCGGCAAAGCGGTAGACCGTAGCTTTCTGCTGAGGATTCTCGCCATAGCGCAGGTCGTCGACCTTCTCCAGCGAGATCTCGAGCTTGGCAGAAGTGTCCGCCACATCGCTTGCCTGGGCGGCAAGCCAACGTGAGATAGCCGTGTCGTAGGCGGCGGTGGTCTGGTAGACCTTCACCTGCAGGCGACGACGGGTGGAAAGCGTGGTGCAGCCACCTGTCTCGTGCATCTCGGCCAGGACGGCATCATAGTCGGCCGGGTCGGAGATGACGGTAACGCTCGCGGCGTTCTTAGCGGCGGAGCGCAGCATGGAGGGACCGCCGATGTCGATGTGCTCGATGGCATCCGCGAAGGTGACCTCGGGGTTGGCGACGGTCTTCTCGAACTCGTACAGGTTGACGACGACCAGGTCGATCAGCTTAATGCCGTGCTGAGCGGCCTCCTGCATGTGCTGCTCGGAATCGCGGCGGGCCAGCAGCGCGCCGTGAACCTTGGGGTGCAGGGTCTTAACGCGGCCGTCCATCATCTCGGGGTAGCCCGTGAACTCCTCGATGGGGGTTACGGGAACGCCCGCATCCTCGATGGCACGAGCCGTGCCGCCCGTAGAGATGATCTCGACGCCAAAGTCATCGACCAGCGTCCGTGCGAAATCGACGACACCCGTCTTATCGGTAACCGAAATCAACGCGCGTGCGATCTTCACATCAGATCCCATGCAGTCCTCCTGTCTGGTACGCCGCCGTGCTCTGTGAGTCGGTGATACGTCGATCTGCAGCGCTCGCGCAGCGGCAATGAAAATACTGATTCAATGTAGCGCATCGAGCGCATCGATGCACCCCGCAACGGGCGCATGTGCAGAAAAAGTTTGTGAGCGGAGAGGATGGGCACAGCACCGGGCACGGTGAGTTCATGGAACACAGGGGCACCATAATTAGATGCCAATAGCGTGGTAGAACTGTGCTCGATATGCATCCGCAAAAGAAAGAGGCGCCATGGTCTCGCGGGTTCTCTACCGACCGTTTGATACCGAAGACTTCGACGCCATCGCGCTGATTCTGCAGCAGCTTTGGCATAACAATTCGGATAACGATGAGTACAACCGCCTTGAGGCCGCGTGCGACCTCGCCTATTGCCTTTCGTCGTCGACGTTTTCGCAGGTTGCCGTAATCGACGGTCAGGCGCGCGGCATTGCGCTCGCGCGCGCGGGACAGAGCTCCGGCACCACCGTTAAGGAACATTGGATGGATACCGAACGCGCACTGCTATCGCAAATGCGCGAGCTGGAGCCCGATGCCTGCGCCGAGTATCTCTCGTTTGTGCGCGCAACCATCCGAACCAACAACCGCCTGCTCGAAAGCAGCCCGTTGCCACACGACAACGAGGTCACGCTGCTTGCCGTGGATCGCGATGTCCATGGCCTGGGCGTTGGATCGGTGCTGCTCGACGCCGCGGTCTCGCACCTGTCCTCGCGCGGGGCGACGAGGGCGCACCTGTACACCGACTCCAACTGCTCGTGGAAGTTCTACGAGCTGCATGGCTTTAAGCGCACGGCCACGCACCGCGCCAACCGCGAAGAGCGCCGTCACGACATGCCGCGCGAAAGCTTCCTCTACGAACTCGACCTAACAGCCTAGGCCCAGCAGCCATACCTAGTCATTTAGGAACGTCCCCAGTGACTAGTCGTTGGGGACAGTCTTCGTAGGTAGCGCATAAAAAGGGATGGGCTTCCCCCGACGGCTGTCGAGAAAAGCCCATCCCATAATTTACGACCGTTAGAACGTTCCGCCGCCGCCTCCGCCGACGCGCCACCGCCGCCGCCGGAAAAGCCGCCGCCGCTGCCGCCGCTCGAGCTATCGGAACTCGAAGCCAGCTCGCGGATGGTCTCGTGATACACATCGTTGAACGAATCGAGCGGAGACTCGTTGCCGTAGTGATGGTAATACCACCAGTAGCAGGGGTAGTTGTCGTAGAAATCGTCGCTGTTGCGCAGATCCGCAGGCACGGCCTCGGCCAGCTGTCGCAGCACTTCTTTCGAAACGCCCAGGGCAACGCCCATCACCAGCAGTTTGTTCCACAAGATCAGGTCGCTGGGGATAGCCTCCTTCAGGCGCGTAAAGTCCTCGAGCCAATGCTTGAGCGCCTTGCAGCGAGCCGCCACCTCGGCGCCCTCCGGCGTGTAACGGCGGAAGGTGCAGCTCAGGACAAAGCCCACGATCGTGACGGGAATCGAGATCATAGCGGCGCCGACGTTGGCGTCCGCAAAGTCGGTATAGATCAGAGAGCCCAGAATGCCAAAGACAATGATGATGCCGAGAACCAGGCCGGCCACCATCGCGATAGTGCCATCCGATGCGATAAACTCACGCGCCTCCAGCTTGCCCTTAACCGTGCTCTGATAGTCCTCGAGCTTGTCGCCAACAGATGTGGTGCGCTCGCTAGCGTACTCCTCCAGCTCGCTAAACGTGCGCGAACGGACTCCGTCCTTATCGGGCTTAACGCCGGCGAAGAAGACCTTGAGCACATCGCGATCGATGCCGTCCTTCTTGGCAGCCTTCCAGGCCTCGTCGGTCACCGTGATGCGATACGTCTGCTCCTCTTTTTCGCGACGGAGCAGGCCCTTCTTCTTGGCCTCGGTCGCTTCTTCCAGCTTGATCACGCGGTCGTCGGTCAGCTTCATCAGCGTGGCGATATATGCCTGATCGGGCACGTTGTTCCAGCTCATAAGAGCTGCAAGCACCGCGGGATGGTCGGCGGAGGGCACATCGCGGAAGTACTCGTCTTGGAAGAGCGGCTTGGGCTTGGGCCTGCGTAGCTTGAGCATCACGATCACACCGGTATAGGCAACCGCCACGACAACACACGCCACGGCAATCGCGCCGGCAACCGCACGCGCGTGCTCACGGCGGGCGTTGGCCTCGTCGGCCCATGCCTTCTCTTCACTCAGAATCGTCGACATGCGCTCTTCGCTCGAGGCGGCGAGCTGTGGCACCCAGTCGCTGGGGAAAGCGATGCGCGCCTCGGCGAACTCGCCCTCATACACGCAGGGAATGGTGTAGGTGACCATGGGCTCGCTCTCGTCGAGCGATACGTCGCCCGTCAGCGGGCCGTGGCCCCATGCGCGGAAGTTATCGCCCTTGACGGCCGCCGTCCCGGCGGCGGCATTTGCGAAGTACACTTCCATCTCGACATCATCGGAATCCGCAGACCAGCCGTCGCCCACAAACTTCCAGTAGAGCTCGGCGGTATCGGACCAGTTCATAACCGCACCGGTCATGGTGTAACTCACGTAATAGATCGCGCTATCGCCGCTCTCGTGGGGGCTGAACACCTTGATCTTTACGCCGTCGTCGGACTGCTCAACCGTATAGACGCCGTTGTCGCCTTTGTTTGCGCTGTCGACCTTGTTAAACGCGGTGTCGTCTTCCTCGACGCTCAGCACATTGACGCCCGCCGCGCCGCCCTGCTGGTTAGAGCCTGTATTGATCTCCCAAAACACGCCGTTGATGTCGTCATCGAAATCAAACTGGCGTCCCTCGACAACGGTCAGCGAGCCGTCGGCCTCAACCGTGGCGCCGATATAGGTTTGGGTCATGGAGTAGCCGTCGGCACGTGCAACGGCGGGCAACAGCAGCAGTGCGCACGCGACGAGCGCGCAAATGGAAACAAATCGCGCAAACGGGCGGCGCTGCCGGCTGACTTTGGCGGCGAGGGTGTTCATAGGCACATCCTTTGTCTGTAAAACCAACAGCGCCATTGTCCCACGTTTGCGGGTACGCATGACGAATATCTGGGCCAACGGAACGTCAAATGGGACAAAAGTCCCACCCGAGTCTGGCACTTAGGGACGTTCCTAATGATCTATTGGGGACGGAGGAAAACGGATCATTGGGTTGAACCGACGGACTGCAACAAATTTGTCGTTTGGGACGCTCTTTGGCCGAGTCCTGCGCCAGCAATAGATACCACTTCACAGCTCCGTCACAGGTGTAGCGGCTTTGTGTGGGCGCGGCATGCGCTGATTGAGCCGTCAGTCGAGGGGCATAAAGCAGTTGAGCGAAAACGGTTGCCCCTTTCCCGTTCGCTCGAGGATCATGTCCCCCTTTTCCGCGGAAACCCCGGCAGTTGCGAAGAGCTGCCGGGGTTTCTGTCGTGTATAAGGCCGAGTCGGCGTACGGCGATCGAGACGTTGGGCCGCAGACCCACCGTGCGCAATGCGCAGCGCCGCCAACTTGCGAGCCACGGAAACGCCTTCCCTACCGTGCCCCGCGCTATACTCGTCCGCATGGATATCAAAACACGCAACATACCAACGCCCGCCGCGGATGCGCCAACGACGCAGCCTGCCTCCGTTCCCGCACCTGTCGTGGGCCGTTTTGCCCCGTCGCCCTCGGGCCGCATGCACCTGGGCAACGTGTTCAGCTGCCTGTGCGCGTGGCTTTCGGCCCGCAGCCAGGGCGGCAGCATCGTGTTGCGCATCGAGGACCTGGACGATCGCTGCAAGCGCCCGGAACTTGCCACTCAACTGATTGACGACCTGACCTGGCTGGGACTCGAGTGGGACGAAGGCCCCTACTACCAGCACGATCGCCTCGACCTGTACGAGGGCGCCTTGCGCCAGCTGCAAGACGCCAGCCTCACCTACCCCTGCTTTTGCACGCGTGCCGAGCTCCACGCCGCGAGCGCGCCGCACGCCAGCGACGGCACGCCCATCTACCGCGGCGCCTGCCGAGGCCTTTCGGCCGAAGAGGTCGCCCGCCGCAGTGCCCTGCGCGCCCCGGCCACGCGCCTGCGCGTGCCCGACATCGACGACCTCGCGGGCGACGTGATCGAATTCGTGGACCGCACGTACGGGGCCCAATGCGAGGCGCTCGCCACCGAGTGCGGCGATTTTTTGGTGCGCCGCAGCGACGGCGTTTTTGCCTATCAGCTAGCCGTGGTGGTCGATGACGCCGCCATGGGCGTTACCGAGGTCGTGCGCGGATGCGACCTGCTGGGCTCCACGCCCCGCCAAATCTACCTGCAGCATCTGCTGGGACTTCCCACGCCGCACTACGCGCACATTCCGCTGCTCATGTCGCCGGACGGCCGTCGCCTTTCCAAGCGCGACCGCGACCTGGACCTGGGCGAGCTCCGCGCCCGCTTTGGCACGCCCGAGGCACTGCTGGGCTGGCTCGCCAGGCAAACGGGCATCGCACCGGACGCCACACCGCGCTCTGCCGAGCAACTGGTCGAGCACTTTAGCTGGGACGTCATCCGCGCACACCGGGAAAACATCACCGTAACGGCCGAGTAGCCGCTCACTCCACCCCTACGCAACATCCCAGGGCTGGAGTTCGTCGCCCAGGCGAACGATACAGTCGTAGAGCACGGTGTGGCGCTCGGCCGGGTTGGCATCCCGATGAAAATGCCCGTAATACCAGCGTTTGTAATCCAAGCGGTCTTCCAGCTCATCGAAAAATGCCGTCAGCCGATCAACGGCGGGATAATTCCAGCCAGGCCCCGGATAGAGCGTGGGCGAAAGCATGCGCGTAGAGCAGGTGTGGGTGATCACGTAGTCGACCTTCCAACCCACGCTGTCGAGCTTTGCCCGCGCCTCCTCAAAGTTGCGCTCATCCGGCAGCTCCTGCGGCCACCAGCTGGAATAGGGAATGCGGTATTCCTTATCCACACTCGTGGCGCCGCCCATGGTAAAAATCGTTGAGCCGTCGAGCTCAAAAACCTCGCCGCGCGTCAGGCGCCGTATGGGCGAGGTGTCCGACAGGCGCTGCGTCAGACCACCATGCCACAGCTCCATAGGGCGCTCCGCCCAATGGTCGAAGCGTTCGTGGTTGCCGTCGACGAACAACACGGTATAGGGACGCGATTCCAGCCAGGCGATATCGGCGCACTCCTCGGCAGAGAAATCCCAGGGAAAGCCAAAGTCGCCCGCAACAATCAGATAGTCGTCACTCGTCAGACTATCCCCAAGATCCCAGTCGCGCAGCTTTTGCATGTCGACGCCACCGTGAATGTCGCCCGTCACATAGACCGTCATCGGATCACCACTTCCCTCTTATAGGTTTCGAGATCGTGCTCGATCTGCTCGTTGCCCGTGGCGTTGACCCACCACGGCCACTTGACGCAGCTCACCGGCTCGTCTACCTGCACAAACCACGACTTGAGCTCCTCCAGGCTCACCGGGGCGTAGCTGTTAGCGTCCGCGCCCACGTCATAGCGCAGCAGCCCCTGTCTGAGGTTGAACTTGTTGTACGCGTCGCCACAGCTGTGGATATGCCCGTGCAGATGCCAGCTACCGTGCGACATGCCCTGCCAGTCGACCATGGGATAGTGGCTCAGCACGATTTTTTGGCGGTCAATCTTGAGCACGCAAATGGGCGGCTCGACGATAAAAGCATCCGCTACGGCAGGCTGCGTCCAGTCTTTGTCGTGGTTGCCGGGCAGTAGGTGGACGCGCTTGCAGACAATGCTTTTGCGCAGCTCGTAGGCGTCTTGGACCGTCATCTTAAAGCTAAAGTCACCCAAGATGTAGAGCTCGTCATCCGCAGCAACCTTGCTGTTAATGTTGGCGACCATGGCATCGTTCATCTGCGCAACAGTCGACCAAGGCCTATCGCTAAGCCGTAGCATGTTCTCGTGTCCAAAGTGAGTATCGCCGGTAAACCAGATCACGGGGACCTCCTGTTGCTGCGGGGTATCCATCCCTTAGGGCTTACCCCTCGTTCTTCCATCCAAACGGGTCGAGCACCCAAAAAATCAGATCGAGTACGCCGCCGGTCATCATGGCGCCGGCAAGGGCCATGCAAACGTGCAGAGAACTGGCACTTCGGAGCACGTCGAATGGCCCCAGAACAGCCAGCAGCGCGACCGCTGCGCCGGCAAGGCACAACGCGAGGCACGGCCCCGCGTCCTTGACGCACTTCTTTGCGAGATGCTTGGTGTTATCGCTCATTGGTATCGAACTCCTTAGAGGATCGTTGTTTGGGTACATGCCGCCGCGGCAGAGCAGGGCGGCAGGGTAAGTGTCCCATGCCGTGCGGACACGTTTTTAAACCCATGTATCCGCAGGGACCCATGTCCTTGCAGAACACCCCCGAAGAATCGTCTAAGCCGCTGGCGGGCAACATACTGAACAGGGGGTCTTTCCTCGTTTGAGCGCGGTCGCCAGTGGCACGCTTGTTCTAATGGCATTTTGAGGAAGGTTTTTGCATCCCCCAGAACGGTGATAAATCTTGCCGTTCTTGATGACGATCACCTTGGTTTTTGAAGCAGCCACGCTGCGGGACTTGATGGGCGCATCCGCCTTTTGACGAGCCGGTGCCGTTTTCCGAGGCCAGCCTCTCGGAAAATCAGAATCGCAGAATCGATTGATGTAGCTGTCGAAACATCCATCGAACAGCAGCCCCGTTGCCAAGCCCGCCATGAACCCACAGGCAATCGCGGCCTCTCCTCTAATTTGCATATGTCCCTCCTTAATTAATCTTGAAGATAAAAGCGGCGCGCGCCGCAGGACCCATGCCCTTGCGGCGCGCGCCGAAAATGATCCGCTTTCCTCCGTCCCTAACGGATCAGCTGGCGGCGCTTGTCGGACAGGAAGACGCCGGCGGCAACCAGGACCGTGCCTCCAATTACGAACGTCTCGCCCAGCAGGTTGGACACGTCGCCCGTGGCGGGCATCGTCGTCTGCTGCGTGGTGGCCTCGGACGCCGAGGTCATGTGCTTGGCCTGGTACGCCACCTGCGTCGCAGGCTGAGTCTGCTCGCCATTCCCGCGCTCGGCGGCCTCTTGGCGAGCGATCTCGGCGTTGAGCTCGACAATAGCCTGGTCGAGCTCGGCCTTGGCGGCGGTATAGTTGGCAAGCGCCTCCAAGTAGGCAGGTGCCACAGCATCCGTCGCAGCAACGGCAGCGTCGAGCTCAATCTTGGCAGCTGCGGCGCGCTCGGCGGCATCGTGGGCTGCAGCGATCTTAGCGTTGAGCGCCTCATCCGCATCGTTGGCACGGCCGCTAGCGATGGCGTCGGCAAGGTTGATCCTGCGCAGGCGGGCAACCGCGGCGGCAGAAGCATCGCGATCAGCGGTCGCATCCGTTACGGCGTCGTCCGCCGCAGTCACGCCAGACTCGGCATCGGTCTTCGCCGAAGCCGCTGCCTCAACAGCAGCATCGGCAGCGGCCTTGTCCTCCGTCGCCTGAGCAAGCGCCGCGGCGGCATCATGTAGCTGAGCCGCACGAGCAGCAGCCGCGACGGATGCGGCCTGAGCCGCGGTCACAGCCGTGCCGGCACCGCTCGCAGCAGCCTGGGCGGCAACAAGCTCGGCCTGGGCAGCAGCGACGTCGGCATCTGCCTGGCCTGCCGCACCCTGCGCGGCATTCACTGCAGCCTGCGCGTCAGCCTGAACGGCACGCGCCCCCTCGAGCACCGCCGAGGCCGCATCAAATGCACGCTGAGCAGCGGCAACGTCGGCAGAGTACGCAGCCAGCTCGTCCTGGGCGGCAGCAAGCGCGCTCTCCTTGTCGCCAACGCCGGCGCGAGCGGCATCCAGCGCACGCCGGGCAGCGGCAGCCTTGCCCTTGGCGACATCGAGTTCATCAGACTTGGCAGTCACGACACTCTGCGCCGCGGTAACCGCAGCGCTGGCAGCGTCCACGTCGGCGCGGGCATCAGCCACGGCACGCGCAGCGGCCTCAGCCGCGGCCTGCTTCTCCCCCACGGCAGCCTGGGCATCCGAGGCCCCAGCGGCAGCAGCGTCAACATCGGCGGCAGCAGCATCGACTTGAGCCTGCCTTGCAGCGGCGGCCTGCGACGCGGCGCTCACCTTGCCGCCAGCCTGCGCAGCCGCGCCCTGAGCGGCAGAAAGCTCCTGACGAGCCGCGTCCACGCCCTGCCCAGGATTTGCCAACGAGTCACACCACGCATTAAGCGCAGCCTCGTATTCGGCAACCGTCATCGGATTGGCGGCATTCGTGTACCATCCTCCAGACATAGAGAACGTCTGCGCCTGCGTAAGCCAACGGTTCATCGTCCCGCGCGTGCAAACCCCCATACCCGTTACGGTGTAATCGGGATCGATCACATTCATGTAGTGACCGACTGTATGCACGCTCCCGCCATGCGCAGCCACGTAGCGATCGATTTCGTCGCCATGCTGCTCGTAGAAATCAAAAGCAGCCTTTCCCGTAAGGCCCGTCGCTCCCAGCGTAGCCGCAGCGCGGTCAAAGACGGCCTTCTCCTGATCGACCCACTGGATGAACGGGTCGCTTCCGTAGTTCCACGCCACGTTTTCGCCCACGTTGAACTGCATGGCGTGCGCAGTCTTGGTATCGGAGAAATTCGCATCGGCAATCGCGGTCGCCATCATGGCATACGTCACCTTGAGCTCACCCAGGCCAACGCTCGCACGATACTTGTTGCACGCCTTGAGCCACACAATCGCTTGCTTCATGTTGGTCAGACTCGTCGCGTCAACCTCCTCGCCCACCTTGGTGAGGCTGGCATATTTGCAGTTGAGAATCAGGTCCGCCGCATCGTCGGCACCCACGCTCTTAAAGAACGCAATGGCGCCCTGGCGGTAGTTTTCCGCCGAGGCGTTCGCCGTAGCCTGAGCGGCGTCGAGCTTGGCCTGCGCTTGAGCTACAGCCTGATCGGCCTGCTGCTTTTGAGCCTTTGCCTGGTCGAGCGCCTTGTCGGCAGCGTTCTTCTCGTCCTTAGCGGCCGAGAGCTTGGCCTGAGCGTCGGCCAGCGCCGCAAGCGCATTGGCATGCTCGGCCTTAGCCTGATCGACGGCGGCGTCTGCCGCGGTCGCAGTAGCCGTGGCAGCGTCCAGCTTGGACTGCGCGTCAGCCGCAGCCTGCTGCTGGACGGCGAGCGCCTGCTGAGCAGCCTGCACCTCACCCTCGGCAGTGGTCACTTCCTGCGAGGCGGCTGCGAGTTCGTCCTCGCGCTGCGCCTGGACCGACTTGGCGGCCTCCAGCGTGGCAGTAGCGACGTCCACCTTTGCCTTGGCAGTCTCGTACTCCGGGCCTGCTGCACCCTGTTCGGCTCGATCCAAATCTGCCTTGGCGGCGTCATAGCTCGCCTGAGCGGCATTCACATCCGCGTCGGCTGCATCCTTTGCCTGCTGAGCTGCCGAAAGCTTGCCCTGCGCGTCCTGCTTTTTAGCCGCGGCAGCGCCAGCAGCAGCCTGGGCATTCGAAAGCCTGACCTGCGCGTCAGCAGCTTGCTGCTTTGCCTGTTCCAGCTCGCTCGCGGCCTGCTCGGCAGCGGCCTGAGCTGCGGCAACAGCCTCGGGCGTGGCATCGGCAGCAGCGGCCTGCGCGGCCTCGAGCGCAGCCTGGGCATCTTCGGCGGTCTTCTGGGCAGCCACCAGAGCATCGTCCTTGTCCGTCAGATCCTTCTTTGCGGCATCGAGTGCGGCCTGAGCGTCCTCAAGCGCCTTCACGTCCACATCGGCCTTGTCCTGCGCGGCACCCATCTGCTGCTCCAGCTCGGCCGAAGCCGCAGAAGCAGCAGCGTCGCTTGCGCCACGGGCCGCGTCGTAGGCGCTCTGAGCCTGCTGCTGGTTGGCAGCGGCGGCGTCGTAAGGAGCGGCGGCCGCATCCAAATCGGCCTTGGCAGCAGCGGCCTTAGCGCGAGCCGCATCGACCGCAGCCTGCAGGTTGGCGACCTTCTGCGCCGCCGACACCGTGCCCGCGCCAGCACTAGCAGCGGCCGCGCTCGTCAACGGGGAAAGCACCGCAGTCGGCTTCCCAGTAGCGTCGGCACTGTTCGCACCCTGCGCCACCGCGGTCAGCGGAGACAGCAGCGAGCCGCCCGTCATGGCGATTGTCGCCACGGCAACTGTCGCCATGCGCCCGGCGGCCTTCGCCTTACCCGCAGCGCCGCCGTTGATCTTCTTATTCACGTTCTTGCTCATTGCCGATTCCTTCCCACGATGAGCTGATGTTTGATACACATAGTCGATTCAACATGCCCCGCTAAAAAGAGGTAATAACGGAGTAATTAAATCGGAGGAGTTGGAGACGAGCCCGCATCCATCAGCGGATGCCGAGCTCATGCTCCCGCTCGCGCTCAATATCATTCAGGTACTCATAATCTTCGGAGCTAAGCTCTAGATCATCTTGAGCGAACATGTAGTTCTCGGCCTTAGAACCAATACTGTAATCGCAGATGGTATTGAGATCGATGTGGTCGGTATTGTTGTTGTAAAGGGAGAAAATTCTGCTGGTCATGCTCAAGTACCTCTCAACATAAACTGAAAACTCGTTTGCTTGGTCTCTTTTTGAGACCCCATCTGATGTGCTATGGCTGCAGTATATGTTCTCCGCTTTTACAATGCAAGCCTAATTTCAAAAAGTTCTAGGAGCGATAATTGCGCAACACCATCACTTGTCGCCACTGCCATCCTCCACCGCGCCCTCACGCGCAGCGCACTCGTTGAGATACTTGACCGGAATCGGCCACACGGACGGAGCCTTATAGCGCGAAAGGCCTATGTTGGCCAGCTGAACCAACAACTCAGACAAATCATCGCCGTCGAGCACCTCAATCGAACGCACGTGAATCGCAGTCGCCATATCCTCCTGGGTGCCATTGTTGACGCCCACAAAATAGCAAGTCTTGCCCGCACGCTCGAACGTTCCAATGCCGTAATAAGGCGAGTTGTAGCTCTCGAAAAACTTCTTCTTACGCCCCGCTTTGCCTGTGAGCTGATGCTCGCCCACCAGGGCCATAAAGTTGTTGGAAAACGTCGTCAGACCTGTATCCCGCACGCGCGCAAGCATAGACCGCCCGTCCGCATGCACGTCAAAGACATAGGCACCCTTATCGAGCTTGCCATCCGCGGTCAGCAGATCGAGCTCCATCTCGTCCTCGGGACCATCCTCTGCCGAATGTGAGGCATAGCGCATGCCCCCATCCGCGCCAATCGCCAACGTAGCGATACGCGAATCCAGCTCAGTCTTGTCCTTTGCTTTATGCGGTACATCGACTAAGCCACACACCGTTACCGACTCAATATCCAAAGCGTCAAGGTCAAACGCCGTCACCTGCTCGTCGACAACATCCTGCTTTACCAGCAGTTCTTTGAGCATGGCGCCCAGGATCGCCTCTTGCGCGTTGCGATCCTTTTGCTTTGGCGCCACCTTAAACAGTGGCTCGCACACATCCGGCGTCACGTGCTGTTCCACCACGCCGGCATGCAAGGCATAGCCATCGTCCTCGGCAACTTCATTAGGCACAACGACAAGGTTCAGCGCCCGCGAATCAACTGTCCTTCCGCCATACGATGCGCGAACGCCCCACGAGGAATCGTTAAGTCGATCGGCCAGCCGGCGCGCCACTTCGGCAAGCCCATTACGCGCAAACGACACCACGATTCGCTGCCCCGCCATGCGCTCCGCAACCACGCGCGCGTACTCATCACCCTTGAGCACCTCGTAGAAACTCTTACGCGGGTATTCCATGAGCTTCACCCGGGCGAAGTCGCTGTAACGGCGTTCGAGAATCTGCAGCTCTCGATACAGAATGCCCTTCTTGGTATAGGCGACCTTGTCCGCCTGGGCCGAGAACGTCAGATCACGGCGCTTGGACGGCTTGTCGCCCCTGGCGCGACGCAGGATGTACTCGTCTTTTTGTTCGTGGGCAAGCACCATCGTCGCCACGGGCGATAGCCTGTAGCCCACTTGGCTCTTAATCTTCTCGAGCTCTTTCTCGTCACCTTGCGCCCTGCCAATAAGCACACGGCGCTTGGTGAACGTTCGAATCTTAAGATCGAAGGCGCAATCCTCATCGATAACGATTTCAACCGTTTCGATCTTGGCAGGTCCCCTTCCGTCGCTTTCGGCAGCATCGCGGCGGGCACCCTTGGCGCTAATAACATACAGGTGCCCGGTGTCATTGGGAACCTCGTCCTGAATCCCCTCAAACTGAGAGCAGGAGTTGAACAGCAAACGGAGTGCAACGTAATCGTCCAACTCGTTCCAATTAGTTTTAATCGGAACTACCTGCTCCTGATAAAGCGAGGCATTAAGATCGCCCGTCTGCACGCCCGCTTTGACCATCAGAAAGACGCGGTTATCGGCAAGCTGAGTGAGCGCGACGACCTTGCCCGTCTGGCACACATCGGCCATAAAGTTCGCCACGGCGTGCTTACCAGCATCGCCCACATTGCACCAAAAGACCGAGTAGCGCTCCTCGGCAGCAGCGGCATCGAGCTGCAACACGAGCTCTGATACGGCGATGTCTCCCAGACCGCACGGCTGGTTATGCTTCGATTGCACGACGAACCGCCTCCATCATCTCCAGATTGATTGCACCGTCAGCGGCCATATAAGGAACGGAGAACACAGTCCCTTCGGCGTCGAGTGCCTTGGGCGCGCACTCAAGCGCTGCCTCATCAGCCAAAACGTTGACGATCAGCAGGCGTTTCGCCCCAACCTTTTGAGCCTTCGCCCTAAAGCGCTCGGCATCCGACGCCTCGCGACCGTCTCGAACATAAGCGATATAGGCACCGATGCGATAGTGCTTAAAGTCGATCCACACCCCGGTCTTGTTGCCGGCGGCATCGAGCACCTCAAAGTCGCCGCCCGTCTCGGCATGGGCAGCATCGCCACGCGTAAGCGAATAACGGCCGTCGTAATATGCCTCAAAGATTGCCCTTCCGGCAGATTCTCCCAGCTCACCCAGGTAGACCGCTTGGAACATATAGGGCGTCATGTGTGCCGTTGCCGCCGGTTGCAGCGTCGAAGGCACCCCGTCACGAGACCAGCGCTCGCGCACCTCACGAATCGAAAGCAGCTCGGGCACACGCGCCGCAGCCTGACTTACCTGACGAACCTTTGCGCCCTTATAGCCCGCGCTGCAGCGGCAATAGTCCTCCAGACGAGCGGCAATTTGCTCGACGGGCTCACCATCGTAGTTAGGGAATTCAAAACGTGGCACCTTGCATGCCCCGCCTTCTGCATAGGCATAGCCATTTGCAGCATGCGACATGCGCAGCGCGGTACTCCGGCGCTCTGGGTATTGCGCGAGATCTTCCCATGGCAGGCAAAAATGATGCAGGTAAAAGTCGCGCTCGCCATCAAAAGCAGCGAGATCTTCGTCCCCGGCGTTTAGCGAGGTAACTTTCCACGCCAGCTTTTCGTGCTTTTGCTTGGCAAGGTTGTTCCTAAAGGCGGCAAGGTTCTGCTGCTTAACGGCAGCGTGTTCCTTGTTGTCCGTCATATGGTTGTTGGCAGCGGCGCAGGCACCAACCACCTGCTCAAGCTCGTAGCCCATCGGCAAATCATGCAAGAACGAAAAGTTACAATCGTTCGCAATCTCGCGGTCGAGCATAACCTGCACGCAAGGCATCTTTACACTCGTGCGCATCAGGCGACCCACAGCCTGTGCCACAATGCGAGCGCCTTCGACCTGATAAGAGAGGGTGTCGCGCACCGGCAGGCTCTTATTAACGCCAGATAGAAGCATGCGTACGTTCCGGCGCTTTTGAGTAAACGGAACCTCGCCGCGCGCTACCAGTTCCTCCTGCTCCACCACGCCAAGTAGCGCCTGCTGGACAAACTTATTTGAGTTGATCTCCACTCCCCAGGTCAAACGACTTGTGGGCGACTCGATATATAAGAAATCAAGATCCATCTTGGGGCGACGGTCGACATTTTCAAAGCCGCAATCGACCTGATGAACCATGTCGCACAGATTCTCCGGCACCTTGTATTTGAGATTCTTGGAAAAGCCACCGGCCGAAAGATTGATAAACATCAGGGTCGGCTGGCCCAGCTCGAGACGTTTTTGAGCGCCACGCCAACCTGCATCCCATTCCGCAGCGTTAAAGCACGGCACCATGTCCTTGGCGGCCTCAAGCGATTTCTCGTACGACATCTCGGGGCACTTGACGTTTCTAATCACCAGCTCCGCGACAATCTCGCGCGCAAGATCCAGCGCCAGACTATTGAATTCGCCATGGTTTCCCATGTGGCGCGTGGTAAAAACGGCTCCCGCCTGTTGCTCGTTACGCGCCACACCACGGGCCCAAGTACTCACGGCAACAAGCGTCTTGCTCAGGCGCTTCAGCTCAAACTCGATGCTCTTGGCGTCGCTCACGCCCACCCTGTCGGCAATCTTTAAGCGCAGACGCACCGCAAGTCCCTCACTCACGCCAATCCCGTCAAAGAACCGCATCGCGCGCTCGTACACCTCGTCGGGCGACACGATGATGCCGCCAAAGGCGCCGCCTGCCAGCGCGACCATGCCGGCAATTTCCTTGGACTCATCCACCCAGGCAATATCGACGTCGTACTCCTTCGCAGCCTGTTTGTTAAACAGCTTAGTCTGTCGCACGATTTCCTGGTTGAGCTCGCCAATCCAAACGTCCTTGCGAACCACACCATGAACCTCGTCAAGGTAATCGAGGTTGAAGTTTTTGACGGTCGGCGCACTCCATGTTGCGCTCATGCACACGCAAGGCGCTTTGGCGGCAATGGAGGCAAGGTAGGCCTCGGGCATGCGCTCAATGCCATGGCTGGTTAGGTACGTGGTAAACATGTGCTCGATGGTGGTTTCCATCACTAAGTAGTCAACGCCACGCGCATACATCGAGTCATCGGCGGCATCGATCTCGTCGTTCTTGCGATCTTTAAAGAACAGCGCCAGCATCAACGAATCCCAAAAGTATTTCTCACTGGTCTGGTCGTTCCTAATGCCCAGAGCGTCGATGATATTCTTGCGCGAAAGATCGTCCTTGTACGAAAGACCCCCGTAGTACAGGCTGTCCATAAGGGTGACGCAACGGGCGAGATGACCCACTACCATCCTGACAAGACCGCGTGCACGGCGCACCGCCTTGCTGACGGTTTGCTGCCCATTCCCTCCACGAGCGGTAATCATATTGCGAGTACCGCCCTCATTGAGTTTGAAGCGCAACGGATTCGCTGAGTTGTCGCCCACCGAGATATCGTCACTACCAAACAGATGTCGACCGGAGAGCTGCTCTTCTTTCGCCTCGTCAGACAGCGCAAAAGGCGGGCGCAGTTTCATTTCCTTAATACAAGAGGCGAGTGCCTTTTGAATTTTCTTGGCATCCTTGGCGATTTCTTCGGCAGCTTCCTCTACGCTCGCTCGCGAAACCCTGTTCCTCTCGGCGTTTGACCCTTTGTGATCGCCCGACGTGGAAGCATGTGTGTAGACCGCCATCCATTGATCTCGATTCCCCAGTAGCAAGGGGTCCACCACACCGCCGTTAAAATGACGATCGAGGATACGCAGAACCTCGTCCGGCTGGAACGTCACGGGATCATCCGTCAGCGTCGACAGTATGTCGGCCTTCATGTGGTCGATTTCGTCAAAGATAAACAGGCCCTTCTCGGCAGCCATTGCGTTAAAGAGCACAACACCCGCACCGGTCACTGTATCGATCCTATTGATGAGCTTTTGCGGTGTCAGAGCAATCACATGCGGCATACTCTCGTCATTGAGCAGAGCAGACGGCCAAATCTGAGGAATCACCTCCATACCGCGCGTGACGTTTTTAAGCTCGTGGCTCACCGCCCAACGCAAGCTCGCATCCGCCGACGACAGCTTATCGCGAAGGGCAGGGGTCAAACGGTCTGCAACACCTCCCAGGCGATTTCGAGTGTCGAGAATGCCCAAGAGGTCATCGGCAATCTCCATAGCGTTGCACCACGCCCGCTTAATGATGCGACGAGAGCTCTCATCGTCTGCCTCGATGGGACACGGGATGTCACGCACGCCCACGGCGCCCTTGCCGCGCGTAGCCTCAATCCAATGCAGGATGTTATCGCCCGCACGCGGAAGATCGAACACCATGCGCTGCGCGGCATCGCCATCCATGCCCTGTTCAACCAGCAATTTGCGCACGCTCGCAACGTAGTTGTCGCGGTTGTCCTTACCCGGCACCACAAACACCAGGTAACGACGGCCCGGGCACTTGTTAAAACAGCCCGAATCGTCCCAGCCACCGGCGATGAGGTCGGCTGTGACCTGCTCGGCCGTATAGTTTTTACCCGAGCCCGTCGTGGCGCCCAAAAAGTACAGGCCATTGTTGTCCTGATCCTTGGGGACAAACAGCGCGCGTTCAAAAAACTCGCGCATCGCCTTTTGACGTGCAAGATAGGGAGCGAGCTCCTTGTCGTCCGCAGACGACGGATTCGATTGGCAGTTGAGATCCCACATAGCCATGGTCAAACCTCCGATTTAGTTGTTACACGTGTTTGATACCATCCCGTGCGGACAAAACTCGCGCTGGGCGGTCAAGGCGGCGGCGTCCATGCCGCTTGAGAGAAGAAAGAAAGGGAAAGAGGAGCAGTCAGCGACTACTCGCACGAAGCGAGCAGTTTCTTAAGATCGCACTCCAACGCCTCGCGCTCTTTGGCATCGATCACTGCAAGGGCGACACGCATCAGGGATGCATCGGCGGCAGACTCCTGAACCTGGTCGGGGCGCTTGCTAAAGCTTTTCCCGGCAGCCTTCCGATCGGTCGCGCCGTTCAGTGCGGTGGCTAAAGATTGTCATCGGACTTTGCGCTGGCTTTGGCCGCCTCTTCGCCCGCGATCAGGTCCTTAACCGTTATATACGCACTGTACGTAGCATCCTCGATCTTTTCCAAAACATCATCAGGGTCGCAAGTGCCCCAAGTTTCTTCGAGGACTCGAGCCAATCCCCAAGCAGCGCTGAGCAGGACGTCAACGTCCTTTAGATCTAAATGATCGACCGTAAAGGGATAGTCCGCGCACTCCAGTAGATACGTGTCAACTGCGCCAATTGCCTCAGCCACGTATGGCTCAAGATCGCAATGGGGTTGGAGGGCGCACAGCGCCTTGTGCGGATCGGTCGGCTCGATCCAATACAGCGTTGTCGCATCCTCGCATTTCTCGAGCGGATAACGCTCAACCGCCTTCTCCCAACTTTCATACCAAGGATCGGCATCGCCGTCCGTCATCGACCTGCAAAGATCAATCGCCGCAGAAACAGTCGCACACGAGCATCTATAACTGGCGCCTTTCCTAAAATCATCATTGAGCTCGTCGTCGCCAGACAGCCTCGCCTCCATGATCAGAAACGGGCCGTCATCATCTGTAATGCTCATGGGATAGTTGTCACATTCGTAGTACGGATACATTTTGTCTCCAATCAACCGTTCGGTCACATTAACAAGCAATATCAAAACCGCGCTCACGCGGAGGGTTGTCGTCCTCGATCCATTCGAGCCCGTCGTTCTCATCGATTCCGGCATCGGGGACTGACGACCATCTGAACTCGAAACCAAGCTGGTCAAGCTCATCGACTCGCTCACTGATTACTCCGTACGCATCCAACGCATTCTCGAAATCCTCCGAAGACACATAGCCGCGCTCGCACTGCTTGCGCATCTGGTGCAAACGACCCATGGCGGCAGCGATGATCTCGCGAAGAACGATAACCTCGCGCTCGCATACATCGATGTTTCCTTTGTTGAGCTTGATGCAATCGGACATAACGGCCTCCCTGGTTTTAAGCCTTTTCGCTTGATTCCATTGAACAGCCGCAAACAGCCGCGTAATATGACTTTTATCGGGTTTTAAATTTTGGCTGTTTGGAGCATTAATGCTTGATTCCGAACAAGAGCCGTTTAGCTGGGGTTTCGAGGCTGGCTTTCTTCGCTCTCCCGTCAATCCCCGCATGCTTCTTCTTAACAGAACGCCAGAGATTGATTGCGCCGATGACGGAAACGCAACCGGCAATGCAAGCGCATGGAATCTCGTCTCCGTAGCCAACGACCTATTACGCGTCGACTTAAGCTCGCTTTTCAACGAGATTGGGGGCCACTTTCGTGAGCGAGCAAAATTGCGCTTTTACATCGATTTGCAGAACGCCATTCGTCAGCCCCCTGCTCCCCACGATGCGCAACACGCTTCGATGGACTACGCAGCCGAACCAGACCATGACGACTGGCTCGATCCAGACGATTCCGACCAAGAGTCCGCGCAAGCAGAATTGAACGAAGCCGAAATCGAAGTCAACCTTCAAAAACAAAAGGAACGCGACCTCGATTTCTTTGCTCCGATATTCGATAAAGCCATTACGCGCCATGCACACGGAGAGATATCTGGCATGGCCAGGTATCTCCTTGAAAATGTCTGCAGGCAGTGTGTCATGAACATCACAGCGATTCCCGACTATCGCTATTACAGCTGCTGGATGAACAACAACGCTATTGAGTGCAAAGAAATCAACCGCCTGTACCGCGCGGTGATCACGACATCGGCCCAACTCAATAAGCAAGAAATGGCGTCCCTCTTCAGCTCCTATCTCAAGCTCGTGTCGAACGACATGGACATTACAACTACCAACGGCAAGACCGGGCTAACAGAACCGGTGCCGTATAAACGCGACAATCCAAGAGACAACTATCCAAAGGTCAACTCGCAGATAGAAACAGCTTGCGTTTGCACCAATACCGATCTCTTTCGAGCGCTTCTCATTGATTTTTTATCAGGAATGTCTGGAGCTTGCCCCGCTGCTTAAAAACACCGAGGCACCTAGCCTGCTCGCGCAAAACGAAGAGTTTTTCCCAGCCGCCATCAAAACAAGCGACCCGCGACAATTTCGATTATTCGATAATCAGCTGCCGGCAATCATCCGCTTTGGCGACGCTTTTGCATACGCAGCCAAAAAGCACTTGCCCGGAAACGAAACGGCTCAAAAGCTCGAAGAACATTTGAGCGATATAAAACGCATGAATAGCGCCCCCTTTATGCAGGCGTTTCGCAAGAACTATCTCGAGGCTATGCGCGAGAACCAAATCTACGCAAATGGAGACTTCCATACGTATGCAGAGCTTAACGACCAGGAAAACCTCACTCGTCCATGTCCCGGTAGAATTTTGTATTCATATCGCGGTAGCCGTTGAACTGGCGGCGCAGGCCTTCGCCGCGGTTTTCATCGTTCCATAGGAAGAGCATGTCACGGTACTTGAAGTCGACGACCAGAGAGCCGCAGTACATCTCCCCTCTATAGCAGTCCATGCGAAGATCGGGCTGGCGGTGGGCATTATTGGTATAAAGCGGCGCAGTCATGCGGTCTGTATCGGCAGACGCAGCGGGGATGATGCCATCGTAGGTGAGGCGGATCTCCTCTTCGCCCTTCTTCATGCTGATGACGGCGCCGGGCTCCAGCGAGGAGAGACGGTAGCGGCCGTCCTCCCTGATGACGGACATGCCCTCCTCCATCTCCCAGCCCAGCGAGGAGAGCGCTTTGATGAATTGGAGAAATCCCCATAGCTCGTAGAGCTTATCCGTCCGTTTCCACTGGAACTGGTAAAAATCAGCGACAGAGTAGCTGTCGGCAGGCGTCTCCAGATGCCGGTGGAGATGGTAGAGGAGCGAGTAGCGCGGATCACAGAGAACGGTCATCGGGATGAGTGGCGGCATCCGGCTGCCGGCTTCTTCGAACCATGCCGCGCGGGTGACGCGCTCGATGTCTCGAAGGATGGCGAGCGCCTGTTTCCGATAGTCGCGGAATTTGACGAGCGCCGCCTCGCCTCTTCTGTACTCCTGATTCTGCGTGTACGGCAGGAGCGCCTGACATCTGGCATCGAGGCGCGCGATAAAGCCATCGACCTCACTGACGAAATCCCGCAGATTCTTCGCGAGGCGAAGCAGGATGGCTTTGGCGAAACGATTCTCCGCGACGTCGTAGGTGATCTCCGTATAGAGCAGATGCTGCCCGGCCGAAGGGCGCAGGGACTGGGGCGGGATGTTCGATGCCGCCGGAGAAACGCCGGCGGTGCGGGCCGGCTTCTTCCGGCGCACTAGGCGGCCATTCGCCGTGCGGGCAAGCTCGCCGAGCACATGAAGCACCATGCGGGAATTGTCGCTGATGGTATAGAAGCGCAGCAGGAGGTCTGGATTGATATCCAGCGTACGCGACATGTGGATGCTCTTTTTCATGAAATCGAAGGACAGATGCTTGATCTCCTCCAAGAGCTCCTCGCCCATATCCTGCCAGCTCTGCTTGCCCATGTAGCGGGGCGTGATCTCCAGAAGGCTGTACCACGTCTCGCCGCGCCCGGTGACGGTCAGGACATAGTAGCCTGGGACGAGAGGAAAATCCTCTCCCTTGAAGAGGAGCGTATCCCAAGCGCGCCGCGGGCGTACCCAGGTCTCTCCGTCATAGCGATCCTCGCCGGGAAGCGTCACGATGTCGAGCCCGTCCATGGTGAAGCGGAAATCCATTGGTGCCTCAAAGCGCAGGTAGAGATCCTGATTCTCCGTGAAGCGCCACGCAGGCGGCGCCTCCTTGAGCTCCTCCGGGTGCGTGGTAAAGCGGGTGAAGGAGCGCATCGCCTCCCGCTTGCCGAGCGCCACGCTGAATGGCAGCTTACATGGTGTAGTCATAGAGCTTCAGCTCCCCGGCTTTCCGTTTCAGCACGGCCTGAGATCCCTGAAAATCCGAGAGCGCCTTGAAGCGTACAAGGATAGCCGGCAGCAGCCCCTCCGCCGTATTTTTATCTGAGAGAGAAAGAAGGGCGGACAGCTGATCGGCAGAGCCGCGAAGCTTCGTGAAGACGCGCTGCACGAGCTGGGCATCGAGCCCTTCTCCGCGGCTGATCCCCGCCTCCTCAGGAATATTCTCCAGATAGCGTCCCATCTGCTGCGCCACGCGGAAGCCGATGCCATATGGCATACCGCTCTTCGTGAAGGCATCATTCAGCGCATCCAGCAGCTCGAGCTCCTTATCATTGAGGCCCATGCCCTCCTTCACGCGGAAATCATCATACTCCTCGGCCGTGATCTCCTTGTACACCTTTCTCTCTTTCGGCGAAAGCTTCAGCAGGTCACGGAAATGGCACTGGCTGAGCGTGATCACATTCGCACGATCGAGGATCTTATCCGAGAAATGGCAGGTGGACTCATCCACATTCACCGTCCCCGTGAAGAGCACATTCCTCCCCACCGGGATCTCCGGCGGATACTTCTCACTGTTGTAGAGTCGCGGGGCGAGCGATGGATTGTACAGACGGATCATCGGATGATCCTCTTTCTCCAGCACAGAAATGAACTGTGCGAAATAATGCTCCACACGCGCCAGATTCATCTCATCGAAGCAGACGATGTACTGCTTCTCCGGATGCGCCGCCGCATCGATCAGAAGCTCGGCGAGCCCCGTATCCGCACTGCGGTACACCATATTCTTCATATCCACATAGCCCAGGACATCCCCGTCATCCATCCATGACGGACGGACCGGCAGGAAACGCACCTGCGATTCGGGAAGCCCCAGCGCACGCCCGTAGAGACGCACCAGCCCTGACTTGCCGATCCCGCTTTTCCCGGCGAGGATGACTAGGCGGGACGACTTCATGGAGATATGGAAATGGAACAGATCCTTCTCTGCATAGAGGAGCCCGTCATTTTCCGCCGCCTCCTTCAGGCGGGCAAGGAGATCTCCCTCCGTGAACGGCTTCGGCAGCTCTTTCGCCGGCGCTGCCGGCTCCTGATGGATCTCCAGAGAGACCGGTGCTTTCTCCACAGCCTCCGCCTCGCGTATGGGACGGGGATCCCGCCGGTTTCTTCTCGGTGCATACGCCTCTTCGCCCAAAGCACCGATGCCAAGGCTCTGCACCAGATCATCGAGCGCCCTCTGCGTCATCTGCTCACGCGCCTCATGGACAGGCTCTCCCTCCTCCGCCTCATCCGCGAAGGGATTCACCGCGACCCCGCAGTCCTTCAAGAGGTCTGCATCCCGCGGCACCGGCTTCAGATTCAGCCTAAGATCCGCCAGAAATACCTCCGGTACGAACCAGAGCGGGCTCTCCGCACAGCGAAGGATATGCGAAGAAAGCTCCGAATTCTGTCCGTCCACCACCGCATACCCCAGCTGGCCACGGTTCTTCACACGGAAATACGCTCCGCCCTCCCCGATCACGCGGGGATCGAAGGCCTCATCATACAGCGGCGCAAAGACCACCCACGGCCCGATCTTATTCTCATAATTGCGCGTCGCCGCCACAATGAGACGAGGCGACACATCATTATTCCAGTAACGCTTCGACAGCCCCGGCAGCGGCCGATCCGTCAGCAGATGATGACAGAACTTATTGATATCCCCATCAAAGACCGGCGCCTCCTCCGTGCCGAAAGCCGGCACCGGATAATAATTCCGGTCCTCCTCCATGAAGGGCGTCCCCTGCTCCTTCACCATATCATCCAGCACAAAGTACCTGTTATTGCGGAGTGACGGTGTAAACGACACGAAGCAATCCCCGAAAACGGACTCCAGATTCGCCAGTGCCGACTCCTCATCGGCAAATGAATTGTATCCGAATCCGATACGACTCATGAAGCCCGTGAAGCCGAATTTCTCTCCATCCTCGAAACCTCTCGGGAGCGGCGAGACAGGATCCACGAAGAAACGGAAATCCTTGACCCCCGCCTGCGGCGTCGCACTCTTCACCACAGCGCGCACCCGCCCGAGCACCTTGCCATCCGCCTGACGGACCGCTGAATACGAATCATTCATGTACATGTTTGCCATATGCATCCTTCTTTCGTTGGCCGCATAGAAGGCTTAGAGAGCCTGCGAATGAGGAGCGGCTGAGACACCCGGTCACTTGCCCGTTTTCACAAAACGGCGCTTTATCCATTCCTTTGCGCCGCTCCTTCCTCTCGCATTTCTTATTTCTCATTCAATTTCTATGCTGCGCTTTCTATATCTCTGGCGATATAGAATTCACCTGACCCGTGAACAGACACTGTCCCGGGCCGAAACGATTATACCAAATGGCAAAAGTTGGAAAGCAGAGATTGGGTTCAGGGTTCAGGTTGATGGGTTCAGGGTTGTGGTGGCAGCTTCGCTGCAAAATATATATTTGCGGCGAAGCTGCTGCCTTCATTCCTGATTTCTCATCCCTGATCCGAGCAGAGCTTTCATTCAGGGGCAAGGGAGGATAACTCCCACGAGCTAATCCTTTTGCCATTTCCTCTTATTTTAGCATAAGAAGGAGAAAGAGGGTATAATGAGGAGAATGGGATAGCAGTGACTAGTGACTTGTGACTGGGGACTAGTGGCTAGGGATTAGGGACTCTCTTGTATCGTCATTTCGAGCGCCAGCGAGAAATCTTTTTCATTCGCGTTCAGGTAGTCGATGACAGGAAACCCAAACGGGAAACCCGCTTCCCAAGAGACTTTCGGGCATCGCCCCATATATACGCGGCGAAGCCGCCACCTAAGCCCATTGAACCCGATGAACCTATAGCACCCGTTGAACCTTTAGTGATAAGTGGCTAGGGATTAGGGATTAGGAGTGACTAGTGACTGGTAGCTAGGGATTAGGAGCCTCGAGTGATGAGTGACTAAGAATTAGTAGCTAGGGATTAGGTTTGCGATACGAGAAAACCGCTAGTTTCAAACCTCCGCGGCGCTTCCATATTTTATGCGCCGCACCACCATTTCGCATTTCTCATTTCTAATTTCTCATTCAATCGAGGCTTTCAAACGTAATCAAGGGACGGCACGCCCCAAGGTCTCACCCTCGCCAGCCTGACTATTTTGCCAAAAAGGATTTCCATCATGACCAAAGAAACCAAGATCGGCATGACCGCCCTCCTCCTCTTCCTTGCGATCGGCATCGCTGCCCTCCTTCTGCATCCGATGGAGCGCCTCTTCCCGACCACCTTCCCCGTCTATGCTGTCTTTGATGATGCGCAGGGCATCACGCCGGGGGCTTCCGTGCTCCACGCCGGCGTCAAGGTCGGGCGGCTGAAAGCCATCACCATCGAAGAAGGCAAGGCCGTCCTTCACCTTGAGATCGATCGGAAAGCGGCGATCCCCAAGGATGCGGCATTCTCCATCACAACTTCCGGACTCATCGGTGACACCTATGTCAAGATCTCGGGCGGAGATCTGTCTGCCGGCGTCCTTGCAAGCGGCGCGACCGTCACCGAACGCAAAGACCCCCGCATGGATGCACTCATAGACAAAGCCGATCGCCTCATGGGAAGCGCTGAAAAAATGCAGCAGGCGATCGGGCAGTATCAGTGACTGATGACTGGGGATGAGGGAGTGACTTGTGACTGGTGACTGGTAGCTAGTGGCTAGGGATTAGGGATTAGGAGTGACTAGTGACTAGTAACCGGGGGCTCTCTTGTATCGTCATTTCGAGCGCCAGCGAGAAATCTTTTTCATTCGCGGTCAGGCGGTCGATGACAGGAAACACAAACGGGAAACCCGCTCCCCAAGAGCGCTTCGGGCATCGCCATTATTTATACTGCGGCAAAGCCGCCACTACAACCCTGAACCTTGAACCCTGAACCCTGAACCCGCTCAACCTGATCCCCCCTTCTTGACTTTCAGTCTATTTCCTCCTTGATTTCTTTCTGCGAATTACATATAATAAATTCTATGTTGTTTTATCATAGATAGAGGAGAACCACAGAGTGATAGAAGAAATCGTCAAAAGAAGAAGCATCCGTCATTTCCTGCAGAAGCCGATCCCGCAGGAAGATCTGGATGAGATCCTGACTGCCGGACTTTGGGCGCCATCCGAAAAGAATGCCCAGCCGTGGAAATTCATCGTCATCCGCGGACAGGAACGCAAAGCCATGGTCAAACGCCTGAAAGAAGGCATCATGAGAAACCGCAAGGGCGACGAGACAGCCATTTTCAGCAAGGGCTATGAGAAATTCATCCCGTCTGCCATCTACACCGCGCGCGTGCTCGAACAGGCGCCGGTCATCGTCTTTGTCATCAATACCAAGGGCAATGACTACCGCAAGTCCTACCCCAGCGACCAGTACATGATGGAGCTCGCTGACATCCAGTCCATCAGCGCAGCGATCCAGAACATGTGCCTCGAAGCGACGGCGCATGACATCGGCAGTCTCTGGACCTGCAATGTCTTCTTCGCTTACGATGAGCTGAAGGAATGGCTCGGCGAAGAAGGGGAGATGGTCGCTGCCATCGCTTTCGGCTACACCGACAAGGAAGTCAAGCCGATGCCCAGAAAGCCGCTCGAGGAAGTCGTCGAATACCGCGGCGATTACCCCGAAGAATGGAAGGCCATGCTGAAATAAGTGCTGCCATAAGAAAAAGGAGCTGTGAAGAAATGAATCCTCATTTCTTCACAGCTCCTTTTTACTTTGCTTTCATTTGGTTCAGGGTTCAAGGTTCAGGGTTCAAGGGTGAGGTGGCGGCTTCGCCGCCTTTTTTAGAAGATGGTATTCTCGTAGCCTTCCCCTCTAGGGGAAGGCTTAGGCGGAGCGACGCTTCGCGTCAATTTTTATAAAGGGCGATGCCCGAAAGTGGTATTCAAGTCACTAGTCCCCAGTCCCTAGCTACTCATCCCTGCTTTCAAACTTGTGGTGGCGGCTTCGCCGCATTTTAGATAACGGCATTCCCGTATCGCAGCCTTCCCCTCGAGGGGAAGGTGCCCCGTAGGGGCGGATAGGGCACTGGCGGTATGAAAGAGATCGGGAAGGAGCGTCTCAAGCAGGCGATTTATGAAAGCACCCGAGCGGCGCAGTATACATAGTGGCGATACCCGAAAGCAGCATGCAAGTCACTGATGCACACTGACCACGCCGACGGCAGCGATGATGAGTGCCATCCCGAGAAGCTCAAAGGATCCGAAGTCTTGCCCGAAGACGGCAAAGGCGAGAAGAATGGATGAGAGCGGCTCCAAGGCTGCGATGATGCTGGCGTCTGCCGGAGAAATATACTTCGTGCTTCCGAGATAGAGGACGAAGGAACAGATCGTACCCACGATGACCACGAAAAGGAAGGCCAGACCGACAGAAAGATCCACCGCACCGGTGAAGGGGAAGAGCCCCATGAAGGGCAGGAAGGAAATCCCTGCGATGACCATGCCCCAGCCCACGACGATGGGCGCGCCGTACCTTTTGATCATGTCGACCGGCTCTACCGTATAGAGCGCGCATGCCACGGCGGCCAGAAGTCCCCAGAAGAGAGCCTTTTCAGACAGCGCGAGACTGCCAAAATTTCCATGTGTCGCGATGAGCGCGGTCCCCACGAAGGCAAAGACCGTGCAGAAAATTTCCACCAGGTGCGGCAGCCGCCGCTCCGAAAGGCAGTACCAGAAGATGATGAGGATCGGCATCAGATACTCCAGGACCGTGGCCGTCGGCGCATTGCTGTACTTGATGGCCGCAAAATATCCGTACTGCGTCCAGATCATTCCCAGCATACCAAAGACCAGGATCCGTATCCGGTCTTTTTTATTTTGCCAGATCGACCAGATGCCCGTTTGCCCCGTCAATGAAAAAATAAAAAGGAGCAGCACCCCGGCCGACAGCAGCCGGCAGAAGGTCAGCCACTCCGGGGAGATGTCGCGGTTCACGAGCAGGTACTGCCCCGCGATCCCGCTCGCCCCCCAGCAAAGCGCGCCCAGCGCGCACTGCAGGATGCCTTTGATCCGAGTATTCAATGGTTCCCTCCGATGGGAAAATGGATTCAATGGGTTGGCTCAAGGGGCGTGCCGCCCTTTGATTGTGTATGAACGCTTTGTCCGAATGAGGAATGGTGGTGCGGCGCATAAAAATCAGAAGCGCCGCGGAGTATAAATGGGCGATGCCTGAAGGTCTCTTGATAGCAAGTTTCCCATGTAGCGTTTCCAAACATCGACCGCCTGATCGCGAACGAAAAAGATTTCTCGCTGGCGCTCGAAATGACGATACGAGAGAGTCCCTAATCCCTAGCCACTAGCTACCAGTCACTAGCCACCAGTCACTAGTCACCGACTATTTCAGATCCCTGTAATTCACGATCTTCACGGCTTTATCCGCGATCATCCGTCTCACCTTCGGCGAGACGATCGCCTGCATCTCCGCTTCGAAGTCATGCTCCCAGTCGCAGGCGGGAATGAGCTTTTCATTATCCGTGCCGGGATGCATCATGACCTCCGTCGTGCCGGGGCGCAGATCCTTCAGGATATGCAGGAAATGCCCTTCATGCACCGCTTCGCCTGCCACGATGCCCTCGAAATGATCCGGCACGCGGAAATGACGGCGCTTCGCCTTCCACAGGGAGAGCTCCGACAGCGTGAAGAGCCCGAGGCGGCCGATGAGCTGCCCCATACCGGCAAAGGCCGTGAAGAGCGGCGTCTGGGAGATACGCACGGCGTCAAGATTGAGCGACGCGGCGACATTGAGCGAGATATCGATCACCCCCGGCAGCATGTGCATGTGCTGGTGACTGTCGACATGCGTCAAGGGAAGACCGGTTTTCTCCATTTTCGCAGCCTGCGCCATGAGCTCACGCCGTACATCTTCCATGGCGATCTGCCCCTTGAGAAAATGCTTCACAAATTCGACGTGGTTATCAAAAAAGACACCCTCTTTGGTCACGAGCGAGGGAATATCCTTCGCTTCGCATACTGGAAATCCGTTCACGAGCGTCAGATGGATGCCGACGCCCAGCTCGGGGTGACATCTGGCCACCTCGACGGCATCATCAAAGGCCTTGCCGCCCGGCATGAGCGTCGCAGAGCGCAGACAGCCGTCCTCCACACAGCGCTTGACGGCCTGATCGATAAGAACATGCCGGCCAAAGTCGTCGGCATTGACAAGAAGTTGATAGTTTGGCATAAAAGTCCTTTATAAATATGAGTTCAGGGTTCAGGGTTCAGGGTTCAGGGTTGTGGTGGCGGCTTCGCCGCAGTATAAATAGTAACGATGCCTCAAGGTCTCTTGCTGGCAGGCTTCCCGTTTGGGGTCTCCTGCCATCGACCGCCTGACTGCGGATGACAAAGATTTCTCGCTTCGCTCGAAATGACGATACGGGAGTCTAATGTCTACTAGTCACCAGCATACTACCCGATTATACCATTTTCACGCAAGAAAAACCCTCGAAGCGCTCACTCCGGGGGTTTCGTGTATGTCAGATTCAGAGCATATCCTTCCGCCACAGAATGAAGGTGACGACAAGGGTCAAAAGGATACCGATCAGGATGACGCCGACAAAGCCGAAGGGCGACTCCTCGAAGGGGACAGGGACATTGATGCCCCAGAGGCTGTAGATCAAGGTCGGGATCGCCAGAATAATGGTGACAGACGTCAGGAATTTCATGATCTGCGAAAGACGGTTCGAGATGATGGAGGAGAAAGAGTCCATCATGCTCATCAGAATGTTGGTATAGATCTCCGCCATTTCGAGCGCCTGCTTATTTTCGATGATGACATCTTCCAGCAGGTCCTCATCCTCTTCATACATTTTGAGGAGCGAGTGCAGCGGACTGTTTCGAAGCCGCATCAGACGCTCCATCACGTTTTCATTCGCATGCAGGGCGAAGTTGAAGTACGTCAGAGATTTCTGCAGCTCGAGCATACGGAAGAGCTCCTTGTTCTGCAAGGACTTTCTGACCTGCGTCTCGATGACATCGGTCTGCTTGTAGATCTGCTGCAGGAAATACAGGAAGGAAGAGGAGGCTTGCGAAAGGATCTGGAAAAGGAAGCGCGTCTTCTTGTACGTCTGGAAAGAAGTGAACGAGTTATTCAGGAATTTCTGAATGACTGTATTCGGCTCCAGACAGACCGTGATGAAGTACTGGCGCGTGATGAAGATGCCAAGCGGCAGTGCATCATACGCATCCGTCTCAAGGACGACCGGGGTATTCACGACGACGAAGATATAGTCGTCTTCAAGCTCGACATGAGAACGTTCTTCTCTATCGAGGGCGGTCTGGAGGGAATCAACGGGAATGCCCGTCAGTTCATTGATCCTGACCAGCTCCTCCAATGTCGGTGCCGCGGCATTGATCCAGGACCCTTTTTCCAGCTGTTCCAGCGGAACGGCGGACAAAACATGATTTTCATTGTGTTTGTATGCCTGTATCATGGCGACCCCCCTTCTATCCGGAAGCATCCGGTGACCGATCCTTGCTGCCCACGGTCTGCTGTGGGCTATCCTTACTAAATATAGTCAGAAAATCTTCCCCTGTCAATGAGAATCAATGGCAATCGGCAAATTTTACGTGGAATTGACGGGGGATAGCGGATTCAGAGAATGAGCGGCTGGGAAGTAGGAGCCTCGCTCCGCCTAAGCCTTCCCCATCGGGGAAGGGGGACCGCGTCAGAGGTGGATAGGGTGTTTTCATAAATCGTCGACTTGAGACGCTCCTTTTTTACTCCGCTCTGCGCCCCTAACCTCCGCCCTGCGGGCACCTCCTTCCAAAGGAAGGAGGGATCGATACACTTGAAACGCCCCACATTCTCGCCCCTTCCTCTGGAAGGGGCTGCCCGGCGTAGCGAGACGGGGTTGGCTCCCCCCGTATGTTGGAAATGCATTTCCCCGTATCGCTATCCCTACCACTTGCGGACATCGCCCTTTATAAAAATCGACGCGGAGCTATGCATAAAAATTCTTGCAAACGCTGATCCTGCGATTGAATCAGCGTTTCCTTAATACAGCACCGGTATCCAGTACGCTTCATTTCCTGCGATGCGTTCATCACTGAAGCGGGCGTAGAGTGCGGAGGGTGTATCGCCTAGCATGAAACAGGAGAGTGTCACATAGCCTTCCATGATGCCGACATCCGTCTTCGTGATGATCTTCTGCTGCGGGACACAGCGCTGTACGAGATTCGAATCACTGTCCCGTGCCACCACATAGTCATCGCTGTCTATTTTCTTCCGGTAAATCTTCTCCCCGCGGCCATTGATGATCTCGATCCCGCGCCCTTCACGGCCCCAGATGGGCTTTCTGATCCAGAGAGAATCCTCGGGCATATCTCCGAGCTTGAAATCACGCTGGAAATAGCTCTCCGGAAGGTAGGTGCGGATGATCTCCTTCTCCTTCTCCGTGAAGAAGGCGGGGCTCTTTTCCATCAGCGCATAGATGAGCGCCTGAAAACCCTTCGACTGCATGATGAGCGACTCCGGCGGATTCATCATATGGAATTTTCCCGCCTTGTACCCATCCATCAAAAGCTCTCCCAGAGAGGACGCATCCTGATCCGCCGTCTCTTCAATGAGGATCTCCATCGGATGCATGCGATAGAGGAAGGAGACGGTCCGCCCGTCAGGAAGCGCGAGGCTTCCGTCCTCCATCACCGCCAGATGGTAGAAGGACTCGAAGACGATGGTGTCTCTCATCGAGGGATCGATCGCATCCTGCATCGCCTGCATGAGGAAGCGCGTCGTCCCGAGGTCCTCCACGTAGTCATCGAAGCACGAAAACAGCATCGGATGCGCAAGCAGCTCTTCGCGGCTCTTTCCGCCTGCGCAGCGAAGGAAAATATCCTTCATCCAGCTCCGCAAACGATCCCACTCGCCTTCATTCGGATCCTCTTTGAAGAAATACCGCGCCGCGACACCATTCGCATAGTAGGCCTCGATCTCCGCGCATGGCGTGTCCGCATTGATCTCCACCATCTGGATCCGCCCTGACTGATCCATCACGTAGTCAAAGCGCGAGAGCCAGCTCGGAAGATCCTTCATCGCATTGCCTTCGTGAAGGTACCTTCGCATCTTCTTCGGGATCTCCATCTCATCGAAAAAATCATCGCTCTGCGCCTGAAAACGCCGGACAGCCTTTGCGAAGATCGCATAGAGCGCCGCACTCACCCGCCGGAGGAGATCCGCCTGTTTCTTCTCGATCACGAGCGGCAGATGCGTCGGATAGCGGAAGGGATAGCCCGGATACTCGACATAGGGAAATATCGTCCGATCAATGTCATCCATGTACGTTTTTTCCATCAGGAGGCACCTCCGCTTCTCACGCCCGCACCGCCAAAGCCGGTCTTGCCGCCGGCCGGCGCACTGACAGAGGTCTTGCCCGCGGGCGGCTGCCCCTGCTTCACCGCCGTCCCCGCCGCCGTCCCCGGCTGCTGGGTCTGCGTGTACGCCGGACGCTTGTCATTTAATACATTGCCCGTATTCCTGTCATAATGCCCCTGATAGCCGCCGATGCCATGAAAGAGGAAGTAGCTCATCAGCATCATCGGAAGGAGCGAGGACATCCCGGAAACGTAGTTCAGGTTATCATTCTCGTCACGGCGGAATGTGACCTCGTCCCCATTATCATACTTCGCCGTCTCTGTGCCATCCTCATTCTTGATGAGATGGTACGTGCGGCCATTCTCATCCGTCAGCGCCTCCCCCTTCGGCGCCTCCTGTCCGCAGCCCGCCAGCATGAGCGGCGCACTGACTGCCGTAAAAGCCGCAAGGATCGCAGCCGTCTTCGAACTGATATGGATCATGATGGATCCTCCTTCTTTGGGTACAATCATTTATTTATATTATAGCATAAAAATAGTACGCCTCAGCCAGCTTCGCCGATCTGTCAAGCGCTGCCGCCGCTCCTTTGATCCCACGCAAAAAAGAGCCGTGATCTCTCACGACTCTTTCTCTTATACCGGCCGCTTATTCATCGGCAAGTTCACTGGTGACGACGCGGCGCAGGCCCTGAAGGGCATGGGACTGCAGTCCCGCTGCCGCATGACCGGCATCCAAGAGCTGCTGATCCGTGGCATCCAGCTTCAGCTGGTTGAAATTGATATTTTTCACGGCCGCCTTGCCGTCAGCTTTGGTTCCGTTTTCGACACGGACCTGAAGTACGAGATCGGTCATTTTTGCTTTTGCAGTCATAGAGATAGTTTCCTTTCTTCCTTTTTCAAACATTTACATGCAATCCCCTAGGGAAGGTTGATGGGTTCGGGCGTTACCGCGAGAAGTTTGAAAGCAGGGATGAGTAGCCAGGGATTAGTGGCTAGGGATTAGGGGTGCCGAGTGACTAGTGACTTGAATACTACCTTCGGGCATCGCCCCGTTTCGTCATCCTGAGCGGCGAGAAACGTCGTATGTAAGATAACGAATGCCAGAACAGCTGCGACCTGAGCTCTCGATCTCGGCGAAGCCGCCACCTTCATTCCTCATTCCTCATTCGAGCGAGGCTTTCATCCCCAATCAAAGGGCAGCACGCCCCAAGGGGCTAACCCTGAACCCGCTCCCCGTTTCTTTTATTTCACTTCTTCGGTGGTGGTGACGACGGTGGCTTTTTCAAATCCGGTCACGGTCTCCCCGGAGGACGGAGAGAGGACGACCTGCAGCTTTTCCGCCGCTGTTCTGCATTCCTCCAGCGTAAGGCCCTCCTTGGGATCTGTGAGAGAGACCGTCATGGCTTTGCCGGAGGTGTTGAAAATGAGATTCAGTTTCTTCATAGCATTTCTTCCTTTCTGTAAGAATGAACATTTCGAAGGTCGCCGGCCGGCTCATTTGCCCTTCTGTCTATATAGTGTGTTTCAGGATGGAAATATTGTCGTTTCTTCGAAAATAAAAAAAACAGGGCTGTGAAGAAATGAATCCTCATTTCTTCACAGCCCCTTTTTTTGCTTTCATTTGGTTCAGGGTTCAGGTGGCGGCTTCGCCGCCTTTTTTAGAAGATGGTATTCTCGTATCGCAGCCTTCCCCCTCTAGGGGAAGGTGCCCGAAAGGGGCGGATAGGGTGACTATGGCATGAAAGACAGCTGGGATAAGGTTTCCCGGTCACTCCTATGAGAGCTGCAAGTCCCCGCGGCAGATTGAACGCGAAAATGAGATGATCGTTATTTCACAGCCCCTAAAAGGGAGCCAGGGATGTCCCGCGCATCTTTTCTGCCTGCTGCATCGGGCAATGCACGGATCCCTCCCGCTACCGGTTCTTCTCCTCCCAGAGCATCTGATTGTACTGCTTCTGATAGTACTCTGATCTCTTCTTATCCGCCCAGAAATCGCGGTCACTGCGAATCGCAAGCATTTCATCCACCATATCCTCTGCGCGCTCCGGAGCGACGTAGGTGAGGTAAGTGATCATGCGCGTGATGGTCTTCTCCGTACCCAGCTCGGCTGCCATCAATGCGCCAAGCTCGGCAGGATAGCCGCGGCGGACGGTGAGTGTGATGAGTTCGTCCTTCAATCGTTCCAGCTGTGTCATGAGGGCTCCTTTCGTAACAATCTTTTGCCTTTATTATATCAGGAAAAGGAAGAAAGGAGGAAAGGGGCAGCTCTCTCGTCGGCCCTGCCCCTTGAACCCTCTCCTCTCATTTGTGATATCATAAGTACAAAAGAAAGGAGTGATCGCGATGGAAGACGTCACAGACCTTTTGAACCGCATCAAAAACCAGATCGGCGGAGAGGAGAGCCTCTCGGACGAGGAGCTGAACCGCCAGCTGAATGCGATCTACAGCATCTACGCCGCCGCGATGGGCCCCGAGCAGCTGATCGTGCAGGCGAGCCGATTCAATGCCGTGAAATATATTCATGACGAAAATCCCAAGAGCCGTCTCATCGGCATGGAGCGCCTCATTCTGGAAAGCCGCGACTACCATCGCCAGCCGACAGATGAAGAGATTCCCGCCATCCTGGACAAGCTGGAGGACAAGGTCGCAGACATCCTCTCCCGTCAGGCCGTCGAGCGCTCGCTCGAGAAAAAGATCGAAGACCGCCTTGAAGAACGGCACAAGGAGTACATCGAAGAGGTCCGCCGCGAAATCATCGAAGAGGAGACAGGCAGCGCAGAGACCGCCGAGAGCAAGCGCAAGCTGGAAAAGCTACGCGCGATGGAAAAAGTCAGCCTCACGGCGACGATCCTTCAGGTCGTCCGCCCGCAGTCGCTTTCTGAGATCATCGGACAGGACCAGGCCGTGGAAGCACTCGCTTCCCGCATCTCCTCGCCCTATCCGCAGCACCTTCTGCTGTACGGCCCGCCCGGCGTCGGCAAGACCACCGCAGCGCGCCTTGTACTCGAAGAGGCGAAGAAAAAGCCGTACACCGTCTTTCAAAAAGACGCTCCCTTTATCGAGTGTGACGGCACGACACTGCGCTGGGACAGCCGCGACATGACGAACCCCTTGATCGGCTCCGTGCATGACCCGCTGTATCAGGGCGCGCGGCAGGAGCTCGCCGACGAAGGCATCCCCGAGCCGAAGCCCGGCCTCGTCACGGACGCCCATGGCGGCATCCTCTTCATCGATGAGATCGGTGAACTGGACCCCATTCTCCTAAACAAGCTGCTGAAGGTACTCGAAGACAAGCGCGTCCGCTTCGACTCCGCCTACTACGACGAAGAAGACCCGCAGATCCCCGCCTACATCAAGCAGCTCTTCGAAAAAGGCGCGCCCGCCGATTTCATCCTGATCGGTGCCACGACAAGAGCGCCCGAGGAGATCAACCCCGCCATCCGCTCACGCTGCGGCGAGATCTTCTTCGCGCCCTTAGAGCCCGCGCACATCATCGCCATCGTAAAGCGCGCCGCCGAAAGGCTCGGCGCTCGCCTCGAAGCCGGCGTCCCCGAGCTCATCAGCCGCTACACCATGGAGGGCCGCAAAGCCGTGAACCTTCTCGCCGATGCCTACGGCCTTGCCATTTACGAATCCGGCAAAGCAGACCGCATCACCATCACCAAAGCCATCATGGAGCGCATCGCGCAGGCGAGCCGCCTCAGCCCCTGCCTTCAGCAAGAGGCATCGGACACGCCGAAGATCGGCCACATCTACGGCCTTGGCGTCATCGGCTCCTGGGGCAGCACGATAGAGATCGAAGCCGCCGCCTTTCCTGCCACTGCGCCCGGCAAGGGGAGCCTGCGCTTCAATGACACCGCCGGCTCCATGGCAAAGGACTCCGTCAGCGCCTCGGCCGCCGTCGTCCGCCAGCTGACTGACAAGCGTCTTTCCGACTACGACCTTCACATCAATGTCATCGGAGGAGGAAATATCGACGGCCCATCCGCCGGCTGCGCCATCACCTGCGCCATCCTCTCGGCCATTGAAAAGAAGCCTCTCCGTCAGGACATCGCCATCACCGGTGAGATCGCGCTCTCCGGCGAGGTGAAGCCCGTCGGCGGCATCCACGAGAAAGCCTTCGGCGCCCGCCAAGCCGGCATGAAGGCCATGATCCTCCCTGAGAAAAACAAGAGCGACATCGACGCGGGGACAGCGGGGATCGAAATTCATCCCGTATCGAATATACAGGAAGTATGGGGTTTAGTGACTAGGGACTAGGGACTGGGGACTGGAAACTCAAATACCTCCTGCGAGACTATCCCTTTTCCTCGCATCGTCATCCCGAGCGGAGCCGAGGGATCCTTATTGCACTGCGGTATGCACCACACATCCCCCTGTACGGAAACGACACCTTGGCGGTGCCTGTTTCTGTTTTTTCATACCTCGCCCATCGGTCTGCAAAGAAGATTTCTCGACTTCGCTCGAAATGACGCTACGCCAAGGGCGGCACACCCCACGAGCTTTCCCCCGAACCAACAACTTTCAACCAACAATCATTACCAAAGGAGCAGCTATCATGATCGAAAAAATCGACAAGAAAATCATCGAACACGCCAACGGCGGCAAAGGCCACCTCATTCTCGAGCCCATCGCAGGGCCGGACATTTTGAAAGACAAGTGCCGCCTCTATGTGAAAGCCACCCTTGAGAAGGGCTGCTCCATGGGCATCCACCAGCACAAGGGCGACGGTGAGATCTACTACATCCTCTCAGGCAAAGGCCTCTACACCGACAACGACACCACCTATGAAATGAAACCGGGCGATGCCGCCTTCTGCAAAAACGGCGACCGCCACGGCATCGAAAACATCGGTGACGAAGACCTCGTCTTCATGGGACTTATCATTTACGATAAGTGATGTAAGTAACTAGTGACTGGAGATTAGTGGCTAGGGACTAGTGACTTGAATCCCACTTTCGGGCATCGCCCTTTATAAAAAATCGATGCGAAGCGTCGCTCCGCCTAAGCCTTCCCCATCGGGGAAGGGAGACCGCGTCAGCGGCGCTCGGGTGCTCTCATAAATCGTCGACTTGAGACGCTCCTTCCCGCTCTCTTTCATACCGCCTGTGCCCTATCCGCCCCTTCGGGGCACCTTCTCCTCGAGGGGAAGGCTGACGATACGAGGAATACCGTCATCTAAAATGCGGCGTAGCCGCCACCTCAGCCTTGAGCCCTAATTACCAGTCAACACACTCCTCTTTTCTCCCTCCTTTCTTTGGAAGGAGGTGCCCCGAAGGGGCGGAGGTTGGCTCTCGAAGCGGTATTTTCACACGCGGGGATGCTAACCCCGCCTCGCTTCGCACGTCTGCCCCTTCCAGAGGAAGGGGTGAGAATGATTCTTAATCGGGCATCGCCCCATATATATTCGCGGCGAAGCCGCCACCTTCATTCCTAATTCCTAATTCCTAATTTCTCATTCCTAATCCTTCATTCCTCATTCGAGCAGAGTTTTCATCCCCAATCAAGGGACCGCACGCCCCATGGGCTAACCTTGAACCCATTTTCATTTCTCTTTTTTAGAGATGAAATAAACATAAATATCGTGTTATAATAGAAAAACGATTTCATCTGATTCGTGATAAGGAGGAACCCTATGGCATTAAAAGAATTTGAATTCGGCTTTGGCAAGACCACCCAGAAAGTTTCCCTGCCGGAAGAACACATCCTCGACATCCTCGAAGGCGCCCCGACTCCGGCCTGCGACGTTAAAGCCGCTACCCTGGAATGTATGCGTCACCCGATCGGCAGCAAGCCGCTCACCGAAATCGTTTCCAAAGGCGACAAGGTCTGCATCGTCTGCGCTGACGTCACCCGCATCTGGAACCATTCCGATCAGTACGTCATCCACATCGTCAATGAACTGAACCGCGGCGGCATCCCGGATGATGACATCTGCATCCTCTTCGCGCAGGGCACCCACCGTGAACAGACTCCGGAAGAAGACATCGCTGTCGTCGGTGAAGAGCTAACCCATCGCGTGAAGCTCTACCAGCACCGCTGCAAGCAGATGGACGAGCTCGTCCATGTCGGCGATACCAAGAGAGGCACTCCGGTCTGGCTGAATAAGCACGCCGTCGAAGCAGATAAGATCATCGTCGTCGACGGCATCACCCCGCACCTCTTCGCAGGCTACGGCGGCGGCCGCAAGCTGATCCTCCCGGGCGTTGCCGGAGATGAGACCATCCAGATCAACCACTGCCACGCTCTCGGTGAAAAATTCGGCTCCGGCATCAATCCGAAGACCCGCTCCACCCTCCTCGATGACAACCCGGTATCTGACGACATGCAGGAAGCCTCCGACATGGTAAAACCAGCCTTCCTCGTTCACTCCGTCATCAATTCCGAAGGCCAGATCTGCCGCATGGTCGGCGGTGACCCCTACGAAGCATGGCTCGAAGGCACCAAGCTCGTCTACAAGACCCAGAAAGTCCCCTACACCGACAAAGCCGACATCGTCTTTGCCTGCGCCGGCGGCTATCCGAAAGACGTTTCCCTCTATCAGGGCAGCAAGTGCTACGATCCATCCGATGTCGTCACCAAGAAAGGCGGCGTCATCATCGCCATCATGGAAGCCTCTGACATCTATGAACCGGCCGCTTATCTCGACAGCTTCAAGTATGAAACCGAAGCCGATATGGAAAAGGCTCTCCGTGAACACTTCACCATCCCGTTCTTCGTCGCATTCAACCTCTTCTGCATGACCCACCAGTACACCATCATCCTGGTCACCAAGCCGGAGAACTTCGAAGCCATCCGGAAGACCAACCAGATCCCGGTCGCTACCGTCGAGGAAGCATGGGAGATCGCCAAGAAGAAAATGGAAGACGAAGGCAAGAAAGACTACACCATCACCGTCATGGCACACTGCGCTTCCATCGTTCCTTATAAAGACTAATAAAGATTCATGTAAAAAGGCTATCGCTCATCAGGCGATAGCCTTTTTTGTTGTGTTGAAAATACGTTTTCTCCCCGTTTCGTCATCCCGAGCGCAGCCGAGGGATCTTTCTTGCACGGCCGCCATATGCACGCATGCGCCCTCACTCAAACGACGCCTTGGTGCTTCCTTTTTCGCCTTTCCCTCGCTCACGATTTACCGCTCTGCAAAAAGGATCCCTCCACTTCGGCCCTCATGACACGCAAGAAAGACAGATCGTCTCACATCCTTTTTCATACCGCTGCGTAGACTTATGCCTCTCCGAGGCACTCTATCCTGCGCCTTCGGCGCGGGCCGTTTGGCCTCACAGGAAGGCACCTTAATGGGCAGGCTAGGCGCCTCTTTGGATTAGGCCAAACTCGGAAGTCCCTCTGCGGGACTTCCGTCTCCAAGGGCCTACTCGTATCGTTGTTATGACTGGTGACTCATGACTTGAATACCACTTTCGGGCATCGCCCTTTATAAAAAATCGACGCGAAGCGTCGCTTCTCGGTCTGCAAGGAAGATTTCTCGACTTCGCTCGAAATGACGATACGAGAGTATCGCTATCCGCACCACCACCCTGAACCCGCCAACCTGAACCATGAACCCAATACAAAAACGAGCCCCTCGAAATGAGAGGCTCGTTTTTAAATGCCAAACTCCTATTTCACGACTTCATATGCTTCCTTGTCATTCGGTGCGCCGAAGGCAAGAGACGGGCTATCCTTCTCCGCTTCTTCCTTCTCCCGTCCGTCACGGCCAAGCGTGCGGTCCTCATAAAGGCTCGCATTCATGACGCTTTCCGCTGTCATCGGGAAACGCTCGCCGTTCACGGTGAGGCCGTCTTTGACGCTCGTCATGACATGGTCGGTCGCAATATCATAGCCGCTGAGCGAAAGATTTCCGAAATGCTCCGCCTGGCTGCTGCCCGGATTCTTCTGGATCGTCACACGGATCTTATCCGTCGCAAGGACACTGTCTCCGCCGATCGCGGTATTCGTGAGGCCGAGAGGTTCCCTGCCTGTGAGATGCAGGTGCTCGACCTTGCTATCCTTCACAAGCGTGCCGCCCGCAGACGTGGAGTGAATGCCTGCGTAGTGCGCCTGGCTCTGGCCATCTGCGCCAAGGATGGTGACATGCTGCGCGCCGACGCCTGTGAGATCATCGATACCGATGTTGTCCGCAGAAATCTTGAGATCCGCCGCATTGCCTTCGCCATTTGCCAGCGTGTCGATCTCCACCTTCTTCGCAGAGAGTGTGACCTTTCCGCCCGCAGATGAGAGCAGCGCACTGCCCTTTCCGCTCGCATCGAAATCATGCGGCTTCGCCTCGCCCGTGACAAGACTGCCTGCCGCACCACTGCCGGTGACCGACCCTGCCGGCACGCTCGTATCCACGCCGTCCAGCTTGCCGACCGGCGAACGATCCGTGATGCGGATGTCTTCGCCCGCTTGCATCGTGATGTCTTTGGCAGAAATCTTTGCATTTTCTCCTTCGGCGAGGATGCTGCCACCGGCCTTGGCATTGAGGCTGCCGCCCGCGGTGATTTCATCCAACGTCGCATCGCCAGCGGCTTCTATCTTCGCATTGCCTTTGGCTGCCAGTTTTTTGATAGCGAGCTGGCCTTTCGCGTTGACGTCCACATTTCCCTCTTCGGATGTAAATTCGCTGCCAGAGAGGGATGCATCTTCGCTGTCCGTATAGGTGAGATCATCCTTCGCGGTGTATGTGCCGGAAGATAGCTTACCGCGGTTGGTAATGGTCATCGCTCCGATCTCTGCGGTATAGCTGCCATTGGTGAGCGTGCCCGCGTTGGTGATGTCCACTGACGCGCCGGTCATCGTTGTTTCGCTTGCCTCACTGTCAGCGCTTCCCTTATACGTGAGCGCGCCGCCTGCGGTATAGGTGCCATTTTCGATGGTGCCCTGATTCGTGATGCCCATCGTTCCCGCTTTCGCGGTGTATGTGCCGGAAGACAGCTTGCCGCGGTTGGTGATGGTCATCGCTCCAGTCTCCGCGGTATAACTGCCGTTCTCGACGGTTCCTTCATTCGTGATGCCCATCGTCTCCTTCGCAGTGTACGCACCGCCAGTCATGATGCCCTCATTGGTGATGTCCGCCGTGTTTCCGGTAAAGGTAGCACCGGAAATGATACCATCTTTCGCGGTGTGGACGCGGAGGGCTTCTCTTGCCTTGTAGCTGCCAGCTGAGATGTCTCCGCGGCTGGTGAGCGTGAGGTCTTCGGCTTCGATGGAAGTCTCACCCGATGACGCTTTGCCAAAGAGAGTGATGTCGGCATCACCCGTGGCATGTGCCGTGATGACCCCCGGCGTTTCGCTGCCGTTTTTGGCTTTTGTGCCGGTCACTTTCATGTCGAGGGATGCCCCATCGCTTGCGCCTTTGATATTCTTGGCGTTTGTGATGGTAATATTCTTCCCTTCGACGTTCGTATCGTGTCCGTCTTCGGCGAGGAGGCTGTTTTCGCCCACATCGAGATGGACGTCGCCGTCGGAGGCGTAGACGGTGTTGATGACGAGGTCGCCGTCGCTCTTCTTGAGGGAAACGCCGTCTTTCGCTCTCGCAGTGAGGACGCCCTTCCCTGCCAGCTTCGCCTCTTGAATCGCTCCTTCGCCGGATTCAAGAACGATCTGCTTATCCGATGTCAACGTGACGCCGGCGACATTGCCTGCCGCTTTAAGGCGGATTTCATCGCCCGCCTTGAAAGTGCTGTCCTCCGCTATGCTGCCTTCGGTAACGAGATAAATCGCGCCTTTGTCTGCGGTCGCTTGGAGCTTGCCTTTCGCTTCCGCATCAATCGCGCGGATGGAAGACACCTTGACGGTATTTTCATTTACTACGGTGAAATCCCCGCGCTCTGCAGCGGAGAGAGCCAGAAGCTGCTCACGGGTAAGCCTCGTCATGTCAGAGAGATCGATGGTCATGCCATCCTTCTTCTGTCCGATACTCCCCTGCGCCTCGCCCGCAGTCAGGGTGACAGCCTTGCCGGAGACATGCGGTGTGCCTTTCAGCGTGGTATTCGTATCTGTGATGCCTTCCTTGATGCTGCCCGGTGCGAAGGTGATAAGGAGATCCTTCGCCGACTTCGCAGAACCGACAAGGGCTTCTGCTTTTTCATCTTTCGTGAGGAATTTATCTTCCGAGAGATCGTCTTTGCTCAGTGCGGCGTTCCCGTAGATGCTCTCTCTCGAGCGCTGGATGCCATCGGTGTAGTCCTTCACTTCTTCGGCGGTCCAGCTGCCGACGCCTTCTGCAAGGAGCTTCTCATAGCGCGCCTGCTGTTCTTTGATGTAGGTCTTCACATCCTGTCCATCTGCCTCAAGCTGCCGGCGGGTCACATCATCGAGACTGTACTTGCCGTCTGCATCGATGTGCGTCCTCAAGGACTGGAACTCATTATACTTGCCTTCGACTTTGGCGATGAGGTGACTCTTCTGTTTGTTGATGGTCGCCTCACTGCCTTCGAGGACCGCCGCATTCGCCCAGCCGAGGAGCTTCGCCGCAGCATCCTCGTCATTGAGATCGGTGTAGTTGTTGTCGATGAAGGAACCATTCGTCTTCAGGCTGACATCGCCTTCCTTGGAAATGACACTGTCAAGGTACAGGTCGCCGCTGGTATTTTCGATAGAAATATGTCCTTCCGCGCTGGCTTTGAGCCCATAGTCTTTGCCCTCGCTCTGACCTGCTTCGATGAGGAAGCTGCCATTTGCGCCCTGGATAGCGCCACCGGAAACGAGCTCGACGCGACCCGCGTGGACTTTCGTCCCGGCCTGCTGCGAGATGTCGCCCTCGGCCTGGATCGCAGCCGCACCTGCGGTGATGCTGCCCGCGGTGACGCCATGGTTCACGACCTTGACGCCGAAGTCTTTCGCCGCGCTGCCGCTGACGGTCATAGCATTCGTCTTGATGGCCGCATCCCGCGTGCCAGCGCTGCCCGTCGTCGCCGTCATAGTGAGCGTATTCGTATCGATGTAACCGCGTGCGCCCTGCTGGATACCGCCCGCCGAAAGCGTCGCTTCACCAAGGCCATTGGAAATCGTCCCATTCACGATGACGTTTCCCGTGCCGCCATTGACATTGAGCTTGCCACCAGTTTCATCGCCGATGAAACGGATACCGATATCATAGTCCGCCTTCTGCGAGTACTGATGAATGGTCGTATCGTATTTCTTTTCCACCAGCTTGTAGTCAAATTTCTTCGCCAGCCCCACCGTGTACCAGAGGCGTTTCGCCTTCTGCGTGAAGATCGACTCGGTTTTGTTGTTGATGGTCTTCGTCGATTCCTTGTATGCATCGCCTGTTGATCCGCCATTGAGGTCATTCGTCGTCGTGATGATGGCACCGCCATTCAGTGTGCGGGTATCCCCCTGCTTGTAATCCGTGATGGTGCCGCCCTGGTCCAGCACTTCCTGCCCGGTTGGTGTCTTGTTCTCGATGCCCCACCAGTCGACTTTGGTCTTGTACAGTTCATAAGTCGTGGTATAGCTCCTATCCGTCCCGGTCTGGAGTGTGTAGTAGGAGCCTGCAACAGGCGTATAGGTACCATCCGTCCCTGCGGCCAGTACCGTATCCTGTGCATTGCCGGAAGGCGCACCATTCTGATAGTTCTGCACGCTCATATGGATCTTGCCGCCATCCCGGGTATAGGTGGTTTTGCGGGCAATCTTTCCATTTGTACGGTCGAGATCAGTGATTTCGATCCGCCCCTCGGTTCCTTCCCCTGTGGAGAGCGTCTTGAGCTCGATGTCCTTGCCGCTGTCGTTCTGGATGGAAATCTGTACGTAGCCGTCAAGCGCTTCGATACGCGCTTTCGACTTGTCATTCGTCGTATTGATGATGGTCCCGACGATGGAGACTTTGCCGCCATGAACTTCGACATCACTGATAACGAAGCGGTCATTCGTCCTGTCATAGGACACGCTCTCGATTTCCTTCCCATCCTTGTCAGAGACGAGGATCTTCGCGCCGGATGGTACCATCGCTGCGTCCGTCACATCGACTTTCGCGCTGCCATTCATGTAGAAGAGCTTGTACTCCTTCGGGATGTTGATCGCGTGATCCGGGACGCCGCTCTGGATCTTGGAATTGATATTCACATAACGGGCAGAAATGAAGATGTTACCATTCGCGAGGAGGCCGGTGCCAACATTGTGCAAGCTGCCGGTATCATCGAGCGGCGCGCCGCCGACGTGGAAAATGCTGTTCTTCTTGTCCGAGAGGGACTGGATGAAGTCGCCATTCTCCACCTTCATATCGACCGTGCCTGCGTAGATGGTGCCGTCATTGTAGACGTCGCCATTCTTGCTCTCCACCGTGACCGAGCCGCGCGGGTTGTAGATGTAGCCCGCAAGCGTCGTGGTCGAAGCTGCGTAGTGCGGCATATCGCCATCCTTGTAGTCCGATGGCTGGAAGGTATCCTTCACCGTGATGGAGGGCACCGCTGTATCCTGACGCGTCGTGACAGCAAAACCGACATTCCTGCTCTTGTCCTTATTTTCCTTTTCGATCGCTGCCTTCATATCTCCCTTGAGCTCGACGTCATTATAGAAAATCGTACCGCCCTGCCCGGAGCCATCGATGCCGCCGCGCCCGACGACCTGGATATCGCCGACCGTCAGCGTATTCGGAGACGCATTCGTGATGGAAACCGACGCATCGCCCCCCGCGTGGAGCGTACCGCTGCCAGAGACATTGTCCCCTTCAAAGAGGATGTCACCAAGCTGCGCCGTAACGTCATCGATCTTCATATTGTGCGTCATCTGCTGGTAGACATTTTTGTGAAGAAGATAGTACGATCCCTTTGTGCCTTCTGGAACCGGATTGCCATTGGCATCGACCGTGATGACAGACGCACCATCTTTCGTGAAGGTGCCATTCGCATCCGTGCCGCCATTCGTGTAGAATTTCTCCGTGGCAGAAATCTGGTTCGCAAGAAGCTCCTGATTCCCCGCGACCTGCTTCTGCCAGTCGATGGAAGCCTGTTTCTTCTGGTTGATCACTTTGCCTTTGGCATCGATGGCCGTACTATCATACTTCGTCACATCCGTATCGATCGTATCACTGTAGTTTCCATTGTACTTCGTGACCGCATCGCTGTACGCCTTCGCGCTGGCATCGGCTGCCTTCTGACTGTCAGTCGCTGCTTCCTCAGCCGCACGGTACTCAGACGCCGCGGTGTTGTACTTTTGGACAGCCGTCTCGTATGCTTTGTTGCATTCATTGTAATACTTGACACTCTCATCCAAAGGATTGTTCTGAATGTATGTCTCTACAGTTTGACTTCCCGCCTTCTGCTCGAGCGTCGCATACGCATTGTTCTTATTTCCTTCCGCTATATCTTTCTCACTGCCAGTCTGTTCCATAATGGTCTTCGCGGTATCGGCTTCTGTCTTTTTCGCATCTGCCTGCGACTGCAATCCGAGATAATTCGTATGCTCGGTGCCAAGCGCGGTGAGCTCCGTCTTTTGCTGATCCAGCTTCTTCTGATCCGCCTTACAGCTGTCAGTGATCTTCTGTTCCTGGCCCTTTGCATTTTCAAGGACTTTCTTCGCATCCTCAAGCTCTGACGTATCCGACGAGGGGAGCTCGATGAATCGCTTATTTCCTTTGTCATCGGTCTCGAAATATCCCAGCCCCTGCGCAGCCATTTTTTCTTCAAGGAACTGAATCTCTGCCTCATACGCAGCTTTGGTGGAATCATCCGCGCCGAAGTCAGCGAGCTTCTCGCGAAGGGCGGCGAGGCGCTCGGAGAGCTCCTTCCCTACGATGGTAGTGCCGCCATAGGTATAGGAAATATCGCCATCACTCTTGACCGTCGTCTCCCAGCTGCCCTGATTGTCCTGTCCGCCGATTGTGATGGACTTGTTTCTATGAATGCCCGTCTCGGCCTTGCCGTCCATAGTGACATCTGCCGACGAGGAGATTTCCTTGCGGCCGATGGAGCTGCCGTCTGCCCCGAGCGCATTCGCCACTTTGTTCACCCAGTCCTTCACTTCGCCCGAACCGAGCGCCGTGAGGCTGTCCGCTTTCGCTTTCAGGTGGATATCGCGGTCGCTTCGCATATTCGCCGCCGCATCCACAGTAAGCGATGCACGGCTGTCGATCTTCGCGACAGGATCCTTCCTGATGGAAATCGGGATTGCCGTCGCATTCAAGATGTCGCTGTGCGCTCTGGCACGGATGGTGCCTGTCTCGCCCCGGCTGTCGCGTCCAGCCATGGCGGAAATATCGCCCTTCGCCGTTTCCGCGCTGCCAGCAAACGATGTGTTCGCCAGACCCGTGTAAGTGACCCGGTTCTCTGAACCGGCATAACCCGCCGCGCCGTAGACATCGACCAGCGTATCACTGACAAGCTCGGCATCATTTTTCGTGCCGACCGCGATGGATCCGCCTTTATACGCGCTGCTGTACGGGCTCTGGGTCGCCCCCTAGTAAGAAGCAGTCTTGTCCTTCTCTTTGGCCTTTTCTGTCTCGCCCGCCAGAAGCCGGCTGCCTTCTCTGACATGCGCCGTGGTCGTCGCGGCGACGCTATTTGTATTCTTCACATGCGCCGCGCCGACGGCTGCGCCCGTGGAGAGCGTGCTTCTGTCTTTGGAAATCACATGGCTCGCCGCATCGATCGCGATGGCATTCTTATCGTAGAGCGTCTTCCCCGCTGCCTTTTCTTCCACGGTGAGGTCAGACGCATTCGCCTTAATGGTGACCGCATCCAGATCGACCGTCGTCACATGCGTGATGGATGTCTCATTCACGACGCCATTCCCGCTCGCGAGCGCTGCACCGATGCTGCTGACGTTCTTCTTGCTGCTGCTATCCCGCCATGCCTTTTCGGTGACATTTTCTGCGCGAATGGCTGTCTCTTCCGCTGTCGTGATGGTGCTGCCATGCCCTACGCTGACGCCCGCGTCCGATGCAACCTTGACTTTCGTCTCGCCGCCCGTACCGCTGACACCACCCGCGCTGACAGAGTCCATTTCGACATTTTCTGTATCGTTATGCTCCGCCGCGATGGTGGCCTTCTTCGCCGTCATGCCAGAAGAGCTGCCGATGGAAACTTTCGTTTCCTGCGCCATATCGACCGAAGCAAGTCCGACCGCACCGAAAACGACGCCGCCCGCACCTGCGATGGCCTGCGCGTACGCATTGTAGTCCTTCGAGTCCGCCGGTTTGTCCATGCGTGCTCGGATCGCGAGCGCTTCATCCGCCGAGAGCTTCGCGTTATCGCCGACACGGACCAACGCTTTGTCCTTCGACTGTGCTTCAGAAATTGTGATACCGACGCCTGCGATGCCAAGGCCGGCAGAAATCGCCCGCGCCTCCAGGGTAGGGGTATTCTTCGATGTGATGGAAATGTTCTTCCCATGAATGGCGGTCTGATTTCCTACATCTGCCTTCGCTGCCACCGCCGAAGAAAGCGCCACGCCCGTACCGGTTCCGGCATAGGTACCAAGCGCCGCACCGACCGCCTTTGCGGAGAGCTTCGTATCTGCTTCCGCATCGATCTTCGCCTCTTCCTTCGCGTCGATGGACGCCCCATCACCCATACCAGCTTCAGAAGAACCATCGACATGTGCCGTGATGACCGCGCCATTCAGAGCTCCCGACAGCGCAACCGATGCGCCCGCGAGCTTCGCATCGAGGCCTCGTACATTGCTCGAGGTAATAGCCGTTTGTCCGCCGGACGTGATGGACGATCCCGTCCCCGCCAGCGCACGGACGATGCTCTTGTCCATCCAGGTCTCTTCCGTCCCCTGAGCGGAGATACCGCCGGAGAGGGACGCACCGACGATGTCACTCTTCATCTGGTGGTCAGACGCCGCAGAAATCTTGACATCCCCCGCCGACTGGATAGAAGAATTCTCTCCCGTCTTCGCCTGCGTCAGGGTATCCGTGCGGACGACATTGACCGAGATGCCCGCCGCGCTGCCGCCTGCGCTGACATTCCCCATGATATTGGACACAGCAAGCTTGTCATCGGCTGCCACGCGAACGCTGCCCGCCGAGACCTTACTGCCTGCGCCGATCTGGGCGAGCGTACCCTTTTCGCCCATATCCGGCGTCTCGCTCTGGAATGTCGTTCCCAGTTTATTTTTCACATCCGTAAGCGCATTTGTATTTTTCTGGTACACGTCCATGGCATTGCCCGTCTGGGACTTGTTGATTTCGCCATTCACCCAGTCGTCCATGGAGCTTTCGCCGCCATCCTTACTGGTCTTGCCCGAGAGCATGGCGGCATCGCTGTCACTCATGATACTGCCGAAGCTGTACACCGAGACACTGCCCGCTACGCCGAATCCGCCCACAGCCGCCGCGATAGCATTCGTGGAAATGCCGTCCATATGGTCTGCTGCATCGATCACCAACGCGCCATCCGTGTGGAGCTTGTTATTCCGTCCGAGGAAGGCATTGGTCTGCGTGCGAATCGTACCGATATCTGCCGCCCCCAGTGCTCCTGCACCGACCGCCGCGCCTGCGACCGCACTCGTCATCTTGTCGATATTGTGCTTCGCCTCGACCGTGACATCGCTGCCTTTTTTATCTGCCTGATTGAAGGAAACGTCATCTCCCGTGTACGCCTTGGTGACAGCGGAGAGATTCGTCACATTCACTGCGCCCGCGAGACCGGCATAGAGCCCGCCAGCGGCCTGCACCGTCACATTTGTGAGGCTTTCCTTATTCTCCGCGGAGATCTTCGTCTTCCCCGCGGTATCAAGAGCAGCGCTTCCACCCAGGAAGGCTTTCGTATCTTTAGAAATATTCGTCACGCCGATGGCTGCGCCGCCATTGACGCCTTTGAGCGTTGTCTCATCGCTGGCCGTGACCGCAATCCTCTCTGCATCCGCTGTTTTCGCCGAGAGCTGGCTGCTGCCTGCGGCATAGGCTTTTGTGGTCGTCTTCAACACATTGACGCCCACAGTGCCAGAGAGCGACGCCGTGCCGCCCACCGCGCCAGCGACCGTGCTATAGTCCACATTCGTCAGCTGGGATGCAGAAATATTGACTTTCTTCCCGCCATTGATGACCGCTTTCTCATCTGCATAAGCTGCGGTATCTCCCGTAAAGGAAACCGTGGAGTTCGTGAGATCCATGCCGACAGTTCCACCACCGCCGACGCTGCCCGCGGCTGCGCCCTGTGTGAAGTTCGAATGTGCGAGGATATCCACGCCATTCACTGCACTGACCTGCGTATTCTTACCCACATGCGCATCTGTCGTATGCGTCACGAAGGTTTCCGATGCCGCTCCGGCAAGACCTGCCGTACCAGCAGCGCCGAGACCAGCCGCTGCCGTCACGCTGCTGGTGTTATCTGCTTTGACCGTGAGGGTATCGCCCGTGACGTTCGCACCATCCCCCACAGAGGCACTGACCTTCTTATCCACGACTTCGACCGCCGCGGTGAGACCGACACCGGTATTTTCGCTGGCAGCACCACTGCCTGCGACGGTGTTCAGTTTCGTTTCATCCTTGGCAGTGACAGAGACAACACCGGCCTCCGTCACTTCACTCTGCTGCCCGATGTATGCTTTCGTATCGGTCGCGATCGAGTGCGCGCCTGCTGCGCCCGCCCCAGCGAAGGATCCGGCGCCGCCTGCGCCTGTCGCCGCGATGGACGTCATGTGTTCCGCCGACTCCGCGTTCACATGCGCGGAAGAAGCATTCGTGAGAGATGCGCCGTCTGCAAGACCCGCGTAGGTGTGGCCCTTGTAGGTCTGGACATCGACAGCCGCCCCGAGGCCGCTCCCTGCGGAGAGGGACACGCCGCCCGCAAGACAGAAGAGTTTCGCGGTGCTTGTCGCAGCTACCTGAGCCGCCTTCTGCCCCGCATCGTACTTGCCCTTGCCGATGGTGGCATCAGTGGTCTGGTTGATGACATTCACGGTGACAGAGCCGGAGCCGGCGAACTGCGAGGTGCCGCCCGCGAAGCCGACAGCGACGGTCTTGGCGGTCTTGGCGGTCTTGGCGGTCTGGTCGCTTTCGGAAGCGTCACCGTTGTAGGCATTGTCTGCTTTGACGGTGATGCCGTCTGCGGTGATGGTCTTTTCCTTCGCTTCATCGCCCGTGAGGCTGGCGCTGACTGCCGACTGGTTCACCATGACGCCGATGGATGCGCCGGCAGAGTTTCCGCCGATCGCTGCACTGCCTACGCCGATGGTCGCATTGCTGCCATTCTTGGCGAGGACGGAGAGCGCCCCTGTCTTCATGTCATTGGCATTGGAAATATGGGCATCGGTTGTCGTGTGGATCCAGTTCCCGCTCGCCGAGAAGGCCGCCGCGAGTTTGCCCGAACCTGCGCCCGCCGCCACGATGGACTGGATCTCGCTCGTCTCGTCTGCGGTGACAGAGAGCTTGCCCGCCTTTTCGCCTTCCGCTGTCCCAGCCACTTCGCTGTTTTCCAGATATGACTTCGTATCGCCTTTGATGAGGTTTGCTGCGATGGACGCGCCCACCGCTGCGCCGTTTCCGCCGCCGGATACCGCTACGGCACCGGTATAGGAATCAATCGTGCCTTGGTCTTTGGCAGAGATGGTCGTCGCCTTGTCTGCCTTGAGGCTGCCACCTTTGACGTGCGCATCGGTGGTATTATCCACCCAGTTCAAGCTGATCTGGCCTGCGACGGCACTGCCCTTCGCCGCGCCGCTGCCGCTCGCTGCGATGTTTGTGATCTTCGCCGCATTGTCTGCTTCGACGGTCAGCGAGGTATCGTCTTTTTCCCTGCCTGTGAGCTTGAGGGCCGCATCTTCGGCATAGGCTTCATTCTTGTCCGTGATGGCATTGTACATGAAGCTGCCGGCGATAGCGCTGCTGTTCTGTGAGAGGCCGAGGGCAATCGCACCCGCACCCGTCGTGATCTGGCTGTCATTGCCGGAACGGATAGTGAGTGCATCCGCGGTGACCGCATTTCCTTGCGTATATGCCTTCGCCGCGTCCGTGATGCGGTTCACGGAGACATTCGCCGCTGCGGCAAAGCCGCCCTTCGCCTTGCCGACATTCTCGCCCATGGAGGCATCCTGGCTTGCGACTTTCGTCAGCGCGCTATCGCCGCTATCGATGGATTTCTTATCTTTTTCCGATTTTCCCGCATTGAGGAGCGTCCCTGCGAGGTCCCCGATGGAGGACGTGCCAGAGCCCGAAGCCCCTTCCTGCGCATGGAGGCCGGAGCTGCCCGCGCCATTCACAGTGCTCGACTCCATCGTGATGCCGCCCGCGGCGGACATCGCATAGAGTGCGCCGGTGTTCTTCGCGGTGATGCTGACATCTTTCGCAGAAGAAACGGTTCCCAGAAGCGCCGCCTCGGTCGATCGGTCGATGTGGTTGTATGCGATGGTCGCGCCGATGCCTGCCTGTCCGGAGACAGCGATCGCACCGCTGATGTTGATATCCTTCGTATCATCTTCTGCTCTGACGACAATGTCACCGGCAGAGGAAATCATCGCCTTCCCGACCGTGGCTTTCGTGGTGTTTTCGAAACGGTTCACATTCACCGTCCCGTCGATGGCAACGGTCTGCCCTTTGCCACCCGCAGCCGCCACGGAGAGGTTCCAGCCTTTGTTTTCTGCCGAAACGCTGACATCCTTCGCCTTCGTCACAGTCACGCCATCTTCCACGGTGGCTTCGGCGGTATTCTTCTGATGCACAGTGAGGGCTGCGCCGCCCAATGCGGCTTTCCCACCGCCGGAGAAAGGACTTCCCCCGATGTCTTCCCAGAAATCGAGACTCCCCGGCTGGTCGCCGATCGGCGCTTTGATGTCACCGCTGAAATTCACGGTGTGAATGTCATTCTTCGCGCTGACGGCGAGATCGCCATTGTCGATTTCTACTTTCGTATCCTTTTTTACCGTCGCTTTCGCGGTGTGGTTGTACTCCATGATATTCAGTGCCGCCGCGCCGGAGACTTTCTCACCCGCGCCGCCCGTCTGTGTCCAGGAGTCCGTCAGATACGACAGCTCGAAGCCATTGTTCGGATCAAAAATGGTCTTAAGGTCATCTGCAAGATTCTCGCCGAAGCCTTCGAGATTCGACTGCCAGGGGCGCTTCGTCTCCGCGCTGACATCCACATTTCCTTTGGACTTGATATCGCCCGCCAGCTCGGCTTCTGCCTTGTCATTCTGGTCGATATAGTTCACCGCCGCCGCGATGCCGGCGCTCTTGTCCGCACCCTGGCTGACACCTGCCTTCACCTTCGTCCGCGACAAGGTCTCCGCGTGTACATCGACTGCGCCCGCACCGCTTGCTCCATCATAGCCGCGCACTTCGCCCGCAAGGGATGCCTTTGCACTATTGTCGCTGAAGAGGAAAGCCGTCGCGGCATTGAGACCGAGGCCGCCGCCCGCACTTGTCGAAGCGGTCTGATCAGCCGCACTCGTTCCCGCGTCCGCCGCTTTCTTCTCGGTCGACTGATCGCCCCAGAGCTTCTTGATGCCCGCCATGAGCTGATTGCCCTTACCCTTGGTCGTCGCTACGTCCACGATGTCGTGGATGGGATCCGAGCTGGTGCCATCATCGCTTTCGCTCTCGCTCGTGATGTGGAGCGTATCGGGGTCATATTTTCCATTTTCGTCCGACACCGTATTCTCCGCGTTGACACTGACCTTGCCATCTGCATAGACTTTGCCCTGCACATCGGCCGTTGCCTGCGTCTTGGACTGGATGACGCCGACCGCAAGGCCCAGCGTGCCGTCGCCGCTGCTGTTCTCGACCTCAACGGAGAGATTTCTCTCTGCCTTCGCCGATACGTCTACATTTTCTTTCGCCTTCAGCGTCGCATCTTTCGCTACAGTGACGGATGCATCTGTCTTCGCTTCCGCCCATCCAAGGTCGATCGCGATCGGAAGATCTTCCACGCTGCCCTGCCGTTGGAGATCGATGGCGTTACTGCCTTCCGCAGAAATCGCGAGATCCTTCTCTGCCGTGAGCACACTTTTCCCCTGGATTTCTACTTTCGAAGAAACGTCCGCGATGCCGACATTGATCCCGACGCCGAGAGCGCCGCCCGTCTCACTGCCGATTTCCGACTCTGCCTTCGAGGAAATCGTAAGGTCTTCCGCTGCGGTGAGCTTCGAATCCTTGACCGTCACGCGAGAGTCTGCGCCCGTCTTCACGACAGACGCCAGACTTCCCACCTGTTCACCAAAGGTCTCATGGAGCAGTCCGAGGATGCCATCCTCTTCTGCACCTGTCTTGTACGCATCCGCCGAGCCGACCTTGCCGCTGACTTTTGTCTCCGCGGAAATCGCTACATTCTGCCCTTGGATGGTGGCATTCGAAATCTCGACAGAAGCATCCGCCTTACTGCCCATGAGATTTCCGCCATTCCGTTCTGCGCTGGCGATGACCGACGTGTCGCCGCCTGCCGCGTCCATGTATGCCTGGTCAATGACGATCGCGCCCTTCGTCTCGAAAGGCTTTGCCACAGAAGATGCGCCGACTGCTGCGAGCGCAATGTCACCATGACCCAGAGCCTTCGCAACCGTTGCCGATGGTGAGACATTCACCAGCTGATTTCCATACGCCTCCACTGCCTTCTTGTCAGCGTAAGTGTCCGCGTTATTCCTATGCGTGCGGATTTCGCCGCCCTTGACATTCACGCTGCCCGCGCCGAGAACGACATCGCCCTGGGCATAGACTTTCCCCTGAAGCGTGATGTCACTGCCGCCGGCGACTGCTTTCGCCTGCGACGCAGCGGACTGCGCCAAATGCTTCTCCATCCCGCCATTGTACAGCGCTTCGCCATACGCCGCATTCGTCCCCAGCGTCAGGCGGCCCACATTGAATACACCGGTCGCGCCGACATCGATACCGGCATCGGAGAAGAAATACACGTCGCCGCCGATCTTGTTATCCTTGATCGCATTCACGACACCATCAATGTCGATGCGGTTCTTGACTAGGTTGATCTGGCGATCGACCGAGGAGCCGAGCTGGAGATTCGCCACGTCCTTCTGTCCGATACCGAAATCCGTGAACTTGTTCAGGGCACTGCCCTTGTTGACTTGCTGGTTGTAGATGTCATACTGTATGCCGCCGTCTGCGAGCTTGGTCTTATCCACCTTGCCAGAATCCGCCACCGTCACGTCCGCATAGATGAAATTGCAAGCCGCGCCCCAGCCTGCGATGGCAAGGAGCAGTGCCGTCCCTGTACGGGAAAGGATGTTCCCCCCCGGCGCGTACTCTTCTTCCCCTGATGGGTCTTCACCAGCTCCGAAGCGACCACATAGCAGCCGCGCGTGGCATTCCATACGACTTTGTATATTTTATTCATAAGACGGTCCTCCTTTTGGTGAGAAGATCATGAAGATCGGTTGAATGGTTCAGGGTTCAGGGTTGTGGTGGCGGCTTCGCCGCGAATATGTATGGGGCGATGCCCGAAAGCAGTATTCAAGTCACCAGTCACTAGTCACTCCTAATCCCCAATCTCTAATCCCTAGCTACTCATCGCTATAGGTTTAAGAGGTTCAAACTTGAAGGCGCCGTCGATGATATCCACCAGATTTCTGCTGTAGGAAATCTGCGCCCGCGTCCCGTGATGCCCCATGGCGTATCGTACATCACCGAGCCGCCCCAGATGCCTTCCGTCCACACCGGGCTCACCGCGAGGCTCGCATCATGCCCACCGATCCCGCGGTACTCCGTATACGCGCCGATGCGATAGCGGCCGCTCTCTTTCTGGCCCGCATTGTCCGTGAAAATAAAGGATGTCAACGGATTCTCCTTCTCCCCGAGCACCAGGTGGAGGTCGGAGGTCCCTTCCTCCTCTCCCGGCACCAGCTCTGCCTGCACTTGATAGGTATTCGTCGAATTATATACGCGGAGCTCATCCTCGAGCCGATCCACGTCCACCAGCTCGCCCGTCTTTCCATGGATGCGCGAGAGGAGCGACTTCTCGGAGATCCGCTGATTTCCCGTGGCGACCGTCTTTCCGAATTTCCCTTCAATGAGCCGGATGTAGACCACGCCGTCCTGTACCTTCTGCGGCGGCAGCACGGCCTGCGCCGTCACGATATGCTTCTCCTGATACAGCGCATTCAGGCGGGCCACCATGTCCGTCAGCTCCTTCACGGTGGCAGGCCCTGCGCCTTTGAAATGGATGGCCTTCCGGATCTCCTCTGCGGAAAGAAATTTCGACGGCGTCACACGGATCTCCTTCACTTCAAAGACCAGCCCGCCCTCTTCGGCCTTCGCCTCCGAAGAATGCACGGCATCCAGCGTGCGGTAGCGGCTCTTCTGGTAATACGACGCCACCTGCTGGTTCGTCTCGCTCATGCGCGACGCCTGATCCGTCACCTTCTACACCGCCGGATCCGTCGGATCGAGCTGCGGCAGTGCCGGCGCAGCGCTCACGCTGCCTGAAAAAAAGAAGGGCTGTCAAAAGACTAAGAGATAGTGATTGTATCGTACGTTTCATGGCAAGATCCTCCATCGGAAAAAAGGGGGCACGCAGAAGACCGTCTGCTTTTTCAAAAAAGGGTACAAGATCCCTATTCTGTATCTATTATACAGGAGATTTTTCCTTCTGACCCTGTCACAAGTGACAGGGTCAGAAGGGCAGGAAAAAAATTTTTTTTGAGGGGATGAGGGACTGGGGACTGGTGGCTAAGAGACATTCGGACATAGCCCGATGGATGCTCCGCAGCGTTTCTGCTCTATGCGCCATGCCTCATGTTTCCTTGCTCTCCGTGATATAATATGATGTAAATATTCTCACCGCACCCTTGGTGCTTCCATTTTTCAAAGAAAGGACCCACTCATGAACACCCCGTTGGGGGCTGACTACAGAAGCCCCACTTTCTGGCAGCGGCTGTTTTTCATCCTGGCCATCACCGTGGTCGGGACATTTCTCTACTCCGTCGGCATCAATGCCTTCTATGTCCCCCATCACTTTCTCGCAGGCGGGCTCACCGGTATCGCGATGATCCTGAACTACCTGACGGGCTTTCCCATCGGTATCGCAAACCTCATCCTGAACATCCCGATCCTTCTTCTTGCCCTGAAGTTCATGGGAAAATTCTATACCCTGATCACCATCATCGGCACCGTGCTTTGCTCCGTCTTCATCGACCTCACCGCGCCGCTTGCCGCCATGTCCTCCGTGAAAGAGCCGCTCGTCTCTGCCATCGCAGGCGGCGTCATCCTTGGCCTTGGCATGGGGCTCCTCTACCGCTACAACAGCAACACCGGCGGCCTCGATGTCATCGGCGCGATCCTGAAGAAATACTTCAATCTGGAGATCGGCTACGTCGTCTTTGCGCTGAACTTCCTGATCGTCATGGCCAGTGCCTGGATCTTTGCCTTGGAGCTCGCCATCTGCACCCTGATCGCGATGTACATCAATGCGAATCTGTCAAGCCGTCTCGTCATCGGCTTCGCCCAGCGGAAAGCCGCCTTCATCGTTTCTGACAAGCCTCTTGAGATCGCAGACGCCATCCTCCGCAACATTCACCACGGTGCGACCCTCCTCTACGGGCAGGGCGCCTTCTCCGGCATGGATAAGCGCATCATCTTTGCCATCGTCGATCTGACACAGATCACGAAACTCCGTCACTACATCGAAGAAATCGACCCGCATGCCTTTCTCTTCATCATGAATACCACAGACGTCATCGGCCGCGGCTTCACAAGCCCGCTCTCCACCGTAAAGACCATGCCGAAGTCCATGCGCTACACCAGCAGCCCCGAGGGCGAAATGGTCCCCACGCGCATGTGGCAGTATGAAATGGACGAAGAAGCCCACCCGAATCAGGGCGAGGCTGAACGTGAAGCTGAGAAGATCGCAAGAAAACGCATGAGCTATCGGAAATAAAAAAACACGCCGCAGGGCGTGTTTTTTTTTGGCGGGAATGGGCATATCCTCTTCCACTGGTTGCTGTCCGCTATTTCTGCTATACTGAATGCGTCACACTGCAACTCCTCGCACGAGAATCGTGACAAGAAGGAGGTGCCTTATGGATTTCATCATTACCTTTTGTGGTTCTGTCGCAGCAAGCATGATCTCGCATTATCTTTGCAAATGGCTTGACAGGAAAACCTAGCAGTGCTTGATAAGCCTAAGCTCACTTGTGCTTTGAACAAGAAGAACCCCCAAAAGATCTCGCACATCTTTTGGGGGTTCGTTCTTTTATGCCTATGGCATCATTACCTTTGCCTATCCGTATCTTAGCACGATTTCCCGGCTTCGTCAACGCTCTTCGCTGCCATTCCAATCCCATGCATCATCATCCTGAGCGGTGGAAAACGAAATATCAGTCACTCCTATGAGAGCTGCAAGTCCCCCCGCGGCAGATGGAACGCGAAAATGAGATGATCGTTATTTCACATCGCCTTTTTTTGATGGGGATGGGAATATCACCTTTCACTGGCTGCTGCCTGTCATTTCTGCTATACTAATTGCGTCACACTGCAACTCCCCGGAGAATCGTGACGGGAGGGAGGCACCTGTATGGAAAGTATATTCACATTTTTGATTTCTGTCGCAGCAAGTATCGTAGCCTACTACATTTGCAAATGGCTTGACGGAAATTGCTAGCAGTGCTTGATAAGCCTACGTCAAGAAAGAACCCCTATGAGATGTATGAGATCTCATAGGGGTTCTTTCTTTTGGCACCACATGGGTATATTCACATTTGCCTATTCGTATCTTAGCACGATTCACTCACTCCGTCAACGCTGATTTTCTCCTATAAGATGGCGGCGCAGCCGCCACCTGCATTTCTCACTCCGAAGTTTCCTTAGTACCCGCGTATCTGCTTTTCATCCGACAGATCGAAGAGATCTCCGTAGCCCGCATTCGCCATCGCCTTCACCGCGTAGACGCAGTTCTGCGAGGCGGCGTAAATATAGCGGTCATCGATAGGAGCGATGTGCCGGGCCGCGCGCATCTGAGCGATTGCCGGATTTGCCAGAAAATCGTCCCGATATTTCCCCGCCCCCGTCGTATCCGAGGAACGGTCGGTCGAGACGAAGAGCATATCCGGATCCGCCTTGACGATGCGCTCGGGCGAAATGGCCTGCCCATTCGCGCCGCCTGCCTTCTCGATCGCATTCTCCAGACGCGCCCGCGTCAAAAGCTCGTGGAACATCGAGCCGGGTCCTCCATAGCGTGTCATCTGCGAGACCAGGTACACCACCGGCTTCTTGTCCGTACGCGCTCCCAGCGTATCATCCACCTCTTTCAGCTGGCGATCCATCTCGCGGATCACATTCTCGCCGCGCTCCTTCTCCCCGACCGCCGCCGCAATGATCCGCACATCATCCTTCACCTGCTGGATCGAGCGAGGCCCGTCGATCACCACGACAGGGATGCCCAGATTGCGATACATCGTGAGCTCCTCGCCTTTCGTGTATGTCGAAGCCACCACCAGATCCGGCCGCGCCTGCGTCACAAGCTCCATCGACAGTCCCGCGAGAGGAATGGTCATCGGGATATCCTTCGTATCCTCTGCGACATAGGAAATCGCCGGATCACGATCCGCCTCCGTCGCTCCCACCAGATGATCCGCAGTCACGACACCCAGAAGCATCGTATCGATCGATGCCGAATTTCCCAAGATCCGCTTCGGCTTGCCGGGGATCTTCACTTCCTGCCCCGTCGCATCGACCACGGTGTAGCTCTCTCCCTGACCGCTCATCGCTACCTGCTTCACCCCGCAGCCGGTCACGGAAAGGGAAAGCAGGAGCGCCAATCCCAGTCCCATCGTTTGATATATTTTCATGCGTCCTCCTATGATAGAAATCTTTTCCGTTTTTAATCATAACATAAACTGCGGGTCATGGCATAGTGGTGATGCCCACCTGAGACGTAGAGACTGGGAGACTTTAGACTTTAGATGTCTGACGTCTAAAGTCTGACGTCTCTTAGTCTCCTAGTCTCCTAGTTACTTGAAGCATCTAATCCCTAGCCACTAGTCACCAGCCACCAATTCTTCCAAAGCATCTGTCAGCACCTTGTACACGCCGACCGTGAGCGATGCGATCTCCTCCGTGACGGGCATGAGGTCGGGGATGAGGATCGGCTTCATGCCGGCTGCGTGTGCCGCACGGATGCCATTCGGACTGTCCTCGAAGACGCAGCAATCCGCCGGAGAGACGCCCAGCCTTTTCGCAGCCAGCAGAAAAATATCCGGCGCCGGCTTCCCGTGAAGGACTTCATCTCCGCTCGCAATGGCAGAGAAATAGGACGTAAAGCCGCTGACAGACAGATTGCTCTCGATCTGCGCCCGCCGTCCGCTGCTCCCGATCGCCATAGGGATGCCGCGCGCGTGAAGCGATGCAAGGATCTCCCGGCAGCCGGGCTTCAAAGGCACGCCGCGCGAAAGCTCCTTTGCCACGCGCTGCTTGCACTCCCGCTGGATCTCCGTGCCATCCTTCACCCAGTAATACTTCTCAATGATGCGGTTCATCACCTCGCCCGAGGTGCCGCAGATCTCATACTTGAAAGCATCCGGCAGTACGATGCCCCGTTCTTTTGCGATGGCATTCCAATGCTTCTGAAAGACGGCCTCCGTATCAAAAAGCGTGCCGTCCATGTCGAAAATGACTGCTGTGGACATGTTGATCCTCCTTTATCGTGGAAACACGGGATCGATCGCAGAGAAGCGATCCGCATTTCCCTACCCCAAATGACTTCCCGCCATCCGGAAAACGGGCAGCATGACCGAAAAGAGGACAAGCGCCGTGAGGCCGCCCACGAAGAGCAGCATGGCAGGCTCCGCGATATGACGGAAATGACGGAGCTTCTCCTCCGTTTCCGCCGTCATGAGCCTTGCTGCCTGATCCAGAAATCGCGGCAGCTCCCCGCTCGAAAGTCCCACCTGACAAAGCTCAAAGAGGAGCGGGAAACAGAACCCGCTTTCCTCCCATACGCTCGCAAAATTCTCCCCCTGCATCAGCTTCCTCTCCATACCGCGCACCTTTTCTTCTGCCACGTGATTGCCCAGCACCTTCCTGCTGGCGGCGAGCGCTTCCGAGAGCGGCTTTCCGCTTTCGAGGAAAGCGGAAAGCGAAAGAGTGAATCGGATGAGCAGCAGACGGCGATAAAAGGAAGAGCGGTAGAGCCACACTTCCTTTCGCCGCCGCCCCGCGCGCGTCCGAAGGTACAGCGCTCCGGCGATCAGGACAGCGAAGAGTATAAGGCCAAGAAGCATCCCCCAGTGCCGAAGGAAAAGCCCCAGCGCCAGCCCCGCCGAAGCGAGAAGCGGCAGCGTGATCCCCAGCGTCTCGAAAAGCATCGCAAAGGACGGCAGGATGAAGAGCAGGATCACCAGAAGAAGCACCAGCGCGAAGGCAAGCACAAAGAGCGGATACGCCAGAGAACGCGAGAGGCGCCGCCGGAACAGATCCTCCTTCTCATAGTACAGCGCGATGTGTGTAAGGGTCGACGGCAGTGTCCCCGTCATTTCTCCCACTTCCAGCAGAGAAATAAAAAAAGACGGACACCAGCCGCCCGCCGCAAAGCTCTCCGACAGAGAATGCCCGCTCGCGATCCGCTCTCTCGCAGAGAGGAGGAGCCTCCTCTCCTGCGGTCTTTCTTTCGACGCGAGGAGCGAGAGCGACTCCGTCACCGTCAGCCCAGCGGAAAGAAGGGCTGCCCAGGACGAAGCCAGAAGGGACAGCGCGCGGCGGCTTGCAAAAGGCCGCGCACGGAAAAAACGACGCGCCTCTTTCTCCTCAAAAAGGCGGATGACCGACAGCCCTTCAGAGAAAAGGGTTGCCGCTGCTTCCCTCTTCGTCCTTGCCGCAAGGCTTCCTTCGTGGATCCCGCCCTCTTCGTCATAAGCCTTATAGTGAAATTGTTTCATGAATGGTCCTTTGCTGTGGGAAATGAGTGACTGATGACTTGGTAAACAGGTTCAACGGGTTCAGAAGGTTCAAAAGGGGTGGAAGAGTCGCACAATTTATTCCAAACTCTTCAAGAGCCGTTCCCTTTCCCGTTCACTGATCCCCTTCATGGCATATATCGCCTGCTTCATCGTCCGCATCTGCGAAAGTCCCATTTCCATATACGACGGGATCTGCTCCTCCTTGCCCTCGCGGATCAGATGCGCGACGGCAGCGACATTCGTCAGGATCTCACGCAGGAGCCATGTCTCCTTGCCGCTGCGATAGAGCATCTGAGAAGAGACCGTCACGAGATTCGCCGCGAGAAGACCTCGGATCTCCTCCTGCCGATCGCCGGGAAACGCATGGATGATGCGGGCAGGCACATCTTTCGCGCGCGTCGTGTGCAGCGTCCCCAGCACCAGATGCCCCGTCTCCGCCGCCGTCAGCGCCGCAGAGATCGTCTCGCTGTCTCGCATCTCTCCCAGCGCGATGACATCGGGATCCTCTCTCAGCGCATCACGGATGCCCTGCGGAAAATCCGCCACATCACGCCCGATCTCCCGCTGATGGATGAGCGCCTTCTCCATAGGGATCACGTACTCCACCGGATCCTCCAGCGTCACCACATGACAGGCTCTCTTCTGGCTGATCAGCGAAAGAATGCGCGCCATCGTCGTACTCTTGCCGCTTCCCGAAGAGCCCGTGATGAGGACAAGCCCGTGCGAAAGCTGCGATACCTTCTCCAGCCACGTCCTGTCGGGATCCGCGCCAAGCAAAGAAAGCTCCGGCAGGATGCGGATCGCCGCCGATGCCAGACCGCCGCTGCGATACAGATGCAGACGGCAGCGGACATTTCCCAAAGAAAACGCACTGTCCGCGCTTCCTGTCCGCTGATACGCCGCCTGCCTATCGGGAGGCACATAGGAAGAGATGAGCTCAGCAAAGAGCTGAGGCTCCGCGATCTCCTTCATCTTCTTCAGCGCCCCATAGACACGGATCATAAGAGGCAGCCCCTCGGTCAAGTGAATATCCGTCATGGCAGGATTCGCTGCCAGCAGTTTCTCTATATCCATCTCATGCCTCCCCGGCCAGAATGACCGCCGCCGACTCCGGCGAGATTTCCCCCTCTTCCATCAGAAGAAGCGCCGACTCGCCCATCGTTTTCTGTCCCGCTTCCCGCATCGCCTGCTGCAGCTTCTCCTGCGAGAAATCCTGATGCAGGATGCGTCTCTCGCTGTCTCCGATGGCGATCATCTCAAAGACCCCCGTCCGCCCGGAAAAGCCGCGATGACGGCAGGCCTCACAGCCCGCCCGCTCGTAAGCTACCTGCCCGGCAAGGGAGCGCGGCAGAGCGTGGGCCGTCAGGAGATCCTCCGTCAAGACCACCTCCCTTTTGCAGGAAGGACAAAGCCTCGGTGCCAGCCGTTGCGCCATCACCAGCGACAGCGACGCGGAAAGAAGATAGGGCGGTATGCCCATATCCATCAGACGAAGCGGTGCAGCGGCCGCGCTCATCGTGTGGAGCGTCGACAGCACCAGATGCCCCGTGAGCGAGGCATGGATCGCGATCTCCGCCGTTTCTCTGTCACGGATCTCTCCGATCATCACGATATCCGGATCCTGCCGCACGAGCGAACGCAGCCCTCGCGCAAAGGACAGCCCCGAGCGCTCATTCACCTGGATCTGCGTCACGCCCGGCAGCCGGTACTCCACCGGATCCTCGATAGAAATGATACTTACCGTCTCCTGATTCAAAAGCTTCAGCGCCGCATACAACGTCGACGTCTTTCCGCTGCCCGTCGGCCCCGTCGTGAGGATCAGCCCCTGCCCCTTGGAAAGCGCCCGCCGAAACAGCGACTCCTGCTCCCTTCGCATCCCCAGCTCATTCTTCTCGATAAAATTCACCCGTCCCGACAGGATACGGATGACGATCGTCTCCCCATACATCGAAGGCAGGACAGAAATGCGGAAATCATACGGCACCCCATCGATCTCCTCCGCCCAGCTCCCATCCTGCGGCAAACGGCTCTCCCCCACATCCAGCCGCCCAAGGACCTTCACGCGCACCGAAAGATTCGGCGCCATGGAGGAAGAGAGACAAAAGCGATCCGAAAGCAGCCCGTCCTTCCGAAACCGCACCCGCACAAAGGAAGCTCCCGGCTCGATATGGACATCACTCGCCCTCTCAGCCGCCGCCTGTCGCATGATCTTCTTCAGCACCACATCCGCTCCACCGCGCAGCTCTTCCATGCGACCGCCTCCTTCTTACCCTCAAGGATTTTCCCTCATTATAGCATAAATAGAAAACGCCCATCCAACAATATCGGAAATATCGCATCCTGTCGTTGGCGTGACTGGCGACTGGTAGCTAGGGACTGGTAGCTAGGGATTAGGTCGTCGATACGAGAATCCCCTCTTCTAAAAAGGCAGCGATGCCGCCGCCCCGTGAGACCATCCGCTCCCCAAGCACCGTCATCCCGAGCGCAGCCGAGGGATCTTTATTGCACTGCCGCCATATACACACATGCGCCCTCACTCAAACGACACCTTGGTGCTTCCTTTTTCGCCTTTCCCTCGCTCACGGTTTACCGGTCTGCAAGAAGGATCCCTCCACTTCGGTCGGGATGACGTTTAAGGGAAACGGATAGTCTCACATAGTTTTTCACACCGCTGCGTGGATCCATCCTGCGCCTTTGGCGCGGGCCGTTTGGCCTCACAGGAAGGCGCCTTAATGGGCAGGCTAGGCGCCTCTTTGGATTAGGCCAAACTCGGAAGTCCCTCTGCAGGACTTCCTTCTCTAAGGGGCTACTCATATCGTTGTTATGACTGGTAACCCATGACTAAAATAGCACTTTCGAGCATCGCCCCAATAAAAAAAGGCGGCGAAGCCGCTACGAGAGCCTTGACCCCTGAACCAAATGAAAGCAAAGCAAAAAGCACATCTTTGCAGATGTCCTTTCATGTTAATCAGCAGCTTGTTCCTCCCGGCGATTCCAGCCAACCTAAACTATTCTCTTAAAAGCAAGAAAAAAGGACATCTTTGCAGATGTCCTTTCATGTTAATCAGCAGCTTCCTATCCTCCCGGGCCGCTTCCAGCCAAGTACTTTCGGCGTTTGTGAGCTTAACTACCGTGTTCGGCATGGGTACGGGTGTATCCTCACAGCTATCGCCACTGAATCGTTGAGAGTGTCTGTTCTCTCAAAACTATATAGAAGAAAAGTTTTCCGAAGGGCTCTTGCCACTTAGTCGCGCTTGTGAAATTCAAGTTAAGACCTCGACCTATTAGTACTGCGTCGCTCCAACCCTTACGGGCCTTCCACTCACAGCCTATCAACCTCATCGTCTTTAAGGGGTCTTACTCATTGCTGATGAGAAGTCTCATCTCGGGACGGGCTTCACGCTTAGATGCTTTCAGCGTTTATCCTTTCCGGATGCGGCTTTCCAGCCGTGCCACTGGCGTGACAACTGGTACACCGTTGATCCGTCCACTCCGGTCCTCTCGTACTAGGAGCAGCCTCCCTCAAACTTCTTGCGCCCGCGATGGATATGAACCAAACTGTCTCACGACGTTTTGAACCCAGCTCGCGTACCACTTTAATGGGCGAACAGCCCAACCCTTGGAACCTACTCCAGCTCCAGGATGTGATGAGCCGACATCGAGGTGCCAAACCTCCCCGTCGATATGAACTCTTGGGAGAGATTAGCCTGTTATCCCCAGGGTAGCTTTTATCCGTTGAGCGATGGCCTTTCCACACAGTACCACCGGATCACTAAGCCCGACTTTCGTCTCTGCTCGACTTGTCTGTCTCGCAGTCAAGCTCCCTTCTGCCTTTGCACTCTTCGGTCGGTTTCTGTCCGACCTGAGGGAACCTTTGGGCGCCTCCGTTACTCTTTCGGAGGCGACCGCCCCAGTCAAACCGCCTACCTGAGATGGTCCACGAGGTTGTTAGCCTCCGTGTTAGAATCTCAGCAATACAAGGGTGGTATCCCAACATCGACTCGGTATAAGCCAAAGCCCATACTTCTTAGTCTCCCACCTATCCTGTGCATGCATCACCGAGATTCAATCTCAAGCTGCAGTGAAGCTCCATGGGGTCTTTCTGTCCAGTCGCGGGTAACCTGCATCTTCACAGGTATTTCAATTTCACCGGGTCCCTCGTTGAGACAGTGCCCAAATCATTACGCCTTTCATGCGGGTCAGAACTTACCTGACAAGGAATTTCGCTACCTTAGGACCGTTATAGTTACGGCCGCCGTTCACTGGGGCTTCAGTTCAATGCTTCGATTGCTCTGACATCTCTCCTTAACCTTCCAGCACCGGGCAGGCGTCAGCACCTATACTTCAGCTTTCGCTTTCGCAGGCACCTGTGTTTTTGGTAAACAGTTGCTTGGGCCTCTTTTCTGCCACCTTGTTCTGTTCCAGGGGTTTCTCCCTTTCGCTTACTTAAGGTCATCCTTCTCCCTAAGTTACGGATGCAATTTGCCGAGTTCCTTAACGAGGGGTTTTCCCGCGCACCTTAGGATTCTCTCCCCGCCTACCTGTGTCGGTTTACGGTACGGGCGGATACTTTCTCACTAGAAGGTTTTTTCTTGGCAGTGTAGGATCTATGAGTTCGTCATACTTTCGTATAACTCCCCATCGTGTCTCTGCTTTCAGAATCAGGGATTTGCCTCCGATTCAACATACGCACTTGGACGCGCTCTTCCAGTCGCGCGATCATATGCCTTTCTGCGT
>ENA-OQCL01000001-OQCL01000001.1-human-gut-metagenome-genome-assembly--contig:-NODE-1-length-161842-cov-11.556869_pt1 | contig 161842 bp, 164 predicted proteins | sample MGYA00242502_ERZ504586 | MGnify/ENA primary metagenome ERZ504586 (study PRJEB26092, sample SAMD00036316) | human gut metagenome | host: Homo sapiens | study: EMG produced TPA metagenomics assembly of... | reverse complement strand
CGGTTCTCGAAGATGATGCTTACGAGCACGAGGAAAACGAGAATGGAGGAAAATCCTTTGAGCTTGCAAGCGTTGGCCGCGCGCAGAATCTGGCCGACATGATAACGACGGAAGAACGCCGAAGTTTTCTTCGAGATGGATTCCATCTGCTGGGTGGTTTGTGATATACTTTTCATAGCATGAGCCTCCGGTGCTTGGTATGTTTTTGAGCCAACATAATTATACCAAACTGGCAAGACTCATGCTATTTTTCTGTTTACAAAGCCTGGACTTTCAAGGGGTGCAGGGGATTTTTACCTGCGAAGTTTGAGTGACAAAGAAAAAACTCTGGAAGAAGATGGCAGCGATGGCTGTGCTTGGCACTGCTTTTGTCCTTGGCGGTCACGCCATGGCAGCAGAGGCAGCGGCGAATCCGGTAGCTGCGGCAAACGAGACGAAGACTGTTGTGGAGCAGAAAGGGGCAGAGAAATTGCATCTGACAAACGAGTGGGATAAGACGTTCCCCGAGAGCAAGGAAGTCAATCATCGGAAGGTCACCTTCCACAACCGCTACGGCATCGAGCTCGCGGCGGATCTCTATGAGCCGAAGAACGCCAAGAAGGGCAGCCTTGCGGCCATCGCTGTCAGCGGCCCGTTCGGTGCAGTCAAGGAGCAGGCCTCGGGTCTCTACGCACAGGAGCTCGCGAAGCGCGGCTTCCTGACGATTGCATTCGACCCGTCCTTCACGGGGGAGAGCGGCGGCGTGAACGGCGTGCGCAATGTCGCTTCGCCGGACATCAACACAGAGGACTTCTCGGCAGCCGTTGACTTCCTTTCGACGGAGTCAGACGTCAACCCGGACCGCATCGGTATCCTCGGCATCTGCGGCTTCGGCGGCATGGCGCTCAATGCAGCGGCCATCGACACGCGCATCAAGGCGACCGTCACCTCGACGATGTACGACATGAGCCGCGTGATTGCCAACGGCTACTTCGACTATGAGAAAGATGCGGGGACGCTCGCCAAAGAGCGCATGGAACGCCGCAAAGTGCTCAACGCTCAGCGCACGGAAGACTATCGCACGGGCACCTATAAGCGTGCGGGCGGCGTCGTCGATCCGCTGCCGGCCGATGCTCCGCAGTTCGTCAAGGATTACTACGCCTACTACAAGACGAAGCGCGGCTATCATCCGCGTTCCGTGAACTCCAATGAGGGTTGGAACGCGACGAGCGCGCTCTCATTCATGAACATGCCGCTGCTCTCCTACGCCGGTGAGATCGAGAGTCCGGTGCTCGTCATCCACGGCGAGAAAGCCCATTCGCGCTACTTCAGCGAGGGTGCTTTCAAGAAGCTCAAGGGTGCGAACAAAGAACTCATGATCATTCCGGGGGCCAACCACACAGACCTCTACGACAACATGGAGAAGATCCCGTTCGACAAGATCACGGCGTTCTTCCAGAAGTACCTGAAGTAAGCCGTAGGCACCAATCTTAAAGAAAAACCGGTACGTCCTTTACTTTATAAGGAATTCAAGTCACATGCATCAAGCACTTTTTTCAGGATTTCGCTGACGGTTCCGGCGGTGAGCTTTGCCATTTGTTGAATTTCGGGATTGCCCTGCGCCATGGCGACGGGGAAGCCCGCGTACTGCATCATCTCTTTGTCGTTTTCTTCGTCACCGAAGGCCATGATATCTTGGGGGCCGATGGCGAGGTACTTGCCGAGATGCGCCAGTGCGGTGGCCTTATTGGTATTCTTAGGCATGAAATCAATCCAGCCGTTGCCGCCGTAGACGACGTGGCAGTCCTTGCCGAATTGCTCGCGGAAGGGTTGACTGTCAATGGACGGGCACCCGTCGGTATAGCAATCGTCAAAAAGAGAAATCTTAAAGTAGGGCTCCGGCATGTCATGGATGTCTGTGGTCAAGGTGACTTGATTGCCGACGTAGTCGCGGACGTGATGATAGAAGGCATCATTGCCCGCAAGCAGGTAACTGCTGTCGATGCTCGATATCATGACATTGGCATGCGGCGTGGCAAGAATGGCATCGATGATTGCGTTGCCGAGCTCGCGCGGCATCGTATCCCGGTGAATCAGCTTGTTCCCCGCAAAGACAAGGCAGCCATTCTCGCAGACATAGTCAATGCGGTCTGCCACAGGAGCAAAGAGATGGCGCAGGTTCTGATACTGACGCCCTGATGCAGCGGCGAAAGAAATCCCGGCATCAAGACAGTTTTCTATCAACTTAAGCGTCTGTTCATCGATGCGGCGGACATGATCCTGCAAAAGCGTACCGTCTAGATCGGATGCAATCAATTTTGGCGTGAACATGATGGAGCCTCCTTGGTTAATCGTGTTTTCTACGGTCATCATAACACGGAGCTGCTGAGATTTCCAGCAGTGTAATAAGGATGACAGAGCGGATCCCATCTTTATTCCATTGTGCGCCAGCAATACGCAAGCATTTGATACCTAGTCAATGAAAAAATCGTTCTTGTGTCTATCACATACTTAATATATCATATAAGTAGATAATAAATATCCATTAAATATTGTAATAGAAATAAGGAGCGATTACCATGAAATCATTGCAGTACATCAACAGCATCATCGTGTCGAAGAAGGACATCGGCCTTCTCGTCTTTCGCATCTTGATCGGCATTGCCTTCGTCTGGCACGGCGTGCCGAAGCTCTTGAGTGGCCCTGAGGGATGGACGGCACTCGGCTCGATGATGGGCGCGCTCGGCATCCATCTCTTCCCGACGTTCTTCGGCCTGCTCTCCGGCATAGCAGAGACATTCGGCGGACTCTTCATCCTGCTCGGCCTGTTCTATCGCCCGATGGCACTCTTCCTCGTCGGCAATCTCATGATGGCGACATCCATCGAGCTCGCCTCCGGTGCACCTCTCTTACAGGCCTCGCGTCCGTTTGAGGAAGGCGTATTCTACCTCGGCGTCGTCTTCGCCGGTCCTGGTCGCTACAGCCTCGACTATCTGCTTCACAATGAAGTCAGTGAAGAAGAGCGCAGCTTGATCTGATATCGGCTTTTTGATGTAAGCTTCTTGCTTGTGCTATGCGTAAAAAAAATAGCAGATGATTTTCGATAAGCATTTCACAGGAAATGCTTATTTTGTTACGATAGAGAAAACGAGGAAATCAAGTGTGCTGCATCTGGCGGCACGGATATACGAGGAAGAAGGAATCATCATGGAAAAACAAACAGCAGGACGCAAGGCATTGGGCGATTTTGCACCGCAGTTTGCGGCGCTCAACGACGATGTGCTCTTCGGCGAGGTATGGGCGAAAGAGGTGGAACTCTCACCAAAACTCCGTAGCATCGTGACGGTTTCGGCGCTCGTCGGCAAGGGAACCGCTGGCGATGCACTGCGCTACCATCTGCAGGCGGCGCGGCAGCACGGCGTCACGAAGGAGGAGATGGCCGCACTGCTCACGCATCTGGCCTTTTACGCCGGCTGGCCGAACGCCTGGGCCGCTTTCCCGGTGGCCAAGGAAGTCTATGCCGATGCCGCTGATGCGGAGGGCCGCGGCGGCTTCTTCGGTCTCGGCGAGCCCAACGATGCCTATGCCAAGTACTTCACGGGCCAGTCGTACCTCAAGATCCTCTCGAAGAAGGGTGACCCGCTGACCATCTGCAACGTCACGTTCGAGCCGGGCTGCCGCAATTTCTGGCACATCCACCACGCCAAGCAGGGCGGCGGCCAGGTCATCATCTGCGTCGACGGCGAGGGCTGGTATCAGGAAGAGGGCAAAGCGCCGCAGAGCCTGACCCCAGGTGACATCGTCGAGATCCCGGCAGGCGTCAAACACTGGCACGGCGCCAAGAGAGCGAGCTGGTTCTCCCATCTCGCCTTCGAGATCCCGGGCACGGAGACGAGCAACGAATGGTGCGAGCCCGTCACCGATGATGCGTATCCGCAGGACTGAGACGTGTATGCAAATCCTCATCATCAATCTATAATAGGTGGTTTTCTTTCGGCTCATGTATGTGTGCTTTATGCACGTTGCGCAGACGAGCGGCTGACGGAAGGGGCGTTCCGTTTCGCTGCTCGTCTATTTTATTTCCTGCATTGCAATTTTGCGTATATAATGGAGGAAGCATACCAATCATAGAAGAGGATGGAGACATGGGACGATGGAGATACGCGTACTGCAGTACTTTATGGCGGTGGCCAAGCATGAGAACATAACGAAGGCGGCGGAGGAGCTTCACCTGACGCAGCCGACGCTTTCGCGGCAGCTGACGGATCTTGAAGAGGAACTGGGTGTGCAGCTGCTCGTGCGCGGGAAGCGCAAGACACAGCTGACGGAGGCTGGCCTGATGTTCAAGACGAGGGCACAGGAAATCCTCAGCTTGACAGAAAAGACGAAGGAGCAGTTTGCCAAGTTGGATGAGCTCGTGGCAGGGGATATCTACATCGGTGCCGGCGAGACGGAGGCGATGGCCTGCCTTGCGAAGGTCCTGGCACCGCTGCGCCGGTCCTACCCGCATATCCGGTTCCATCTGGTTAGTGGCAATGAAGACCTGATCTATGACTACCTGCAGAAGGGACTGCTCGACTTCGGGCTCGTCTGCCGGGCGGATGCACCGCGAATGTATGTCTTCCGCCGCATCCCACACGACGATGTCTGGGGCCTCATGATGCGGGCGGACAATCCGCTGGCGGCCAAAGAGGTCCTGACGCGCGCCGATCTCGTAGAGGAGCCTCTGATTTTGTCGGAGCAGGCGATGAAGCGTCATGAGCTGGATCATTACTTCGGCAGTGCGGCAGAGAAGATTGAGGTGGCTGGCACCTACAACCTGCTCTACAATACGATCTTCTTCATTGAGGCGGGCATAGGCAGTGCGCTTTGCTTCAAGGGCATGGCGGATGCTGTGGGAACGTCACGCGGGCTGGTTTTCCGGCCGCTGGAGCCAGAGCTGCGCTCGGCGAATTATGTGGTCTGGCGCAGAGATCAGGTCTTCTCCCGCGCCGGCCGTCTCGTCGTGGCGGCTCTGGACGAGGTTTTTTCTAATCATGCCTAATACGTATTATTAATAGTTAAAACAAGGTATTTGTAATCATAAACCCCTTCTCTTATAATAAACTCATCAAGCAAAACAACAGGATAGGCAATGATGAGATGCAATAAGGAAGGGGTTTTTTCCATGAAGAATTTCAAGAACAAGAAGAGAGCTGCTTGGCTGATGGTCGCCGTGATGACGGGAACGTTCGCCTTTGGAGGGATGACGATGAATACGACGTATGCAGCTGTGCCGACAAAAACGCTTGTGCATGATTCCCAGATGAAGCACGCGACAATCAAGGACCTGGACAACGACACGCGCGTCTTCGCCGTGGACAAGGCGATTGAGGCCAAGAAGGTCACGTTCCAGAACCGCTACGGCTTCGATGTGGCGGGCCACCTCTATCTGCCGAAGGACTTCGATGACAGGAAGCAGTACAAGGCCGTCGTCGTGACGGGACCGTTCGGCGCGGTAAAGGAGCAGTCTTCGGGCCTCTACGCACAGGAGATGGCCAAGAACGGTTTCGTCGCTGTCGCTTTCGATCCGTCGACCACGGGGGAGAGTAGCGGCAAGCGCCGCAACATGGGTTCGCCGGAGATCTTCACGGAAGATTACAGTGCGGCAGTTGATTTCGTCAGCAACCTCAAGTTCGTCAATCCGCAACAGATTGGTGCCATCGGTATCTGCGGCCTCTCGGGCATGGCCATCACGGCAGCGACGAACGATACGCGCATCAAGGCTGTGGCGACCTCGGCTATGTATGACATGTCGGACAGCATCCGCAACCACTACAAGGGCGACTACTACACGCCGGAGCAGCGTGAGATCGTCAAGCACCACCTGGCTGAGATGCGCGATGAAGAGGCCAAGACCGGCAAGTCCATCCCGGGCTCGCATGAGCTGGCTGTCGACAAGGACGGCAAGGTGATCTCGACGGAGACGATGTTCCCGGACAAGCTGCCGGCAGATGCATCGGATGTTGTGAAGGGCTTCTACGATTATTACGTTGGCCGCGCTTATCATCCGCGCGCCATCAACTCCAACACGCTGGCCTGGGATTCGACGACGCCGTACGGTTTCTTTAATTTCTCGCTGATGGATCACATCAAGGAGCTCAGCCCGCGTCCGCTGCTGCTCATCACGGGTGACAAGGCACATTCCAAATACTTCTCGGATGCGGTCTACGCAGCCGCAGATGGCCCGAAGGAAGAGATCGTCGTTCCGGGTGCTACGCATACGGACCTCTACGATCAGATGGACAAGATTCCCTTCGACCGCCTCGTCGCGTTCTTCAATAAGAACCTCAGTGAATGATTCCTCTACAATCTTAAAGCGAATAAAAGGAGTTACGCATAGCTGTGTATCGAAAAGGTGGTTGTAAATATGAAAAAGAAGATATTGATTTTATCCACTAGTTTACGCAAGAATAGCAATTCGGATTGCCTTGCCGAGGCTTTTGCCAAGGGCGCAAGGAATGCTGGGCATGAAGTGGAGAAGATTTCTTTCATTGACAAGGAAATCCATTTCTGTAAAGGTTGTCTTGCCTGCCAAAAGACCATGCGCTGCGTCATGCACGATGACGCAGACGCGATTGCCAAGAAAATGTTGACAGCAGATGTGATTGTTTTTGCAACACCAATCTATTACTACGAGATGAGCGGCCAGATGAAAACCATGCTGGATCGAGCCAATCCATTGTTTCCTGCCGATTACTCGTTTCGAGAGATCTATCTCCTTGCGACAGCAGCCGATGCGGATGCTCACGCCATAGATGGCGCATTGAAAGGTCTGGAAGGATGGGTGGCGTGTTTTTCGAGAGCACGGCTGGCGAAGACGCTCTTCTGCGGTGGTGTAACGGACATAGGTGATATCCAAGGCAACGCTGCTTTGCGACAGGCGGAAGATATGGGCAGACTTGCATAGCGGATAGTCAGAAGGAGAATCAGGAACAGCGTGAACTTGCGCCGATGGATGGCGCAGGACTTTAGGAAACGGTAGTTTGCGTTACTGAGATGTATATGCATGTTCTCCTCATTCGTCTATGGTAGGCAAGTTTTCTTTAGGCTCATGCAGGTGTGTTTCGCCTAAGGAGGAAGATGTGTGATGATTAGGCAGTTCTTTTTCTGCTGTGGCTTGATTGCGCTTTTCGTGCTGGGCTGTGGCGGCCCGGGGATATCGGCGCCGGAGGCGCAGTCGTCTTCTACTGCTGCAACTTCGGCTGGGAAGGAGGCAGAGATGCACGAGACAGGAGGAACATCGCTGGTGGTGGGCAGCAAGGCATATGCCCTGCAGTGGGCTGATACAAAGGCGGCCTCTGAGTTGCGGCAGCAGCTGCCGCTAGCCAAGACATTTACGGAGCTCCATGGCAACGAGAAATACTACAAGCTGTCGCAACGGCTGACAGCAGCGGACGAAGATGTCCGCGAAATCCACAAGGGGGATGTCATGCTGTTTGACGGTCAGTACGTCGTGGTGTTCTATCAGGATTTTCAGACGACCTACCGCTACACGCGCTTGGGGCATGTCGAAGCAGCTGACGATCTGGACGCTGTTCTGGGTGCAGGTGATGTATTCCTGACCTTGAATCCATGAGATAGAGCTCGGTCAGGAAGAAGAAAGGATGAGATGAGATGAAACGACAGCAGCAGTTGCTGCTCTTGATCCTGGCATTTGGTGTGTTCAGCATCCTCAATACGGAGATGGGCATCATTGGCATCCTGCCGATGGCTGCGGAGATGTACCAGGTGGATATCGTGCAGGCGGGGCTGCTCGTCAGCCTGTTTGCACTCGGTGTGGCCATAGCGGGGCCGACGATGCCGCTCTTGTTCTCGCGCTTCAACCGCAAGCGCGTGATGCTGCTCGTGCTGGGCGTGTTTACGCTCTGCAATGCACTGGCCGTCTTTGCGAGTGACTTCGAGGTCCTGCTGGTGCTGCGCGTCGTGCCGGCCTTCTTCCATCCGGTCTACTGCGCGCTCGCCTTCAGCGTGGCCGCGGCTTCGGTGGCTCCAGAGGATGCGCCACGGGCCGTGGCGCGCATCAACATGGGCGTTGCCGCTGGCATGGTTGTCGGCGTGCCTATCAGCAATGTCTTGGCCGCGACGTTTGACTTCTCGGTGGCGATGGCCTTCTTTGCAGGTGTGACGGGGCTCATGTTCCTGCTGACAATGGCCTTCGTGCCGGACTTGCCTGTGGCGCAGCCGATGCAGTACGGTGCGCAGCTTTCTGTCCTGAAGCGCCCGCCGGTCTGGCTGGCCATCGTGGCGGTCATCTGCCTCAACGGCTCGATCTTCGGCGTTTACAACTATCTCGCTGACTACCTGCAGCAGATTGCAGCGCTGCCGGGACAGTTCATCGCAGCTCTGCTTCTCGTCTACGGTCTCTTGAACATCTACGGAAGCTATCTGGGCGGGAATCTTCTCGCCAAGCGTCCTCGCGTGACCGTACGCCTTTTCCCACTGTGCACCATCGTGCTCTACTGCCTGCTCTTTGTGAGCGGTGGTCAACTGCTGCTGCTTCTCGCGGCACTGATCGTGGTCTGGGGCATCCTCGGCGGCATCAATGCGAACATCAATCAGTACCTGCTGGCCTGCGTGGCATCAGATGCACCGGATTTCAGCAACGGCCTGTTCCTGACCGCAGCCAATCTCGGCTGCATGGCGGGAACCATGCTCAGCGGCTTCTTCATCCGCAGCCTCGGCCTGCCCTTCGTCGTCTGTGGCGGACTGGTGATGGCAACAGCGGCCTTGCTGCTCACAAAGTTCGTGCACTGCCAGGCGGATGAGCGTATCGGTGATGAGCATCTGCTACTGCCGGACGGAACAGACCGGTAAAATGCGCCATAGCACTATCATGGAATAAGCATCGTTTTCGCTCTCTGTCATGCATTTATTCTATAACAGACGATTTTTGATAAGCATTTCACATGAAATGCTTATTTTGCTATCATAAGGTTAATCATTCAGACAGAGGATCTGCTAGGACAACGATTTCGCTTAAACCGAGCTATGCTATTCAGGGGAAATCAGATAGACGTCATATGTTGCAATGCTGTCTATAGGCTGAAATATATGATTTTATGTTAGGAGATATCATCCATGCATAATAAATCAGAACACCGTATGAATGTGCTGGGGGATGCCTTCGGTGAACGTACTCCTGCTCATATAGGCAGGAGTACGTTCACTTTCCAATCTAGCAATCTTACATATGGAAGAAAAGAGGAGATACTATGTTTAAATGCAAAAAGGTTAGAAAGGTTAGATTGTTGATAGCATTAGGATTGTCGGCGTTGACGATGGGGGCAGGTGTAATGTCCGGCTCTGTAGCTGGAGCTTCGCCCGTTGCGGTTGGACATGAGATTAAGAACCCAGATAACTCCCCTATGGTAGTTCATTGGGCCGTCCTGACCTCGACGCCAGGACAAATGAAAAAATGGGGGCCTATGCAGCGCAGCTGGTTGGACCTAAATCGATGCGTGCAAGAAGGAACGTACATGCTTTACGGTTGTACCCCGACAGATAATCCCGATGTGAATATCCTGTTGGAGGTATACCGCAGTGAAGCCGATTATGAACTTCATGTAGGGCACGCAAGGAAATTTTGCACAGTATGAAGCTGCGCGCCGTCCTATCTTACGAGATCTCCATTTTTGTTTATACCGAGCCGATTGTCATGATGTCAAAAGATCCTGGTCTTGTTGGCACGGCGGTGCGTCTGACCTATGTAGAACCTGAAGAAGATCAAGTGGATGCTTATCGTCAAATGGTGAAAGAAGAATACACCCGTGCTGTAAATTATGATGATGGAGTACTGGTCATGGTTGCCAATAACGAACTGGGGAATCCGGGCCGTATTCACAGTTACCTCTTATTCCGGGATAAATCTGCAGAAAAAGCGTATTATTCATCGGAAGCTTATGAAGCATTTGCGAACAAAGCGAAAACTATGCTCAAGGTCAATCATCATATAGATGGAGCACCTACGAGAACGACGATTTCTTCTAAGCCTGGCTATACTATTCAGGAGAGATGATAGGGCGGCAGAAGAAAACACATAGAACAGAAAGGTGAACAATCATGAAGAAGAATATTGGCAAAGCTTTGGCATTATACCCCGCGCCTCTCATTGTTGTCGGCAGCATGGTCGATGGCAAGCCGAACTGGACGCTTGTCGCGCATGCCGGCACGGTAGCGCACAGTCATCTGATGCTGTCGATGGTGCGGAACCATCACACGAACAAGGGCATCAAGGAGACGAAGAAGGTTTCCATCAATGTCGTCGATGAGAGCTGGCTCAAGGAAGCTGACTACATGGGCGTGATTTCCGGCAACAAGGTGGATAAGTCCGCCGCTTTTGCTTACACCATCGGTGAAAACGGTGCACCGCTCATCGATGAGGCCAAGGTTTCCATTGAATGCACCTTGGTCAACACCCTCGAATTGGATGGCTTCGATAACTTCATCTGCCGTATTGAAGCGACCTATGCAAACGAAACCATCCTCAATGATGCTGGCAAGATCGACTACCACAAGTTCAAGCCTGTCCTGTTCGAGTTCCCAACTTATGAGTACTTCGTCACAGGTGAGAAAGTCGGCGACTGCGCGCGCATGAATCCTCGCCAGGCATAAACATCGTTTCATACCCTGCCATGCAGGTATCTTCATAGCAGATGATGCTGGCGAATGGGGCGAAGGTAGAGAGAGGAAGTGTGATGGAGATGAATCGCAGAGAATTCTTGAAGCTGACGGGCATGGGTGCCATGACCATCTTTCTGAGTGGGTGTGGTCTGTCGGCAATCAAAGGCTCTTCAGCAGGATCATCTGATGGTGCTGCACAGTCAGCAGGCAGTGTTTCGGGAGGGGAAAATATGAAAATCGTCGTGATCACGAGCAGTCCTCATCCGCACGATGAGTCGACGTCCATCTATCTGGCCGACCGCTTCACGAAGGGTGCGACGCAGGCTGGCCATGAGGTGTTCACCTTTGATGCGGCCAACAGCGATACGCATCCGTGCCGCGGCTGCGACCAGTGCCATATGGACGGTCCTTGCATCTGGAAGGATGACATCGAGAATACCCTGATGCCGAAGATGCTCGAGGCGGACTTGCTCATGCTGACGACGCCGCTCTACTACTTCGGCATGTCGGCACAGCTCAAGACCATCGTCGACCGATTCTACTCGCGCACGGGCAGGCTCCACGGCAAGAAGTCCATTTTGATGGCGACGGCTTACAACAGCGCCGACTGGACGATGTCGGCACTTGTCGATCACTACGACACACTGGTCCGTTACATGGAATGGCAGGATGTTGGCAAAGTGCTCGGCATCGGCTGCGGCGCTCGCTCTCTCGTCGAGCACTCCAAGTTCGGCGACATGGCGGAGCAGATGGGCGCAAATCTTTAAGGAAGACCATTGTTGGAAATTGAAGCGGTTGGCGGACTAGTGCGAGGATATGAAGCAGGTGATTTTTGATGCACATTCAATAGAAAAAATGTATGGCGAAAGCTAAGACATAAGAATTTCACATTATGCCATGAAATGAGTAAGATAAGCGTATTGACAAGTGCTCGATAAATTGTTCTGTCGACCCTTGAATTCAAGTATACGCGAAGTTGTATTCTCAGCACATCAGCTGATGAGAGCGAGGATGACTGCGCATGGCACATGGAATAAAAGAAAGATAGGAGAGTCTATGTTTTTAGAAAAAATCAAAGGACCGGAATCGGTCAAGGAATTAGATGCAGTGGAGCGCCAGACGCTCATTGAGGAGATGCGCACTGCGCTTCTCCTCCGGGCCAGTGTACATGGCGGTCATGTCGGGCCGGATCTCGGCTTCGTCGAGGCGGCTGTAGCGCTGCACACAGTCTTCACCTCCCCGCGGGATAAGATTGTCTTTGATGTCTCGCATCAGTCGTATCCGCACAAGATGCTGACGGGACGCCAGCAGGCGTACACGGATCCGGCACATTACGATGATGTGTCCGGCTACACGAACCCGGCGGAAAGTGAACACGATTTCTTCAATGTCGGTCATACGTCGACGTCCATCTCGCTGGCATCGGGACTGGCCAAGGCTCGTGACCTGGCCGGTCGCCATGAGAACATCATCGCGGTCATCGGAGATGGCTCGATGAGCGGCGGTGAGGCGCTGGAGGGCCTCACCGCGGTCGGCGAGCTCGGCACGAATTTCATCGTGGTCTTCAACGACAATGATATGTCGATTGCCGAGAATCACGGCGGCATGTACCGCTCCTTCCGCGAGCTGCGCGAGACAGAGGGCCAGTCGCCGAACAATCTCTTCAAGGTCATGGGCTTCGATTACCGCTTTGTCAAAGACGGCAATGATGTTGAAGCGCTGATCGCTGCCTTTGAAGAGGTTCGCGACATCGATCATCCAGTGGTCGTGCACATCGTGACGCAGAAGGGCAAGGGGTATCGACCGGCTGAAGAGGACCGCGAGACGTGGCACTGGCATATGCCCTTCGATCTTGCGACGGGCAAGGAGACGGTCTCCTATGTGGATCCGTATGCCGAGCTGACGGCGACGTATCTCTTGAAGGAGATGCAGGAGAATCCGGCACTGGTGGCCATCACGGCTGGCGTGCCGTCTGTCATGGGCTTCACGAAAGAGCGCCGCGAGGCGGCCGGAAAGCAGTTCGTTGACGTCGGCATTGCCGAGGAGCAGGCGGTAGCCATGGCTTCGGGCCTCGCAAAGGGCGGCGCGCGCCCGGTGTTCGGCACGCTGGCGACCTTCTTTCAGCGCACGTATGATCAGCTTGCACAGGATGTCTGCGTCAATGAGAACCCGGCCATATTCCTCGTATTTGGTGCTTCGGCTCATGCGCTCAACGATGTGACGCATCTCGGACTCTACGATATCCCGATGATGAGCAATATCCCGAATCTCGTCTGCCTTGCGCCGACTTCGGTGGCAGAGTATCAGGCCATGCTCACGTGGGCCATCCGCCAGACAAAGCACCCTGTGGCCATCCGCGTACCAGTCTTTGCTCCAGAGGAGACGCTGCCAGTCCGCACTTCCTACGATGAACTCGACCGCTTTGCTCTCGTGCATCGCGGCAACCGCGTGGCCATCCTGGGCCTCGGCAATTTCTTTGGCCTTGCACAGGAAACGGCAGCAGAGCTCGCGCAAAAGGGCATCGATGCGACGCTCATCAATCCGCTCTTTATCTCGGGCATCGACGAAACGATGCTCCGCGACCTCGAAAAAGATCATGCGCTCGTCATCACAATCGAGGACGGCTGCCTGGCCGGTGGTTTTGGCGAGAAGATTGCCAGCTTCTACGGGACGAGTTCGATGCGCGTCAAGAGCTACGGCTTTGCGAAGCGCTTCTACGATCGCTACGATGTGGCAGAGCTTCGCCGTGCGAACCGCCTGACGAAAGAACAGATCGCCGAAGATGTCATAACAATTCTCTCGTGATTGGCGCGGATGACTTACTGCGTCATGCGCTTCCGCAGTTCTTCGAGAAAGACACTGCTGGACTTGGAGAGCAGGCGGTATTTCTTCCAGACGATGACGGCGCTGAAGGTCAAGGCTGGCTTTAGAGGGATGAACTTCAAGTGGCCGGTGTCGAGCTGCAGCAGTTCATCGATGCCAATCGCATTTGCGATGCCCGTGCGGATGAAATGCGAGGCATTACTGATGAGGTCGAAGCGTCCGACGATGTTCATGGTCTCGGCGGAGACCTTGCCGCCGGACCATTGCGTGTAGTCGTAATGATTGGCGGATTGGCGCGAGGAGACGAGCAGGGGCATCTCATTGAGGTCATCCGGCGTGATGCCGTCTTTTGCGGCCCACTCGCTGTCGTCGCGCGTCACGATGCCGACGCGCATCGGTTCGGGCAGCCGGATGAAGTGGTAGTGCTCGGTGTTGAATGGCTCGATCATCAGTGCGAAGTCGATGAGCCCGTGCGCGAGTTTTTCCTCGACGGCGTCGGCATTGCCCGTGAAGAGCTCGACCGTCAGGCGCGGGTAGCGGCCGTGCAGGTCGGCGAACAGGTCGGCGAGGATGTGCATGGCATGTGTCTCGCCTGCGCCGATGCGGATGCAGCCCGAAAGGTCAATCGTGTCGTTCTTGAGCTCGTCCTCCGTCTGGTTGACGAGCGCGAGGATCTCCTCGGCCCGCTGGCGCAGGTGCATGCCGTCCTCGGTCAGGATGGTGCTGCGGCTCGTGCGCGTGAAGAGCTTCTTGCCGAGCTCATCCTCGAGATCCGCAATCTGGCGCGAGAGCGTCGGCTGCGTCACATGCAGCACATTGGCCGCCTCGGTCATGTTCTGCTCCCTGGCCACAGCCAGGAAATACGATAACGTGCGGAGTTCCATCTCAAAATTTCCCCCTTTTATACGTTCAAAGCATCTGCTTCTATTGTAGGGAGCAGATGCTTTTTTCGCAAGCGTTTGATAGAAAAAACGTATGGCACAAGTTAAGACATAAGCATTTCACATTGTGGGGCAGAGCGCTTAAAATGAGGATATCAAGAAGCGAATGTACAGGAGGATTTTGAATGGCAAGAACATGTTTGGCAGAGCGACAGGAACAAGAACGATTCAATCCAGATGTCTGCCAGCGCGAGCTGGCTGCGCTGCCGGACGATGCGGCGCGTCTCTGCTTCCTCAAGCGCCACCGTCGCAGGCTCATGGAGTCTCTGCACGCGGCGCAGGAAAAGTTGTCTTGCATCGACTACATGATTTACGAACTGGAGCAGAAAAGACTTGACCGGTAGCTGCTACCGGATGATATCGTTGGAGTATGGGAGCAAGCGAGGTCTTGTTCCGGGAAGGAGAATCTATGGTATTGCGTAAAGGAAGGCAGGACTGGCATGGATGGCTGGCTGGTGCACTGATTCTTGCAGGGCTCATCTACGCTTGGCTCTGCTTCACGTGTGTGCTGCGGCAGGGGCATATCCCTGAGGATGACTACGTGCGCATGACGCAGGAGATCGTGCGCCAGAGCCTGCCGGACGATGCGGTGCCGGCGGGCTGGGAGCGCTCAGTACGGGAGAAGAGAGAGGTGAAGCCATGAGCTATTTATTGGATATCCTGATGTTGATACTGCTCGTCTTTGAGATGATGTTCTTCTACCTGCCGCCTGTGCTGCATGAGGCCGTGGGCGTGGCCTTGCTGCTGCCAATCCTATGGCATCTTGTGCTCAATCGCCGCTACGTCTCGTCGCTGGGGCGCGGGCGCTGGAACGGGGCGCGCGGCGTGCGGTTCGCCCTGAACGTCCTGCTCGCATCAGCCTGCCTCGTGACGGTCATCAGCGGCTGCCTGACGTCGAGTGTGCTGTTTGCCGATGTCGTGCCGTTCTCGCTGCGCAGCAATCCTTCGCTCTACCAGTTGCACAGCGCGGCGGCGCGCTACTTCGTCGTGCTGGCAGGGCTTCACCTCGGCTGGCATCTGCCGACCTGGTGGCAGCGCTGGCTGCATGCGGCGGGCATCACGTCGCGGCCGCTGCCCGCAAGGATGCTCCTGCTGGGGCTCGGCGTGCTGCTCGGCGCGGGCGGCATCTACGCTGCGCAGCAGGACATCCTCATCGAGCGCCTGCAGGGCGCGCATATCTTTATGGCGCCAGCGCTCTCGTACAGCGGTGCTGGCTACGCGCTGACGCAGGTCGGCATCATCATCGTATTCGCAGAAATCGGTTGGCTTTTGTCGCTTTGGAAAGGAGCGCGCTTGAAATGAATCGCAGAGAGTTCTTGAAAATGGGTGGCATGAGCATGATGGCTCTGGTACTCGGAGGCTGCGGCCTGTCGTCATTGACGGGGCAGCCGTCGGGCAGTGCCGCGGCTGATGATGCTGGCACGTCGTCTTCGGCAGCTTCCGCAGGTGCTGTGGCAGCGGGCAGCAAGACGCTCGTCGTCTATTATTCGGCGACGGGCCGCACGGAGCGCGTGGCCAAGGTAATCGCCAAGGAGCGCCAGGCCGACATCATGAAGCTCGTGCCGAATCCGGACTACACGGAGGCGGACCTCGACTACAACGACAAGAGCAGCCGCGTGAGCCGTGAGCACGACGATGCTTCGCTGCGCGAGAAGATCCAGCTGCAGAAGGCAGTGCCGGACAACTGGGCGTCGTATGACACGGTATTCATCGGTTATCCAATCTGGTGGGCCATCGCGGCCTGGCCGGTCGATGCCTTCGTCAAGGCCAACGACTTCACGGGCAAGAATGTCGTGACGTTCGCGACGGCCTACAGCTCGCCACTCGGTAACAGCGGCAAGCTGCTCGCCGAGATGGCCGGCGGCAAGGGCAACTGGCAGGACGGCACGTGCTTCACGGGCAGCCTTAGCGACGCCAAGGTCGTGGAGTGGGTCCGCTCGCTGAGCGCAGCAAAATAAACGGAGACAGAAAAAACCACTTGTGCGGGCCGCGCTCGCAGGCAAGTGGTTTTTTACTGGGCAATAGATGCAATCATTTCTCGTCCGTGCCGTCGCCGTCATCGCTGGGCAGCAGATCGCTCTTGTAGGGGATTTTGCCGGACAGGGCGTCGCGGTAGAAGCCCTGCTTCCAGGCGATGTAGTCGATGGCTTAGAGATTGAGGAAATCCTCTTGCACGTGCTGGGATGAGTGTGGCAGTACAGCAGCAGAGAGAACGTGTGAGCAGAATGAGAGGGGAGCAGGGCTTTGTACAATCCACAATTGATAACCTTCATGAAAGCGGCAGAGGAGGGGAGCTTCAGCAAGGCGGCGGAAGCGCTCTTCATCTCGGCGCCGGCCGTCATCAAGCAGATCAACCTGCTGGAGGCACGGCTCAACCTGCGCTTGTTTGAGCGCACGCATCGCGGCCTGCGTCTGACGAAGGCGGGCGAGTCGCTCTACAAGGATGCGGCGTATCTCGTCCAGTACAGCAAGGCGGCCGTGGAGCGGGCGCGCAAGGCCATGCAGGATACGCAGCAGGTCATCCGCATCGGCATCTCGGTCATGACGCCGACGAATTTTCTGCTGAGCCTTTGGCCAAAGCTGCAGGAGGTTAGTCCCGACCTGCAGTTCCAGCTCGTGTCGTTCGAGAACACGCCGGAGAACGCGCGCGAGATTCTCACGCATCTCGGCGCGAACATCGATGTGGTCGCGGGAGTCTTCGATGCGAGCATGTTTCATCTCAAGGGCAAGTGCGAGGGCATGGAACTCCGTCGTGAGCCGTTTTCCATGGTCGTGCCGCTCACGCACCGACTTGCGGGCAAGGAGCGCCTGAAGCTCTCCAATTTAGCAGGGGAGACGGTCGACATTATCCAGCCAGGCTGGTCTTCCGTCATGGATGATCTGCGGCAGGATCTCCTGGTGAATCACCCAGACATCACGCTGCGCGAGTTCCCGTTCTACAACATCGACATATTCAACCGCTGTGTCAACGAGGGAACGCTCATGATCGGCGTGCCGGAGTGGAAGGACATCCATCCGCTGATGCGCGTCATCCCCGTGGACTGGGACTACGAGATCCCGTTCGGCATCCTGCACGCGACGGAGCCGTCTACTGCTGTGAGCCGCTTCCTGAATGCCGTCCAGAAAATCCTGTCACGATAACCACAAGTTCATACTACCTAACGAAATGAGACTTCTGATGAGGTTTCGTTTTCTTTATGATAAGAATTGAGGAAAACTCTGCATTACCGCAACAGGTCGGCCGCCAAGATGCGGCAGGTACGCAAGGCACTGTTCCCGACGACGTGCTCGTCACGCATTCGGCGGGCGGCGGCCCGGGCTGGCTGACGGGCCTCCGGTCAAGCTTGACTGCTGAATCAATAAATCGATAAACGAACAGAAGGGGATATAGATGGAAACAAGACGTTTGGGACGAAGCAATGTATTCGTCAATCCGGTCGGCCTCGGCTGCATGGGCTTCAGTCATGCGATGGGTGAGCCCGTCGCAAAGGAGCAGGCTGTCCGCACGCTGCGCGAGGCAGCAGAGGCCGGTTATGATTTCTTCGATACGGCGGAGTGCTATACGGGCGTATTGCCGGATGGCTCGACCTCGTACAATGAGGAGCTCGTGGGCAAGGCGCTCCAGGGTATCCGCAACAAAGTCGTCATCGCGACGAAGATGGGCGTTTACCACAATGAAGACCGCACGCTCTCGCTCGACAGCAGTCCGACGGTCATCCGCAAGAGCATCGAAGGCAGCCTACACCGCCTTGGCACGGACTACGTCGACCTCTACTACCAGCACCGCATCGACCCGAAGGTGGAGCCGGAGGTCGTGGCTGCCACGATGAAAGAGCTCATCAAGGAAGGGAAGATCCGCGCCTGGGGCATCTCGGAGACGACTGAGGAATACCTGCGCCGTGCGAACGCTGTCTGCCCGGTCACAGCTATCGAGAACCGCTATTCGATGATGGCGCGCTGGCATGAGTCGCTGTTCCCCGTCTGCGAGGAGCTCGGCATAACGTTCGTCGCGTTCTCGCCGATGGCCAATGGCTTCTTGACGGGTAAGTACTCGCCGAAGACGAAGTTCGAGGGCAGTCAGGACTACCGCAAGCAGATGCCGCAGTATTCCGAGGAAGGCTACGAGAAGGGCAAGAAGATCCTCGACATCCTGACGGGGCTCGCAGAAGAGAAGAAAGCGACGCTCGGCCAACTCTCGCTCGCCTGGATGCTCGCTAAGAAGCCGTACATCATCCCAATCCCGGGCTCGCGCAAGCTCAGCCGCCTGAAGGAGAACCTCGCGGCAGCCGACGTCGAGCTGACGGCGGATGAAGTGGCGCGCATCGACACGGAACTCGATGGAATGGATTTTGAAGTATTTGGCGGCTATGCAGCAAGATGAGGAAATAAAGATGCTGGTTGCAGAAAGTGGGTGTTTGTCATGGACAAGCTTTCGAGACGCAGTTTTGTGAAGATGGCGGGGTTGGTGGCCGCAGCGGCGGTCATGCCGGGCTGCTCGTCGGACGAAATCAAGAAGGCGGAGGGCAAAGAAGAAGAATTGGCGAAGGCGGAGCCCGGAACGGGCGGTGACCATTACGAGGCGCCGCAGGGCCGTCAGGGCGGCGAATCGGTCGTCTATTTCACGCGTGACCTCTCGGCCGCCGGACTGCTCAAGCTGTACGAGAAGATTGCGCCGAACATCACGGGGCGCGTCGGCATCAAGCTGCACACGGGCGAGCCACACGGGCCGAACATCATCCCGCGGCCGTGGGTCAAGGAGCTCATCGCGAAGGATCTGCCTGAGGCGAAGATCGTCGAGACGAATACCTACTATCAGGGTGACCGCTACACGACGGAGCAGCACAGGAAGACGTTGACCATCAACGGCTGGGACTTCGCGCCCGTCGATATCATGGATGAGTCCGGCACGGCCATGCTGCCCGTCAAGGGCGGCAAGTGGTTCACGGAGATGTCCGTCGGCGCGCATCTCCTGGATTACGATTCGCTGCTCGTGCTCACGCACTTCAAGGGCCACACGATGGGCGGCTTCGGTGGCTCCAACAAGAACATCGGCATCGGCTGCGCGGATGGCCGTATCGGCAAGAAGATGATCCATGCGGGCTCGGAGTCTGAGCAGTGGGCCATGAGCAAGGAAATGCTCATGGAGCGCATCACGGAGTCGTCGAAGGCGACGGTAGACCATTTCGGCGATCACATCGCCTACATCAATGTGCTGCGCAACATGTCGGTGGACTGCGACTGTGCGGGCACGACGGCTGCGAAGCCAACGGTGCCGAACATCGGCATCTTGGCTTCAACCGATATCCTCGCCATCGACCAGGCTTCCGTCGACCTCGTCTACGCGCTGCCGGAGCACTACCGTCATGACCTCGTCGAGCGCATGGAGACGCGCCACGGCCTGCGCCAGCTCAGCTACATGAAGGAGCTCGGCATGGGCCGCGACCGCTACGTCCTGCTCGACTGCGACCATGGCGAGAAGCCCATCACGCTCGCCGACGCCGTGAGCAAGGTCAAGCCGTTTCGCTGAGCTGCCCGACGAGTGGGTCGCATGATACGAGAAAATACGATAGAGATACGATAGAAAAGGAGCATTGTGAAAATGGAGTATACGAATCTGAGCAATGGCGTCAAGGTCCCTCTACTGGGCCTCGGCACGTTCATGATCAGCCCGGAGGATACGGAGCGCTCAGTCTACGAGGGCATCAAGGCGGGCTACCGCCTCATCGATACGGCGAATGCCTACCTGAATGAGGAGGCTGTTGGCAGAGGAATCCGACGCGCGCTGGAGGAAGGCCTCGTGAAGCGCGAGGATATCTTCCTCTCGACGAAGCTCTGGCCGACGCTCTACGAGAAGGAAGATGCGGTGGAGAAGACGCTCGAGCGCCTCGGCGTCACGTACGTCGACCTGCTCTTCATCCATCAGCCGGCCGGTAATTTCCTCGCGGGCTACAAGAACATCGAGCGCGCCTATCAGGCGGGCAAGGCCCGCTCGCTCGGTATCTCGAATATCCACGGCGAGAAGCTCGAGCGACTGCTCGCCGCTGCAGAAGTCAAGCCGCATGTCATCCAGCTCGAGACGCATCCGTACTGCATCCAGCACGAGACGCTGGACCGCCTCAAAGAGTACGGCACGAAGCTCATGGGCTGGTATCCACTCGGTCATGGAGACAAGGAACTGCTGCAGGAACCCGTCTTCGGCAAATTGGCTGCGAAGTATCAAAAGAGCACGGTGCAGATCGTCCTGCGCTGGGCTGTGCAGATGGGCTTTATCACGATTCCGGGCACGAAGAATCTCGACCACCTGCGCGCGAACATCGACCTGTTCGACTTCGCTCTGACGCCGGATGAGATGGCCGAGATTGCCATGCTCGATGGCAAGAAGCGCTATTACACGGCCGACGCCGCTCAGGAAGAGAAGTATGCCTCGATGCATCTGCCGTTTGAGGTCTGAGCGCTCCGATAAGACAAAAAATCCGCAAGACGATTGTCATGATCTGTCTTGCGGATTTTTGTCGTATGGGGGCATCCTCACGCATCTTTTGTCAGCACGACGCGGTCGACGGTGGAGCCGTCCTCGAGGTAGCAGGTGGCGATGCACTTGGTCGGGGTGACGGCGAGCGTCATGTAGTTGCGGTAGCGGCCCGGGTCGGACTGGTCGAGGCTGACCTTGTCGAAAGTCGTATCGGGCGGCACGGTGTAGCGCTCGTTGCCCGCGGGGCCGAACATCAGGTAGGTGGGGCCATGGTCAGAAGGCGTTTCGTCATAGATGTGGCCGCGGTTGCGGTACGTGTGCATGTGGCCCGTGAGCACGAGGTCGATGCCGAGCGCGTCGAACGATTTCATGAAATCGTGGCCGACGTCGCTGATGCCGCCTGTGTGGCCCGTGCCCGGCTGGTACTCGTCGTAGGCGATGACGTCCTTGTGCATCAGGACGATCTTCCATGGCTTATGGCTGGCTGCGGCATCGTGCTTGAGCCAGAGCAGCTCCTCCTGCAAGAGGCCGGGCTTCAGGCCGTCGAGCTCTTCAAACTGTGTGTTGAGCACGATGAAGTGGGCGGGGCCGTAGTCGAACGAATAGTAGTAGCCGGGAAAATTCTGGCTGCCGTTGCCTGGGACGGCGAATGAGGCGAGGTAGCGGCGCGGCAGGGCGAACTTCCAGTCGAGCCCGTAGCACTCGTGGTTGCCCATGACGGGCGCAAACGGCATCGCCTTGGCGCGACCGGCCAGCAGCGCCGCAAAGAAGCTCTGCCAGTGCCAGTCGGACTGGCCGTTGTCCGTGAGGTCGCCGATGTCGGCGAGAAAGGCGGCCTGCGGATGGCGCGCGAGTGCCTTTGCGAGCAGCTCTGCGAAGGGCTCGTACGTTTCGCCGCACTGCGAGTCGTCGATGAGCAGGGCCTCGAAGGCCGTGAGCTCGGCAGGCGGCGTATCGATCGGCAGCGAGACGGTCTCCGCGGCCATGGCAATCGTGCCCTCGTAAGACGTCGCGGGCGTCAGGCCCGTGAGGCGCACGGTGTAGAACGTCGTCGTCGTATCATCTTGCACGAGTGTGTTTGCTTCCGGTGTATAGGTTTGCGACTGGCCGTCAGGTGCGGTCAGCGTGAAGCTGGCCTGTTGCCGCGCGCCTTCTGCCTGCCACATGATGGTGCGGCTCGTCGTGGAGTCTGTCGTGATGATCTGGCGCGGGTATTTTATCGTGCGGCCCGCGGCAGCTACTGGGACGAAGCGCCCGAGGCCGAGCGCCAGAAGCGCGCTCGTGCAGAGCTTGAGGAAGGTTCTTCTGGACATCTTTTGCATAATTTCCTCCTGTCGATTTCGTTGCTACTATTATACTTCATTTCAGCGGCCGTTTGCCTCACCTTATCAATTTTCTTGCGATTCTGGCAGGATTTTTTTGAAATTTCTCGTAGTCTTTCCATAGTGATGATTTTAGTGATACTTTCGCAATAGTTGAGGAGGGATTTTTATGGCAATCGTGGCTGCGATGGCGGTGCCGCATCCGCCAATCATTCTGCCGGAGATCGGCAGGGGCGAGGAGAAGAAGATCGCGAAGACGGCGGCGGCTTACCGCGAGGTCATGCGCCGGGCGGCGGACTTGGAGCCGGACACCGTCGTCATCACGAGTCCGCATGCGACGATGTACAGCGACTACTTCCACATCTCGCCTGGAAAGAGCGCGCGGGGGGATTTCTCGGCATTCCGCTGCCCGGAGGTCGAGATTGAGGCAGAGTACGATGCGGCCTTCTCTAAGGCGCTCGCGGATGCCTGCGCGGAGGAGGACCTGCCTGCGGGCTTCCTCGGCGAGCGGGAGCCTGCACTCGACCACGGCACGATGATCCCGCTCTACTTCCTGCAGCCGGCACTCAAGAAGCCGGTCAAGGTCGTGCGCATCGGTCTCTCGGGCCTCTCTGCTGACGTGCACTACCGGCTTGGCCGCCTGATCCAGGATACGGCGGAGAAGCTCGGCCGCCGCACCGTCTTCATCGCGAGCGGCGACCTCTCGCACAAGCTCAAGGAAGACGGCCCGTACGGCTTCGCGAAGGAAGGCCCTGTCTTTGACGAAGCGGTCACAGAAGACCTCGGCAAGGCCGACTTTCTCTCGCTCCTGACCATCTCGCCGGACCTCGCGGAGGGCGCGGCGGAGTGCGGCCTTCGCTCGTTCTGGATCATGGCGGGCGCGCTCGACTGCCAGCGCGTCCATGCCGAGCTCCTCGCGCACGAGGGGACGTTCGGCGTCGGCTACGGCGTCGCCTACTTCACGCCGGAGGGCGAGGACGATGCGCGCGACATCGGCCGCCAGCTCATTGATGCAGAGACGCAGGCCATTGCCAAGGTCCGCGAGCAGGAGGACGCCTATGTGCGCCTTGCGCGCGAGAGCCTTGAGACGTTCGCGCGCAGCCACACCATGCTGCCCGTGCCGAAGGACCTGCCCGAGGACCTGCAGGACAGGCGGGCGGGCTGCTTCGTCTCCATCAAGAAGGACGGCCGGCTGCGCGGCTGCATCGGCACCCTGGCGCCGGGCCGCCGCAACCTCGCCGAGGAGATCATCTGCAACGCCGTCTCAGCCGGCATGCACGACCCGCGCTTCCCGCAGGTCACGCCCGACGAGCTGCCGAAGCTCGTCTACGACGTCGACGTGCTCTCCGAGCCGGAGCCCATCGACTCGCCGAAGGAACTCGACGTCAAGCGCTACGGCGTCATCGTGCAGAACGGCGAGCGCCGCGGCGTGCTGCTGCCGGACCTCGCGGGCGTCGATTCCGTCGAGCAGCAGATCGCCATCGCGCGGCGCAAGGGCAATATCGGCGCGAAGGAGAAGGTCACGCTCTGGCGCTTCGAGGTGACGCGCCATGTCTGAGCAATCGGGAGCCAAAGCCGTCTGCTGGCTCTGCCCGCACCGCTGCCATCTTGCTGACGGGCAGACGGGCTTCTGCCGCGCGCGGCAGAATAAGGGCGGCATCATCCGCTCCCTGAACTACGGCCTCCTGACTTCGGCGGCGCTCGACCCCATCGAGAAGAAGCCGCTCTACCACTTCCATCCGGGAAGCCACATCCTCTCGCTCGGCAGCTTCGGCTGCAACCTGCGCTGCCCGTTCTGCCAGAACTACACGATCTCGCAAGCCGGCCCCGATGGCTTTGCGGGGCAGAGACTGCCGCTGGACCGCGTGACGCCGAAGGAAATCGTGGCGGCGGCCCAGCGGCTCGAGGAGACGTCGGGCAACATCGGCGTGGCCTTCACCTACAACGAGCCGCTCGTCGGCTATGAATTCGTCTACGACACGGCAAGGCTCCTCAAAGAAGTCGGCCTTGCCACCGTGCTCGTGACGAACGGCCAGATCGAGAAGGACTCCTGGCTGCACCTGCTGCCGTACATCGATGCCGTCAACATCGACCTCAAGGGCTTCACGCAGTCGTTCTACGACTGGATCGGCGGCGACCTCAAGACAACAAAAGCCGCCATCGAGATGGCGGCAGAAGAGGGCGTCCATGTGGAAGTCACGACGCTCGTGATACCGGGGAAGAACGACAGCGCCGCGGAGATGGCGGCGGAGGCGGAGTGGCTCGCAGGGATCTCGGCAGAGCTGCCATTGCACCTCTCGCGCTACTTCCCACGCTATCAGTCGAGGATTCCGATGACGCCAGTAGAGACCCTGCAGAATCTCAGGCATGTGGCAGAGGCGCGGCTGTGCTTCGTCCATCTCGGCAACATCTGACTTTGGTGTTACGTCTCGGGCGCGTGCTTGGCCGCGCGCTTCTCGTAGATCCAGGCGCCCGCGATGAGGACGACGGCGAAGATGCAGACGACGATGAGGCGCGTCGGGTCTTCCTGATGCGTCAGCGTGTCGTGGCCGATGATGGCCTCGATGCCCGTCGACGGGAACTTGCCGACAAAAGAGGCGATGACATAGTCGCGCATCGACATCGCGGAGAGCGCGCCGAGCGCGTTGAGCAGGATGGAGGGGAAGTACGGCACCATGCGCGCGACGAGCATGACGGCGAAGCCGCGCTTGCCGCTGTACTTGTCGAGGTTCGAAAGTGTCGGGTGCTTGTTGATGATCTTCTCGGCCGCATCGCGGAAGAAGAAGCGCAGGAGCACGAAGCTCAGGAGGACACCGACCGTCTCGGCGGCGACGGAGAGGAAGATGCCCCAGAAGATGCCGAAGATCAGCGTGTTGGCCGTCGAGAAGATGATGGCGGGCGGGAAGCCCAGCGCGTTGACGAAGAGCGTCAAGAGGAAGCTGAAAAGCACGGCCCACTCGCCGAAGGAGGCGATGTAGGCGGCCGTCTCCTGGATGTCGCCGCGCGAGAGCAGCCCCCAGAGATGCGGCAGGAAGGCCGGGTCGGCCAGGTGGATGATGAGGAAGAGCAGGACGATGGCGAGCGCTGCGGCCACCTTGACCATCCTCATGGATTTTTTCATATGGTGATTCCCCCTAGATCATTTCCGATATTACAGTCCCATTATAGCATCGCTTCCATGGAGATTGTATGAATCCCGCCGCGTTTTTTGGCGAGTCGCGAGGAGATGGATGGAGATTCCGCAGATTCTATGATAAAATAGAGGATATTAGTCTGATTTCAAGGGGGATTTTTCATGCAGGAAATGCTGCCGGGCTTTCTGACAGCGGCCTCACTGGCAGCTTCGCTATTGCTGATCCCGACGCTCTTAGTGCAGGCGGGGGCGCCGTTTATGGGCATCTACACGGCCTCCGTGCTCATGGCCATCGCGGGGACGCTCGTCTTCGCGCGGCTCGACCTGCCCGTCGCGGCGGCGCCAGGGGCCGCTTTGACCTCGTGGCTCGTCGCCGTCGTCATGCTTGCGCACGGCGTGAGCTGGCAGATGGTGCTCTTCTTGGGGGCTGTCGTCTCGCTCGTGCTGACGGCGGCGCTCGCCTTCGCTGTATTCTCGCGGCGGCCGGGAAGGCTTGAGGGGCTCGTCCAGCTTTTTCCCCCGTGCATCGCGGACGGCTTGCAGGGCGCACTCGGCCTGATGCTGCTCGTGCAGGGCCTCTACCAGGGTCATCTGCTCATGAGCTCGCCGGTGGCACCCGTGCAGCTCGGCAACATGGCCGACCCCGTGGCCTATCTGAGCCTCGTGGGCATCATCGCGATGCTCGCGCTCATGGCCGTCGGGGCGCGCTGGGCTGTCTTCGGCGGCGTTCTCGTGAGCGCCGTGCTCGCCTTCATCGGCGGCTTCTGGGTGCTGCCGGACGCGCCGTTTTTCCTGCCGGAAGGGCTCGACCGCACCGGTCTTCAGCTCATATTCATGAACGGGTGGGAAAATATAAGGGTGTGCGATTATGCAGACCTCTCGCTCGTCCTCGTGCTCTTCCTTGTCTTATCCGGTTGGGGAGGGCTCCGAGCACTTGCTCCGGCCATCGATGACGGGCAGATGAAGAAGTCGCTGCTATCCATGAGCGGCCTTAGCTTTGTCGCCAGCTTGCTCGGCACGATGCCGCTGACGGCGGCGCCGGAGTCGGCAGCGGGCCAGGCCATGGGCGGCCGCACGGCCCGCATGGCCTATTGGACGGCAGCCTTCCTCGTGCTCGCGCTCTTTCTGGAGCCGACGCTGCAGTCGATAGCCTCGTTCCCGAGCATCTTCGCGCCAGCCTACGCCGGTGCGGGCCTCGCGCTCCTGCTTCGCATGAAGCCGGTTTTTGCGGGGAGCCTTGCGGATAAAGTGGCGGCGGGGCTGCTCTTCCTGATCCTGCCGCTGACGCAGGATGTTGCCGCAGGGCTCGGCGCCGCCTGCGTCGCCTATGTCAGCCTCGCCATCTTAGCGGGCGAGCACGTCAGCCGCCTGCTGCGCGCGCTGACCGTCCTGTTCCTCTTGTATTTCTTTTATGGTTTTTGGTCCATCTTGTGACTGGTATATCGTGTTCTCGTGTCAATCTTAATAAGGAGTGTTTCGATTCGTGTCAATGCATTGGAATTCGTATGGAAAATATCTGTTAACGGGAGTCGTTCTCGGTTCGTTCCTGCTCTATGCCCCATCCGTCACAGAGGCAAAGCGTGCCCACAAGGCGCCACAGAGCACCGCTGAGGTCACAGTAGCCGTACCGGATGTCGTCGAGACCAAGGCACAGAGACCGGCTCGCAAGCATCAGGCGGAGCCGAAGATCGGCATCCACCAGGACCTGCGCGGCGAGGATTCGCTGCATGCGACGTCGGAGAAGGAACTGTCGGGCGGCAGTGACTTCCAGTCGCGCATCCACAACATCCTCTATCCGGCGGGCCAGGCTGAGCAGCAGATGACGCAGCTCTCCGTGCCGCAGACCGTCTCGGCCTACGACAACTCGATCATCGGCACGCCGCTCGCGAGCCAGGAGCAGTGCGTGCGCTACCTCCTGAGCAATAACCCGAACCCGGACATCACGGTCTCGCCGCAGCAGCTCGTCTCCTACTACTATGAAGAGGGCGAGCGCGAGGGCATCCGTCCGGATGTCGCCTTTGCACAGGCGCTCAAGGAGACGGGCTTCTTCCGCTACGGTGGCGACGTCATCCCGCAGCAGAACAACTTCTGCGGCCTCGGCACGACGGGCGGCGGCGTCAAGGGCGCGTTCTTCGCGACGGCGCAGCTCGGCGTCCGCGCGCACATCCAGCACCTCCTGGCCTACTCGTCGACGCGTGAGCCGAGCGAGCCGGTCATCGACCCGCGCTACCAGCTCGTGCGCGACTCCTACGGCACGCGCACGCTCGGCACCTGGGAAGACCTCAACGGCCGCTGGGCCGTGCCTGGCTACACGTACGGCCAGAGCATCCTCTCGATGTTCCGCGCCATGCTGACCGAATGATAGAGCGCAAGCATAAAGATCAAGTATAAGACTACCGCAATAGCAAGAATTGTTTCCAGATCGAAAGGGATGAAATCACTCGATGATTACAGTCAATAATGTCAGCCTCCAGTTTGGCAAGCGCGTCCTCTACAAGGACGTCAACCTCAAGTTCACGCCGGGCAACTGCTACGGCATCATCGGCGCGAACGGTGCCGGTAAGTCCACCTTCCTCAAATTGCTGGCAGGCGACATTGAGCCGACCGGCGGCACGATCGAGATCACGCCGGGCGAGCGCCTCGCTGTCCTGCAGCAGGACCACTATGCCTACGATGACTACGAGGTCCTGCGCACGGTCATCATGGGCCACAAGCGCCTCGTCGAGATCATGGACGAGAAGGATGCGCTCTACGCAAAGCCGGATTTCTCCGAGGAGGACGGCATGCGCGCCTCGGAGCTCGAGGCAGAGTTCGCGGAGCTCAACGGCTGGGACGCTGAGTCGGAGGCCGCGCGCCTGCTCAATGGCCTCGGCATCCCCGAAGAGGAGCACACGATGAAGATGGCGGACCTCACGGCCAAGGAGAAGGTCCGCGTGCTGCTCGCGCAGGCCCTGTTCGGCAGCCCGGACATCCTGCTCCTCGACGAGCCGACGAACCACCTCGATGTCGAGTCGATCAACTGGCTCGAGAACTTCCTCGCCGACTTCCCGAACACGGTCATCGTCGTCTCGCATGACCGCCACTTCCTCAACCAGGTCTGCACCTACATCTGCGATGTCGACTTCGGCGAGATCAAGCTCTACGCCGGCAACTACGACTTCTGGTACCAGTCGAGCCAGCTCGCGCTGCAGCTGCAGAAGGAGCAGAACAAGAAGGCCGAGGAGAAAATCAAGGAACTGCAGACCTTCATCGCGCGCTTCGCCGCCAATGCCGCGAAGTCGAAGCAGGCGACGAGCCGCAAGAAGCTGCTTGACAAGATCAAGGTCGAGGACATCAAGCCGTCCTCGCGCCGCTATCCGTACATCGCCTTCACGCCGGACCGCGAGGCGGGCGACCAGCTGCTGCAGGTCGACGGCATCTCGAAGTCGGTCGACGGCGAGCAGGTCCTCAAGAACGTCAGCTTTACGCTGAAGCGCGGCGACAAGGTCGCCTTCGTCGGCCCGAACAGCATCGGCAAGACGATGCTGTTCAAGATCCTCATGGGCGAGGAGCAGCCGGATGAAGGCACGTTCAAGTGGGGCGTGACGACGACGCAGGCTTACCTGCCGTCCGACAACTCCGCCTACTTCGACGGCGTCGACCTCAATCTTGTCGACTGGCTGCGCCAGTATTCGAAGGACCCGGATGAGACGTTCGTGCGCGGCTTCCTCGGCCGCATGCTGTTCTCCGGCGAGGAGAGCCAGAAGAAGGCCTCCGTTCTCTCGGGCGGCGAGCGCGTGCGCTGCATGCTCTCGCGCATGATGCTCTCGGGTGCGAACGTGCTGCTCCTCGATGAGCCGACGAACCACCTCGACCTCGAGTCGATCACGGCGCTCAACAACGGCCTGATCGCCTTCAAGGGCACGGCGCTCTTCGTCTCGCACGACCACGAGTTCGTCCAGACAATCGCCAACCGCATCATCGACATCACGCCGGACGGCGTCGTCGACCGCCTCTCGACGTACGACGACTTCCTTGCGAACGAGACGGTGCGCCAGCAGCTCCAGGAAAAGTACAAGAAGTAAGGATAAGGGTGGGCGATGAGGCATGCTCGATAAATTCTTGCAGAATGCGATAGAGGATGCAGGCGCCACAGGGCGCCTGCGCGAGATGATCGGTGTCCTGCGCAAGCGCGAAGTCGTGCGCGGCATGACGCCAGTTAAGCTCCGACAGGTTCTCGAGGACCTCGGCCCTACATTTGTCAAGCTCGGCCAGATCATGAGCATGCGGCCGGACTTCCTGCCGCCGGAGTACTGCGATGAGCTCATGAAGCTGCAGTCCGGCGCGAAGCCGCTGCCGTTCCCCGTCATCCTTGAAGTCATCGAGAAGGAGTACAACCGCCGCTGGAACCAGGTCTTCCAGTCCATCGACGAGGAGGCGCTTGGCTCGGCAAGCATCGCGCAGGTGCACCGCGCCGTGCTCGCGAGCGGCGAGAAGGTCGTCGTCAAGGTACAGCGGCCGGGCATCTACGAGATCATGAGCAAGGATATCGTGCTCTTGAAGCGCGCGGCGACGCTTTTGAAGATCGTCAGCCACACGCAGGACGTCCTCGACTTCGGCATGATCCTCGACGAGATGTGGACGATCGCCAAACAGGAGATGGACTTCCTCATGGAGGCCGACCACATCGAGGAGTTCGAGCATCTGAACCGCGATGTCGATTACGTCGGCTGCCCGAAGGTCTACCGGCAGCTCTCGACGCAGCATCTGCTCGTCATGGAGTTCATCGACGGCATCCGTATCGACGACTTCGACAAGCTGCGCGCGAACGGCTACGATGTCAACATGCTCGGCCGCCATCTCGGGGAGAACTACGTCAAGCAGATCATCGAGGATGGCTATTTCCATGCCGACCCGCACCCGGGCAACATCTGGGTGAAGAACGGCCGCATCATCTGGCTCGACCTCGGCATGATGGGCCGTCTCTCGGGCCGCGACCGCGTCGCCATCCGCAAGGCCGTCCTGGCGCTCGCGAACCACGACACCTTCGAGATGAAGGCGGCCGTGCTCTCGCTCGGCGTCGTGCACGGCCGCATCAACCACACGGCGCTCTACCAGGACATCGACTCGATGATGGCGCAGTACAGCTCGCTCGACTTCAAGTCCCTGCAGATGGGCGTGCTGACGCGCCAGATCATGAACATCCTGCGCGTGCACCACATCGCCTGCCCGCAGGGCCTCTCGATGTTCGCGCGCGGCGTCCTGACGATCGAGGGCGTCATGCGCCTCTGCTGCCCGAAGGTCAGCTTTGTCGAGATCTTCGCGAAGAGCCTTTCGCTCGACTTCAAGAAGAACTTCAGCTGGCGCGCGGAGATGGACAAGGTGCGGCGCGAGGGACTGCTGCTCATGCGCAAGTCCGCGCAGCTGCCGGAGCAGATCTCCGACATCCTCAAGATGACGATGAGTGGTCAGACGAAGGTCAACCTCGACCTCACTGGGGCCGAGGAGCCGCTGCGGCACCTCGACCGCATGATCAACAAGATCATCATCGCCGTACTCTGTGCGGCACTGCTTTTGGGTTCCAGCACGATCTGCACGACGAATATGACGCCGAAGATCATGGAGATTCCCTTGCTCGGTTTCCTCGGCTACCTCATCGCGTTCGTGCTGAGTATCCGGCTGATCTGGGAAATCCATAAAGGTGCATGAAAGCTGCATAGTGAAAGACCCGCCGCTCAGCGGTGGGCTTTTTGCATATGGCGAGATTTGGCGCATCATGGTAAAATGAGGGAGAGTAGTTTTTGACCGTAACCCATGCGCAGACGCATGGAACAATGGGACATAGGCAGAAGGAGTAAGTACCATGAGCATGAGAGGGATACGCGGTGCCATCACCGTCGAGCAGAATGAGAAGGAAGCGATCTGGCAGGCGGCTAAGGCGATGATGCAGGAGCTCATCGCGCGCAATGAGCTGACCCCCGAGGACATCGGTGCCGTAATCTTTAGCATGACGGAAGACCTCACAGCGGCTTTCCCGACGGCGGGCGTACGTCAACTGCCGGGCTTTGATCTCGTGCCGCTCTTCGATGCGCGCCAGTGCGCCATTGAGGGCAGCCTCGGGAAGTGCATTCGCGTGCTCGTGCTCGCTGATGTGGAGAAGAGGCAGCGTGATATCCACCACATCTATATGGGCCGCGCCGTCGCGCTGCGTCCAGACATCCGCTGAACGATTCAGAATGCCATGGAATTGATACCAAGTCCTACAAAATTGCACAGACCCCTGTACTTTTTGTCGAAAATCTTGTAGAATAGAGACAGTGAGAGATTCATCAGGAATGTTCTGAATCAAGTGGTAAGGAGAGATATACCTTGAGTAACATCGACACGAAATGCGTGAACGCAATCCGCGTGCTCGCAGCAGATGCAATCCAGAAAGCAAAATCCGGTCATCCGGGCCTGCCTCTCGGCAGCGCTCCGATGGCGTATGAGCTCTGGGCAAACCATATGAATCACAATCCGAAGGATACGAAGTGGGCAAACCGCGACCGCTTCATTCTCTCGGGCGGTCATGGCTCGGCTATGCTCTATTCGCTGCTCCACTTCTTCGGCTATGGCCTGACCATGGACGATATGAAGCAGTTCCGTCAGCTTGGATCCCTGACGCCGGGCCATCCGGAGTACGGCCACACGGTCGGCGTTGAAGCCACGACGGGCCCACTCGGCGCTGGCATGGGCATGGCTGTCGGCATGGCGATGGCAGAGGCGCATCTCGCTTCGATGTTCAACCGCCCGGGCTACCCGGTCGTCGACCACTACACGTTCGCGCTCGGCGGCGACGGCTGCATGATGGAGGGTATCTCCTCCGAGGCCTTCTCGCTCGCTGGCACGCTCGGCCTTTCGAAACTCATCGTCCTCTACGATTCCAATAAGATCTCCATAGAGGGCAACACGGACATCGCCTTCACGGAAGACGTCCAGGCCCGCATGCGCGCCTTCGGCTTCCAGACGATCACGGTCGAGGACGGCAATGACCTCGAGGCCATCGGCAAGGCCATCGAAGAGGCGAAGGCTGACAAGGAGCATCCGTCCTTCATCACGGTGCGCACGCAGATCGGCTACGGCTGCCCGGCTAAGCAGGGCAAGGCCAGTGCGCACGGCGAGCCGCTCGGCGAGGAGAACGTCAAGGCGCTCAAGGAGAACCTCGGCTGGCCGGAGCCGGACAAGTCCTTCAACATCCCTGAGGATGTCTACGCACATTATGCAGAGAAGGCTAAGAAGGGCGAAGAGGCAGAGGCTGCCTGGAACAAGATGTTCGCTGAGTACTGCGAGAAGTTCCCAGAGGACAAGGCTCGCTGGGACAAGTACCACACGGCTGTCGATGCTGAGGCACTCTACAACAACGATGCATTCTGGGCCAAGGAAGAGAAAGCTGTCGCAACGCGCGCTCTTTCCGGCAAGAAGATCAACTTCCTCAAGGACATCCTGCCGAACCTCATCGGCGGCAGTGCCGACCTCGCACCGTCCAACAAGACGCATATGGATGGCGAGAGCGACTTCAGCAAGACGAATTATGCGGGCCGCAACCTGCACTTCGGCGTCCGCGAGCTCGCCATGGCAGCTATCGAGAACGGCCTGATGCTGCACGGCGGCCTGCGCGCTTACGTCGCGACGTTCTTCGTCTTCAGTGATTACATGAAGCCGATGATGCGCCTCGCAGCGCTCATGCATCTGCCGACGACGTACGTCCTGACGCACGACAGCATTGGTGTCGGCGAGGATGGCCCGACGCATGAGCCAATCGAGCAGCTCGCCATGCTGCGTTCGCTGCCGAACTTCAACGTCTTCCGTCCGGCTGATGCGACGGAGACGGCTGCTGGCTGGTACCTCGCTGTGACTTCCACGAAGACGCCGACGGCTCTCGTACTCACGCGCCAGAACCTGCCGCAGCTGCCGGGCTCGAGCAAGGAAGCGCTCAAGGGCGCTTACGTCGTCTCGGAAGCCAAGGATCCGGCGAACATGGCCGGCATCCTGATCGGTACGGGCTCTGAAGTATCGCTGGCCATCGAGGCACAGGAAGAGCTCGGCAAGAGCGGCATCGACGTCCGCGTCGTCTCGATGCCGTGCATGGATCTCTTCGAGCAGCAGAGTGAGGAGTATAAGGAGAGCATCCTGCCGAAGGATGTCCGTGCGCGCGTCGCAGTCGAGGCGCTCTCGAGCTTTGGCTGGGGCCGCTACGTCGGCCTTGACGGTGCGACGGTCTGCATGGAGAGCTTCGGCGCCTCGGCACCGGCAAACCTGCTCTTCGAGAAGTTCGGCTTCACGAAGCAGCACGTCGTCGAAGTGGCCATGAAGGTCATCGCTGCCTGCAAATAAAAAAGAAGACACCGTTCTCTTTTTGGTGTACAGAAAAGACCCGCCTTGTGCGGGTCTTTTTATTTTTGTAATATCTTGGATAAAATGACCGTCTTAAATGGACAAAAGGTTCTCTTTTTCTACTGCACAATAAAAATGATACGCTAGACGGCGTGGACACACAAAACTTTGTGAAATAAGTGTTGACAAGGGTTTTGGAGGGTGTTATATTATAGGAGTGCCTGATCCAAGCGCACGATTTTAGTGATACAGGAGAGTGAAAGCAATGACACTGGATGCACTGAAAAGCGCCAGTCGGGTGATGGGCATCAAGCAGGTTTCCAAAGCTGTGAAGCGTGGAGATGCGACATGCGTCTTCCTCGCCGATGACGCCGATGCGCGCGTCACTGAGCCGCTCGCGGTGCTCTGCCAGGGACAAGGCGTTCCGGTCGAGCATGCAGCGACGATGGCAGACCTCGGCAATGCATGTGGCATTGAGGTCGGCGCAGCAGCCGCGGCAATCCTCAGACAGCCTATTTGTTAAAAACTCAGGAGCCAAGCTTCGGGGTTTTAATAAATAATAAATTCTCAATATGAAGGAAGGAGGTGCATGTATGCCTACTATCAATCAGTTAGTTCGTAAGAGCAGAAAGAGCATGCAGGAGAAGTCCAAAGCACCAGCACTCAAGAATTGCCCGCAGAAACGTGGTGTTTGCACGCGTGTTTACACGTCTACGCCGAAGAAGCCGAACTCGGCTCTGCGTAAGGTTGCCCGTGTTCGTTTGACGAACAGCATCGAGGTTACCGCATACATCCCAGGCATTGGTCATAATCTTCAGGAGCATAGCGTTGTTCTGATTCGCGGCGGTCGTGTCAAGGACCTGCCAGGTGTTCGTTACCACATCATCCGCGGCTCGCTCGATACTGCCGGTGTGCAGGATCGCGGTCAGGGTCGTTCCAAGTACGGTGCGAAGAAAGCTAAAGCGAAGAAGAAGTAATGAAACGGTTCCTGCCTTGAGCAGGGAAATATGCTAATGAAGAAGGAGGTAAAACAATGCCAAGAAAAGGTTCCGTACCGAAGCGCGACGTACTGCCGGATCCGGTGTACCACAGCAAGACGGTTACGAAATTCATCAATAAGGTAATGCTCTCCGGTAAGAAGAGCGTTGCAGAGCGCGTCGTCTACGATGCGTTCGAGACGATCCGCGCCAAGACGGGCAAGGATCCTCTCGAGGTTTTTGAGACTGCTCTCAAGAACGTTATGCCGGTCCTCGAGGTTCGCGCACGCCGCGTCGGTGGTGCTAACTACCAGGTTCCGGTTGAGGTCCGTCCGGACCGCCGCATGACGCTCGGCATCCGCTGGATCGTCAATTATGCTCGTCTCCGCGGTGAGAAGACGATGGATGAGCGCCTCTCCGGTGAGCTCATGGATGCAGCCAACAACACGGGTGCAGCCATCAAGAAGAAGGAAGACACGCACAAGATGGCAGAAGCCAACAAGGCTTTCGCTCACTATCGTTGGTAAGACTCATTCTCCCGCTGCTGTGACAGAGGGAGAGTTCAAAGAAGGAGAACAAAAGTGGCAAGAGAGTATTCCCTTGAAAAGACTCGCAACATCGGTATCATGGCTCACATCGATGCCGGTAAGACGACGACCACGGAGCGTATCCTCTTCTACACGGGTGTCAACCACAAGATCGGTGAAGTACATGATGGTGCTGCAACGATGGACTGGATGGTTCAGGAGCAGGAGCGTGGTATCACGATCACGTCCGCTGCAACGACCTGCCACTGGAAAAATCATCGCATCAACATCATTGATACGCCGGGTCACGTGGACTTCACGGTAGAGGTTGAGCGTTCCCTGCGCGTACTCGATGGCGCTGTAGCAGTCCTGACTGCTCGCGGCGGCGTTGAGCCTCAGACTGAGACCGTTTGGCGTCAGGCTGAGAATTACAATGTTCCGCGTATGGCCTATGTCAACAAGATGGACATCACCGGCGCGGACTTCTACAATGTCATCAAGATGATGAAGGAGCGCCTCAATGCGAACGCAGTTGCTATCCAGCTGCCGATCGGTGCGGAGGATGACTTCAAGGGCATCATCGACCTCGTCAAGATGGAAGCTATCGTCTATGAAGACGACCTCGGCAAAGTCGAAGATGAAGTCGCGATCCCGGATGACATGAAGGATCAGGCTGAGGAATACCGTGAGATCCTCCTCGAGGCTCTTTCCGAGCTCGACGATGACTTCATGGAGAAGTACCTCGGCGGCGAAGAGATCACGGAAGATGAGATCAAGGCAGTCATCCGCAAGGGTACGGTAGCGTGCAAGCTCTGCCCGGTCACCTGCGGTACTTCCTATCGCAATAAGGGCGTTCAGCCCCTCCTCGATGCAATCGTCGATTACATGCCGGCTCCGACGGATATCCCGCCGATCGCTGGTGTCAACCCGGAGACGGGCGAGGAAGACCATCGTCCGGCAAGCGACGAGGCTCCGTTCTCGGCACTCGCATTCAAGATCATGACGGACCCGTACGTCGGTAAGCTCGCATTCTTCCGCGTATACTCCGGTATCCTCGATGGCGGTTCCTACGTGTACAACTCCACGAAGGGCAAGAAAGAGCGTATCGGCCGTATCCTGCAGATGCATGCAAACCATCGTAAGGAAATCGAGCGCGTCTACAGCGGTGATATCGCTGCTGCCGTCGGCCTCAAGGACACGACGACGGGTGACACGCTCTGCGATGAAGAGCATCCGATCATCCTCGAGTCGATGGTCTTCCCGGATCCGGTTATCTCCGTTGCGGTTGAGCCGTCGACGAAGAACGACCAGGAGAAGATGGGCGTAGCCCTCCAGAAACTCGCTGAAGAAGATCCGACCTTCCGCGTCCGTACGGACCAGGAGACGGGCCAGACGATCATCTCCGGCATGGGTGAGCTTCACCTGCAGATTATCGTTGACCGCATGCTCCGCGAGTTCAAGGTCGACTGCAAAGTCGGCGAGCCGCAGGTTGCATACCGCGAGACGATCCGCAAGTCTGTCGAGGCTGAAGGTAAGTTCGTCCGCCAGTCCGGTGGTCACGGCCAGTACGGTCACTGCTGGCTCAAACTCGAGCCGCAGGAGCCGGGCGAAGGCTTCTCGTTCGAGAACAAGGTTGTCGGCGGTGCTATCCCGAAAGAATTCATCAAGCCGATTGAAGATGGTGTCAAGCAGGCTATGGAAGCTGGCGTTGTCGCTGGTTATCCGATGGTCGACATCAAGGCAACGGTCTTCGATGGTTCCTTCCACGAAGTCGACTCCTCTGAGGCAGCATTCAAGGTTGCCGGCTCCATGGCCTTCCGCAATGGCGCTGAAAAAGCAAATCCGGTTCTGCTTGAGCCGTATGTCAAAGTCGAAGTCACTGTACCGGAAGAGTACATGGGCGATGTCATCGGCGATCTGAACTCCCGCCGCGGCCGTATCGATGGTATGGAAGCGCGCAATGGTTCTCAGGTCATCACGGGCTTCGTTCCGCTCTCCGAGATGTTCGGTTACTCGACGGATCTGCGTTCCAAGACTCAGGGCCGAGGGAACTACAGCATGGAAGTTGCTTACTATGATGAAGTTCCTAAAAATATTGCTGACAAGATTGTCGCAAAAAACAAAGGTGAATAAGGGAGGAAAAAATCACAATGGCTAAAGAAAAGTTTGAAAGAACCAAACCGCATGTTAACATCGGCACCATCGGTCACGTTGACCATGGCAAGACGACGCTGACGGCTGCAATCACGAAGGTTCTCTCCGAGACTCCGGGTTGCAAAGCTTCTTTCGAAGACTATGCTGATATCGATAAGGCTCCGGAAGAGCGTGAGCGCGGTATCACGATCAACACGGCACACGTTGAGTATGAGACGCCGAACCGTCACTACGCACACGTTGACTGCCCGGGCCACGCTGACTATGTCAAGAACATGATCACGGGCGCCGCTCAGATGGATGGTGCTATCCTCGTCGTTTCCGCTGCTGATGGCCCGATGCCGCAGACGCGTGAGCACATCCTGCTCGCTCGCCAGGTCGGTGTTCCGGCAATCGTTGTCTTCCTCAACAAGGTTGACCAGGTTGACGATCCGGAGCTCCTCGAGCTCGTCGAGATGGAAGTTCGCGAGCTGCTCTCCAGCTACGACTTCCCGGGCGATGACATCCCTGTTATCGCTGGCTCCGCTCTGAAGGCCCTCGAAGGCGACGAAGAGCAGAAGAAGAACATCCTCAAGCTCATGGAAGCTGTCGATGAGTACATCCCGACGCCGGTTCGCGACAACGCTAAGCCGTTCCTGATGCCGGTCGAGGATGTTTTCACGATCACGGGCCGTGGTACGGTTGCAACGGGCCGCGTTGAGCGTGGTGAGCTCAAGATGAACGATACGGTTGAGATCGTTGGCCTGCAGGACGAGCCGCGTCAGACGGTTGTCACGGGCATTGAGATGTTCCGCAAGATGCTTGATTTCGCTGAGGCTGGCGATAACATCGGTGCTCTGCTCCGTGGTATCGACCGCAAGGAGATCGAGCGTGGCCAGGTTCTCGCAAAGCCGGGCACGATTCATCCGCACACGAAGTTCAAGGCTCAGGTCTATGTCCTGACGAAAGAAGAAGGCGGCCGTCATACGCCTTTCTTCACGAACTATCGCCCGCAGTTCTACTTCCGCACGACGGACGTAACTGGCGTAGTCAAACTGCCGGAAGGCACGGAGATGGTTATGCCTGGCGATAACGTCGAGATGGAAGTTGAGCTCATCACCCCGATCGCTATCGAGAAGGGCCTGCGCTTCGCTATCCGCGAAGGTGGTCACACGGTTGGTGCTGGCCGCGTAACGGAAATCGAAGGCTAATCTTTCAATTTAATCTTTTCATAAGAGCGGCGCTCGCGTCGCTCTTATTTAAAGGTTAAAATCAATATGGTACCCCCCAATGCGATGACGTGGCAGATGGCTCGGGTGTACCCGAGGGAACTGTTACGGAGAAATGTTTGGGCCAAGAGCCTGGACGATAAGGAGGAAAAACAAATTGTCTAAACAGCAGAAAATCAGAATCCGTTTGAAGGCTTATGATCATAAAGCCCTCGATCAGAGTGCCGTAAAGATTGTCGATACGGCAAAGAAGACTGGTGCAATGGTATCCGGTCCGATTCCTCTTCCGACGGAAAAGAACATCTACACGATCCTGCGTTCCCCGCATATCAACAAGGACAGCCGTGAGCAGTTTGAAATGCGCACGCATAAGCGTCTGATCGACATCCTGCAGCCGACCAACAAGACGGTCGATGCTCTGATGCGTCTTGACCTGCCGGCAGGCGTAGACATCGAGATCAAACTTTAATCCGAGGAGGTGGAATGAATGTCGAAAGCTATCTTAGGTAGAAAACTTGGTATGACTCAGATCTTCACGGAAGAAGGCAAGGTTGTCCCGGTTACGGTCGTAGAGTCTGGCAACAACGTCGTCATCCAGAACAAGACGGTTGAGTCCGACGGCTATAATGCAGTACAGCTCGGCTTCGGTGAAGTTAAAGAAAATAAAGTAAACAAACCCCTGAAAGGCCATTTCGAGAAGGCAGGCATCAGCCCTGTAAAGTTCATTCGCGAGATGCGTCTTGCAGATGCTTCTGAATACAAAGTCGGTGACACCATCGGCGTTGACATATTTAGTGCTGGAGAACTTGTTGATGTTACGGGTACTTCCAAGGGCAAGGGTTTTGCCGGCGGTATCAAGCGTCACAACTTCGCTCGCGGTCCTATGGGCCACGGCTCCAAATCCCATCGTGAGCCGGGTTCCACGGGTGCCATGATCTCCGGTCCTGGCGGACGTGTCCTCAAGGGCAAGAAGCTGCCGGGCCGCATGGGTGGCGAGCGCGTTACGGTTCAGCGCCTCACGGTCGTCCGTGTGGATGCAGACCGCAACCTCATCCTCATCAAGGGTGCGATTCCGGGCCCGAAGAAGAGCTTCGTTGTGATCAAGAACACCGTTAAGCCGGGCAAAAACTGATTGGAAGGAGGACACCAACAATTATGGCTACAGTAGCAGTTTATGACATCACCAACAATCAGGTTGGCGATATCGAATTGAATGACAGCATCTTCGGCGTAGAGATGAATGCAGGCCTCCTGCATCAGGCCGTCGTGATGCAGCTCGCAGCTCAGCGCCTCGGCACGCATGCCACGAAAACGCGCGGCTTTGTCCGCGGTGGCGGCCGCAAGCCGTGGAAGCAGAAGGGCACGGGCCGTGCACGTGCTGGTTCGACGCGCAGCCCGCTGTGGGTTGGCGGTGGTACGGTCTTCGGACCGCATCCGCGTAAGTATGCGTTCAGCATGCCGCGCAAGCAGCGTCGCCTCGCACTCAAGTGCGCACTTTCCGATAAGGTCAAGAGCGGTGATCTCATCGTCCTCGAGAGCCTCGACTTCGATGCTCCGAAGACGAAGCAGGTCGTCAAGATGCTCGGTGACTTCGGCGTCGATTCCAAGGCTCTCTTCATCACGGCTGATGAAGCTGAGAACGTTGAGAAATCCGCACGCAACATCCCGGGTGCAAAGGCCATCCAGGCTCTCGGCCTGAATGTCTATGATATCCTTCATCATGACAAGCTGTTCATCACGAAGGATGCCATCACCCGTATCGAGGAGGTATTCGCATAATGGAAGCACGTGATATCCTGATCCGTCCGCTGATCACTGAGAGAACGACTCAGCTCATGGCTGAAGGCAAGTACGTCTTCGTTGTTGCGAAAGCAGCCAACAAGATCGAGATTGCCAAAGCAGTCGCTGAGATCTTCAAAGTCAAAGTTGAGAAAGTCAATACGGTCAACGTACTTGGCAAAACGAAACGCATGGGCCGCACGTCTGGCAAGCGCCCTGACTATAAAAAAGCCATCGTGAAGCTCGCTGCTGGCGAAAGCATCGAGTTCTTCGAGGCATAATCGAGAAAAGGAGGTACATTTAAGTGGCAGTAAAGAGTTTTAAACCATATTCTGCAGGCCGACGCTTCATGACGGTCGCATCGTTCGATGAGATCACGGCAAGCAAGCCTGAGAAGTCCCTGACGGAACGCCTGAAGAAGAACGGCGGCCGTAACCAGCAGGGCCGCCTGACCGTCCGCCACCAGGGCGGCGGCCATAAGCGCCTCTATCGCGTGATCGATTTCAAGCGCACGAAGGACGGTATCCCGGCTCGCGTCGCAACGATCGAGTACGATCCGAACCGCAGCGCCCGCATCGCTCTGCTCAACTACGTTGACGGCGAGAAGCGCTACATCCTCGCACCGAACGGCCTCAAGGTCGGCGATCAGGTCGTTTCCGGCCCGGACGCTGATATCAAGGTCGGCAACGCGCTCCCGCTCAAGAACATCCCGGTCGGCACGACGGTCCACAATGTCGAGCTCAAGATCGGCAAGGGCGCACAGCTCGTCCGCAGCGCCGGCACGTCCGCACAGCTCATGGCTAAGGAAGGCGATTATGCACTCCTCCGCATGCCGTCTGGTGAGCTCCGCAAGGTGCACATCAATTGCCGCGCTACGATCGGTGAAGTCGGCAACCTCGAGCACGAGAACATCACGATCGGTAAGGCTGGCCGCAACCGTTGGCTCGGCGTTCGCCCGGAGAACCGCGGCGTCGCGATGAACCCGAACGACCATCCGCATGGCGGCGGCGAGGGCCGCTCCCCTGTTGGCCGCAAGCACCCTGTTACGAAATGGGGCAAATGCGCTATGGGTGCCAAGACCCGTCGCAAGAAAGCATCCGACAAGCTCATCGTCAAAGGACGCACGAAATAATAGAAATCGACAGGCAGCCTAGTGCCGCCTGACGAAAGGAGGAGACACTTTGTCAAGATCTATTAAAAAAGGACCTTACGTTGCAGAGAGCCTGATGAAGAAGATCACGGCCCTGAACGAGGCTAACGATAAGAAGGTTGTCAAGACCTGGTCGAGAAGTTCCACGATTTTCCCGGATTTCGTCGGTCACACGATTGCTGTCCACGATGGCCGCAAGCACGTACCGGTTTACATCACGGAAGACATGGTTGGCCACAAGCTCGGTGAGTTCGCACCGACGCGCACGTTCAAAGGCCATGCCGGCGAAGAGAGAAAGACCTCTCTGAAGTAATTTTGCGAAAGGAGAATCCTTGTGGAATCGAAAGCAGTAGCTAAATATGTTCGCATCGCTCCGCGCAAAGTTCGCGTCGTCATGGATCTGATCCGTGGCAAGAACGTCGCTGAAGCGTTCGCGATTCTGAAATTCACGCCGAAGGCTGGTGCCGAGGTAGTTGAGAAAGTCCTGCGTTCCGCTGTTGCCAACGCAGAGAACAACTTTGATATGGACGTCGATAAGCTCTACGTCAAGACGGCGTTTGCTGATCAGGGCCCGACGCTCAAGCGTATCCATCCGCGTTCCCGTGGACAGGCGTTCAAGATCTTGAAGCGTACGTCCCATGTAACCATCGTCGTCGACGAGAAGAACTGAGCAAGGAGGGAAACGGTTTGGGTCAGAAAGTAAATCCGCATGGTATTCGTCTTGGCATCGTCAAGACTTGGGATGCTAAGTGGTATGCAGACAAAGATTTTGCAGATAACCTGCATGAAGATATCAAAATCCGTGACTATCTGAAGAACAGCCTTCAGGCAGCCGGTGTGTCCAGAATCGAGACGGAGCGCAGCAAGAACCGTCTGAAGCTCACGATCCATACGGCAAAGCCGGGCATGGTCATCGGCCGTGGCGGTTCGGGCATCGAGCAGATCAAAGAGGGTCTGAAGAACTACACGACGAAGCGCGTGGACATCAACATCGCAGAGATCAAGCAGCCGGATATGGATGCAACGCTGGTCGCTGAGAACATCGCTCAGCAGCTCGAGCGCCGCATCGCCTTCCGCCGCGCGATGAAGCAGGCCGTTGGCCGCACGATGCGTCTCGGCGCTAAGGGCATCAAGATCGCTTGCAGCGGTCGCCTTGGTGGTGCAGAGATCGCACGTAAGGAATCCTATCGTGAAGGAAGTATCCCACTTCATACGCTCCGTGCTGATATCGACTACGGTACGGCAGAAGCTCACACGACTTATGGCCGCATCGGCATCAAGGTCTGGATCTTCAAGGGCGAAGTTCTTCCGGAAAGAAAGCAGGCAAAGACTGCAGCTGAAGGGAGCGAAGCTTAATGTTATTACCAAAGAGAGTCAAATACCGCAAACAGTTCCGTGGCCGCATGAAGGGCAAGGCTCATCGCGGCAATACGCTGAGCCATGGTCAGTACGGTCTCGTCGCACTTGAGCCGGCATGGATCACGAACCGCCAGATCGAGGCAGCTCGTATCGCTATGACGCGTTACATCAAGCGCGGTGGCCAGGTCTGGATCAAGATTTTCCCGGACAAGCCGGTAACGGCTAAGCCGGCTGAGACGCGCATGGGTTCCGGTAAAGGTTCGCCGGAGTACTGGGTTGCCGTCGTGAAGCCGGGCCGTGTGCTCTTCGAGATGGATGGCGTTTCCAAGGAGATCGCCATGGAAGCAATGCGTCTCGCAGGCCACAAGCTCCCGATCAAGACGAAGTTCGTTATGAAGGAAGACAATAAAGCAGAGGGCGGTGAAGTAAATGAAGGTTAATGAGATTCGCGAGATGAACGCTGAGGAACTCAACCAGAAGCTTGCTTCGCTCAAAGAGGAACTTTTCAACCTCCGTTTCCAGCTCGCCACCGGCCAGCTCGAAAACCCGATGCGTATCAAGGAAGTAAAGAAGACGATCGCCCGCATCAAGACGATCCAGCGTGAGAACGAGCTCAAGGCTTGATCACGGAAACTGATATGCAAGAGGAAGGAGGCTCCCTGATGAGCGAAAGAAACGTACGTAAGACTAAGATTGGTAAAGTCATCTCCGATAAGATGGACAAGACCGTTGTTGTTGCAGTCGAGGAACTCGAGCAGCACAAGCTTTACAAGAAGCCGGTCAAGAGAACGGTCAAATTCCACGCACACGACGAGAAGAACGACGCACATGTAGGCGACAAGGTTTCCATCATGGAAACGCGCCCGCTGTCCAAGACGAAGCGCTGGAGAGTCGTTGAAGTCGTAGAACGCGCGAAATAATCCCAAATTATCGAAGAAGGAGGTCAAACAATGATCCAACAGCAAACCATCCTGAATGTTGGTGACAACACTGGTGCGAAAGAAATCATGTGCATCCGTGTTCTCGGCGGTTCCTACCGTAAATACGCTAACATTGGTGATATCATCGTAGCTGCAGTCAAGTCTGCTGCTCCGGGCGGCACGGTCAAGAAGGGCGATGTCGTGAAGGCAGTCGTAGTCCGCAGCGTCAAGGGCCTGCGCCGTGCAGATGGCTCCTACATCCGTTTCGACGAGAATGCAGCCGTCATCATCAAGGACGACAAGACGCCGAAAGGCACGCGTATTTTTGGACCGGTAGCCAGAGAGCTTCGCGATAAAGACTTCATGAAGATCGTTTCCCTGGCTCCTGAAGTACTTTAATTGTGAGGAGGTGCTATTTTGTCACTCGTAAAACTGAACGTTAAGAAGGGCGACACGGTCGTCGTGCTGTCCGGCAAAGATAAAGGCAAGCAGGGCAAAGTCATCGCAGCTATGCCGAAGAAGGGTAAGGTTGTCGTCGAGGGCGTCAACAAAGTGAAGCGTCATACGAAGCCGAACCAGAAGGCTCCGCAGGGCGGCATCCTCGTCAAGGAAGCTCCGATGCATGCTTGCAAGGTCATGGTAGTCTGCCCGGCCTGCAAGAAGGCAACGCGCGTTGCCCATAAGGAAGTCAATGGCAAGATGGTCCGCGCTTGCAAGAAGTGCGGCGAAGTCATCGACCAGACGAAATAATCCGGAAAGGAGGAGCATAAGTGGATAGATTACAGGAAAAATACCAGAACGAAGTCTGCAAGGCCATGACGGAGAAGTTTGGCTACAAGAACGTGATGCAGCTTCCGAAGATCGAGAAAGTCATCATCAACATGGGTGTCGGTGAAGCCGTTGGCAACCCGAAGGCCCTCGATGCAGCCGTGAATGATCTGACGATCATCTCGGGCCAGAAGCCGCTCCTGACGCGTGCGAAGAAGTCCCTCGCCGCTTGGAAACTGCGTGAAGGCATGCCAATCGGCTGCAAGGTCACGCTGCGCGGCACGCGCATGTACCAGTTCCTCGACAAGTTCATGAACGTCGCACTCCCGCGCGTCCGTGACTTCCGTGGTGTTTCGGACAAGGCGTTCGACGGTCGCGGCAACTACGCTGTCGGCCTCAAAGAGCAGCTCATCTTCCCGGAAATCGAATACGATAAGATCGATAAGATCCGTGGCATGAACATTGTTATTGTTACGACGGCACAGACGGATGAAGAAGCCAGAGAGCTCCTGAAACTCATGGGTATGCCGTTCAAAGCATAAGGAGGTAAGGAAACTTGGCTAAGAAGTCTATGATTGAGAAGTGGAGCAAGGAACCGAAGTTCTCCACGCGCGGCTACAACCGCTGCAAGATCTGCGGCCGTCCGCATGGTTATATGCGCAAGTTCGACATGTGCCGTATCTGCTTCCGCGAGCAGAGCTACAAAGGTGCTATCCCTGGCGTAACGAAAGCCAGCTGGTAATTTTGACATTTTGAAAGGAGGATATCGGTTCACATGGTAATGACTGATCCTATTGCAGATATGCTGACCCGTTTGCGCAATGCAAACTCTGTATTCCACGAGAAGGTGGAAATCCCGGCTTCCAAGATCAAGACCGCTATTGCAGAGGTCCTGAAGGAAGAGGGCTTCATCAAAGACTACACGTTCACGGAGGACAACAAGCAGGGCGTTCTCACGATCGACCTCAAGTACGGTCCGCAGCGTGAGAAAGTCATCTCCGGTATCAAACGCATTTCGAAACCGGGCCTTCGCCAGTACGCAAAGCACGACGAGCTTCCGCGCGTCCTGGGCGGCCTTGGCATCGCCATCATCTCGACCTCGCAGGGCATCATGAGCGACAAGCAGGCCCGCAAGGCTGGTCTCGGCGGCGAAGTCATCGCTTACGTTTGGTAATTAGTAGTCAGGAGGTGTACAGATGTCAAGAATTGGTAGAGCACCGATTGAAATCCCGGCTGGCGTAACGGTTACGCTCGGCGAGGACAATCTGGTGAAAGTAAAGGGCCCGAAAGGTGAACTTTCCCGCCACATTCATCCGGATATGAAAGTAACCGTCGAAGGCAACGTTATCACGGTAACGCGTCCTTCCGACGATAAAACGCACAGATCTCTCCATGGTCTCAGCCGCACGCTGATCCACAACATGGTCGTCGGCGTAACGGAAGGGTTCTCCAAGAACCTCGAAATCAACGGCGTTGGTTATCGTGCCCAGAAGCAGGGCAAGAACCTCAACCTCTCCCTTGGTTTCTCCCATCCGGTCATCGTTGAGCCGCCGCAGGGTGTCGAGTTCGACGTCCCGTCGGCCAATGCCATCACGGTCAAGGGCATCGACAAGGAAGTTGTCGGCCAGATCGCTGCGGAGATCCGCGGCTTCCGTGAGCCGGAGCCGTACAAAGGCAAGGGTATCAAGTACGCTGGTGAGCACATCCGCCGCAAGGAAGGTAAAGCCGGCGCCAAGGGCAAGAAATAAGGACCAAATTCTAGAAAGGAGTGAATCTCTGTGCTTCTTAAAGCAGATAAGAACAAGGCACGCCAGAAACGTCATCTGCGCGTCCGCAACCATATCGCAGGCACGGCGGCTCGTCCGCGCCTCAACGTATATCGCAGCCTCGCGAACATCTACGCGCAGGTCATCGATGATGAGAAGGGCGTAACGCTCGTCTCTGCAAGCTCCCAGGACAAGGGTTTCGAGAACTACGGCGGCAACATCGAAGCTGCAAAGGCTATCGGTACGGAAATCGCTAAGCGCGCTCTCGAAAAGGGCATCACGGAAGTCGTATTCGACCGTGGCGGCTATGTTTACCATGGCCGTGTCGCCGCACTCGCTGAAGCAGCCCGTGAAGCTGGGCTGAAATTCTAAGAAAGCGTCCAAAGGAGGTAAATGAATGGCTAGAAATATGGACAACGAGACTCCTGAGTTCGAGGAGAAAGTTGTATATATCAATCGAGTAGCAAAAGTCGTCAAGGGCGGCCGCCGTTTCTCGTTCAGTGCCCTTGTTGTCGTCGGCAACAAGAAAGGCAAGGTAGGCGTTGGCCTCGGCAAGGCTGCTGAGGTTCCGGAGGCAATCCGCAAGGGCGTCGAGGATGCAAAGAAGAACCTCGTCGAAGTTGCTCTCTACGACAACCGCACGATCCCGCATGAGATGATTGGCATCTTCGGTGCTGGCAAAGTCATGATGAAGCCGGCTGCCAAAGGTACTGGTGTCATCGCCGGCGGCCCGGCTCGTGCCGTCCTCGAGCTCGCTGGTATCCGCGATATCCTGACGAAGTCCCTCGGTTCTGCAAACCCGAACAACATGGTTCGCGCAACGATGGAAGGCCTCAAGGCACTCAAGCGTGCTGAGGCTGTCGCTGAGCTCCGTGGCAAGACGGTCCAGGAAATCTTAGGTTAATAGGAGGCTCACAAAATGGCAAAAGTTAAAGTCACGCTGAAGAGAAGCTTGATCGGTCGCCCGGAAACGCAGCGCAAGACCGTTCGTGCTCTTGGACTGCGCAAGATCAACTCCGTTGTTGAGCTCCCGGATAACCCGGCCATCCGTGGCCAGCTCCACAAAGTAGAGCATCTGATCCAGGTAGAAGAAATCGCAGACTGAGACGAGACAGGAGGTGCACTAGATGAAGTTACATGAATTACAGCCAGCAGCTGGTTCCCGCAAGGTCCGCAACCGCGTCGGCCGCGGCCTCGGCTCCGGCAATGGCAAGACGGCTGGTCGCGGCATGAAGGGCCAGAATTCCCGCAGCGGCGGCGGCGTTCGCACGGGTTTTGAAGGCGGCCAGATGCCGATTTACCGTCGTCTGCCGAAGCGCGGCTTCAAGAACGTCTGGGCTAAGACGTTCGCTGAAGTCAACGTTGAGACGCTCAACCGCTTCGAAGACGGCACGACGGTCGATCCGGTCGTGCTCGTAGAGTCCGGCATCCTGAAGAACGTTCAGGATGGTATCCGCATCCTCGGCAATGGCGAACTCACGAAGAAGCTGACGGTCCGCGCCAACGGTTTCACGAAGTCCGCAGAAGAGAAGATTACGGCAGCAGGTGGCAAAGTCGAGGTGATCTGAGGTGCTTTCAGCCCTTGGCAACATCTTTAAGATACCGGAACTCCGGCAGAAGATCATCTTCACGTTGATCATGTTTGCCATCTTCCGCATGGGGACGCACATCCCCGTGCCGGGAGTAGACCCGACTGCGATCGAGAAGCTCTTCGCAAACGGCAATCTGTTCGGTCTCTTAGACCTTTTTTCCGGTGGTGCGTTCAGTAAGTTCTCCATCTTCGCGATGAGCATCACGCCGTACATCAATGCGGCGATCATCATCCAGCTCCTCAACGTCGTCATCCCGACCCTCGAGCAGTGGTCGAAGGAAGGCGAGGAGGGGCACAAGAAGACGACGCAGGTCACGCGCTATCTCACAGTCGTGTTGGCTTTCCTGCAGGCGATCGGCATGTCCATCGGCCTGAAGGCAGCCATCCTGAATCCGAACCCCGTTAACATCCTGATCATCGCGATCACGCTGACGGCGGGCACGGTATTCCTCATGTGGGTCGGCGAGCAGATCACGGCGCAGGGTGTCGGCAATGGTATCTCGCTTATCATCTTTGCCGGCATCGTTGCGGCCCTGCCGAAGAACCTCGGGACGATCTACCATTACGTACAGGCTGGCACGATCAGCTATTTCAGCGTGTTCATGTTCGGCGTCATCGCGCTCGCGATGGTCGTCTTCGTCATCCACGTTGAGACGGGCTTCCGCCGCATCCCGATCTCCTACGCCAAGCGCGTGGTCGGTCAGAGAGCGTACGGCGGTCATTCCAGCCACATCCCGCTGAAAGTCAATCAGGCGGGCGTCATTCCCATCATCTTTGCGTCATCCGTGCTGATGTTCCCGGTGACTGTGGCCCAGTTCATTGACGTGCCCTGGGTCAAGACGGTGGCCAGCTACCTCGAGTGGGGCAAGCCGCTGCAGACGGCGCTCTACGTCGGGCTGATCATCTTCTTCACGTATTTCTACACGGCTGTTACCGTAAAGATCCCGGATATGGCGGACAATCTGAAGAAATACGGCGGCTTCATCCCGGGCATCCGCCCCGGTAAGCCGACCGCAGATTATTTGGATCATGTCCTGACGCGTATCACGCTGGCGGGCTCCGTGTTCCTGGCCTTCATCGCCGTCCTCCCGAATATGATTGCTGCGGCAACGCATATCGAGGGTGTCTACTTCGGCGGTACGGCCCTGCTCATCGTCGTCGGTGTCGCACTGCAGACGATGAAGCAGATCGAGTCCATGGTCGTCATGCGTCATTACGAAGGGTTCATGAAATAAGAGGAGGAAGCATCATGCATATCTTGTTAATGGGCCCCCCGGGTGCCGGTAAGGGCACGCAGGCGGCTGAGCTCGTCAAAGCATTCGACATCCCGCACATCTCCACGGGCGACATGTTCCGCGCCGCGGTCAAAGAGGGAACGGAGCTCGGCAAGCAGGCCAAAGCGTGCATGGACGCAGGCAAGCTCGTCCCGGATTCCGTCACGATCGGCATCGTGCGCGAGCGTCTCGCAAAAGACGACTGCAAGAAGGGATTCATCCTCGATGGCTTCCCGCGCACGGTCGAGCAGGCAGATGCCCTGACGGGGATCCTCAAGGACCTCGGCCTCACGCTCACGCGTGTGCTGAACATCAGCGTCCCGGCGGAAGACCTCATCGAGCGTGCCGTCGGCCGCCGCATCTGCAAGAAGTGCGGTGCGACGTATCACACGAAGTTCAACCCTCCGAAGAAAGAGGGCATCTGCGATGTGTGCGGCAGCGAGCTCTTCCAGCGTGCGGACGACACGGCAGAGACGATGAAGAATCGCCTTTCCGTATACGAGGCTTCCACGAAGCCGCTCATCGACTACTACAAGGCAGCCGGTGTCTATACGGAAGTCGATGGCAGACAGCCCATCGAGAAAGTCACGCAGGACCTCATCGAGGTACTCAAGGCTTGACCGAGGCGCTCGCCATCACCAGATCCGAATGATAGAAGTCATTGTAAGGGCGGCCATTGGCCGCCCATTGCAATGATATATGTAATTTTTAGAAGAATAACCTGTTGTTGGGCATGGCATTGGAAAATCACACTCCTTAGATGAGATGACTTTGGCCCAACCAATTTCCATGAAGCATAAAGGGAGAAATGACATGTCGAAGCAAGATGTTATTGAAGTAGAAGGCAAAGTCCTGGAGGCACTGCCGAACGCAATGTTCCAGGTCGAGCTTGAGAATGGTCATGTTGTACTGGCGCATGTATCCGGTAAGATCCGCATGAATTTCATCCGCATCCTTCCCGGTGACAAAGTCACGATCGAACTCACGCCTTATGACTTAACGCGTGGCCGTATAACCTACCGATTCAAATAAGCCAGGCTGTTCATCTTGCCCATCGCGAAAAAATATTTGACTTTTTTCGCCTCTGCCACTAGGCAGAACCGTGGAAACATGGTATACTAGCAAAATGACAAGGCTGACAATATCGAAAAGGGGGCATATAACGATGAAGGTAAAACCGTCAGTAAAGCGGATTTGCGAGAAATGCAAGATCATCAAGCGCAAAGGCCGTGTAATGGTCATCTGCGAAAATCCGAAACACAAACAGAGACAAGGTTAATGAATGAATAAGGAGGTGCTTTATTAATGGCACGTATTGCCGGTGTAGATTTACCCCGTGACAAGAGAATTGAAATTGCTTTGACGTACATTTTTGGTATTGGTCTCAAGACTTCTCAGGATCTCCTGAAGATGACTGGCATCAATCCGGATACTCGTACGCGAGACCTCACGGAGGACGAAGTTGTAAAACTTCGTGATGTCATCGATAAGAACGTCGTGGTCGAAGGTGACCTTCGCCGCGAGCGCCAGATGAACATCAAGAGACTCGTTGATATCGGCTGCTACCGTGGTCGTCGCCACCGTCTTGGTCTTCCTGTCCGTGGACAGAACACAAAGAACAACGCCCGCACGCGTAAAGGCCCGAAAAAGGCTGTAGCAGGCAAGAAAAAGGACTAATAAAGGAGGGTTAACTGGTGGCAGTTAAGAAAGCAGTTCGCACGAAGAAAAAAGTTCGTAAGAACATTGAATATGGCGTAGCACATATCAGCTCTACGTTCAACAACACAATCGTTACGCTCACCGATAAGAGCGGTAATGCACTTTCCTGGGCCAGCGCTGGTGGCCTCGGTTTCCGCGGCTCCCGCAAGAGCACGCCGTTCGCTGCACAGATGGCAGCTGAGACGGCTGCAAAGGCAGCAATGGAGCACGGCCTCAAGCAGGTCGAAGTTTACGTAAAGGGTCCGGGCGCCGGCCGTGAAGCCGCAATCCGTTCCCTGCAGGCAACGGGCCTTGAAGTCAACATGATCAAGGACGTTACGCCGATCCCGCACAACGGATGCCGTCCGCCGAAGCGTAGAAGAGTATAATAGGAGGTGCATTTAACCGATGGCAATTGATAGAGTACCAGCCCTGAAGAGATGCCGTGCCCTCGGCCTCGAGCCGGCTGTTATTGGTCGTTCCAAAGAATCGAAGCGTCAGCTCCGCCGCACGAACCGCAAGGTCTCTGAGTACGGCACGCAGCTGAAAGAGAAGCAGAAAGCAAAGTTCATCTACGGCGTGCTCGAGAAGCAGTTCCGTGGATACTACGATAAAGCGAAGAAGATGCAGGGCGTCACGGGTGAGAACCTCCTCGGTCTCCTCGAGCGCCGCCTCGACAACGTCGTCTATCGCCTTGGCCTCGCCAACACGCGCCGCCAGGCTCGTCAGCTCGTCCGCCATGGCCACTTCACGGTCAACGGCAAGCGCGTCGACATCCCGTCCGCACTCGTAAACGCTGGCGACGTCATCGCTGTGGCTGAGAAGAGCCAGAGCAATGCCTTCTTCAAGGAGCTCAAGGAGAGCAGCAACGCACTGTCCGCTCCGGCATGGCTCCAGGCCGACCAGGCCAACCTCACGGGTACGGTAACGCGTTTCCCGAACCGTGATGAGATCGATGTTCCTGTCAATGAGCAGGCTATCGTCGAGTTGTACTCCAAATAATGAATATTTGTGCCTGTGCGCATAGTGTTATTGAGGAGGTTCATTCAAGATGATAGACATCGAGAAACCGAAAATTGAAATTGCGGAAATCAGTGAAGACAACCGCTACGGCAAGTTCATCTGCGAGCCGCTCGAGCGCGGCTACGGCACGACGTTCGGCAACAGCCTGCGCCGCATGCTGCTGTCTTCTCTCGAAGGTGCTGCGATTACCTCCATCCGGATCGATGGCGTGCTCCATGAGTTCTCCACGATCCCGGGCGTCCGGGACGATGTCACGAACATCGTCCTCAACCTCAAGGAGCTCTGCCTCAAGATGGCAGGCAACGAGCCGCGGATCATCCGCATCGACGTTGAGGGTGAGAAAGAGGTAACGGCTGCCGACATCATCTGTGATGCCGACATCGAGATCCTTAACCCGGACCTCCACATTGCGACGGTCAACGAGGACGGCAAGCTCAAGATTGAGATGACTGTCGAGCGTGGCCGTGGCTATGTCCCGGCGGACAAGAACAAGAAGCCGGACGATACGATCGGTGTCATCCCGATCGACTCCATCTTCTCCCCGGTAAAGCGCGTGAACTACACGGTACAGGATACGCGTGTAGGCAATGTCACGGACTATGACCGCCTGATCCTCGAAGTCTGGACCGATGGTTCGCTTCGCCCGGAGGAGGCTGTCAGCAAAGCCGCTGGCATCCTTGTCATGCACCTCAAGCTGTTCCAGAACATGGATGGCCTCCCGGAGGAAGAGGAGGAAGAGGAAGCAACCTTCCCAGAGGAGGAAGAAGACGATTCTTCCAAGGTCCTCGACATGACGATCGAAGACCTCGACCTCTCCGTACGTTCCTTCAACTGTCTCAAACGCGCCAACATCAACACGGTCGCAGACCTTGCTGAGAAGACGGAAGACGACATGATGAAGGTCCGCAACCTCGGACGCAAATCTCTTGAAGAAGTCAAGAAGAAGCTCGAGGAACTCGGTTTAACGCTCAAACAAAACAACGACTGACAGGAAAGTAGGGAAATCAATGAGCTACAGAAAATTAGGACGTAACTCCGCAGCCCGCAAGGCGCTGTTCACGAGCATTCTCACTTCCTTCTTCAGATATGGCCGCATTGAGACGACGGAAGCTAAGGCAAAAGAGCTCCGCAAGTTCGCTGAGAACCTCATCACGCTCGCAAAGCGCGGTGACCTCAGCGCTCGTCGCCAGGCAATCGCTGAGCTGGCTGATGAAGATGTAGTAAGAAAGCTTTTCGATGAGATCGCAGGCAAGTACGCTGACCGCCAGGGCGGTTACACGCGTATCCTCAAGCTCGGCGTTCGCCGCGGCGATGCTGCTCCGATGGTCATCATCGAGCTCGTGTAATCCATCTTAGGATTTACGGACATACAAAGGCTGTCTGCCACAAGCAGGCAGTCTTTTTTTGTGCATCTCTTGAGGCGCATAGCATACTAAAAGCGTACTAGTTTCGGTCAACCATTTTTGCCGTTTGTGTTGACCATCAATCTGCGGTATAATGGTGCTATTGATTGGAAAGGGAAGGTGAAGGTATGGCATGGATTGAGCTGGAGCATCTCTCGCACTGCTACCATGCGGGCACGGAGCAGGAGCACCGTGCGCTCGATGAGGTGAACCTCGCGATCGAGGCGGGGGCGTTCGTCGCGATCCTCGGGGCGAATGGCTCGGGCAAGTCGACGCTCGCGAAGCACCTCAATGCACTCCTGCTGCCGACGTCGGGGGCCTGCCGCATCGGCGGCCTCGACACGGCAGCGGCGGCCGACACGGCGGAGCTCTGGAAGATCCGCCAGCAGGTCGGCATGGTCTTCCAGAACCCCGACAACCAGCTCATCGCAGCGGTCGTCGAGGACGACGTCGCCTTCGGGCCCGAGAACCTAGGCATGGCGCCCGATGAGATCCGCGAGAGCGTGCATCAGGCGCTCGAGGCCGTCAATATGACCCGCTTCCGCACCTTTGCGCCGCACCTGCTGTCGGGCGGCCAAAAGCAGCGCGTGGCCATCGCCGGGGCGCTCGCCATGAAGACGCGCTGCCTCGTGCTCGACGAGCCGACGGCCATGCTCGACCCGCAGGGCCGCGCGGAGGTCATGGCGACCGTCCAGCGCCTGCACGAGGAGCAGGGCATCACCATCGTGCTGATCACGCACTTCATGGAAGAGGCGGCGCTCGCCGACCGTGTCATCGTCATGGCGGATGGCCATGTCACGATGGACGGAACGCCGCGCGAGGTCTTCTGCGAGGCCGCGAAGCTCAAGAAGCTCGGCCTCGATGTGCCGCTTGCGACGGAGCTCGGCTGTGAACTGCGCGCGAGCGGCCTTGCCTTGCCGAAGGACATCCTGACCGATGACGAGCTTGCCGCGGCGCTCACAGCTGCCGCAAGAGAGGAGCGTGCTTGATTTGTCCATTGTCTTAGAACACGTCGCCTACACCTATATGCCCGGCACGCCGTTCGAGCAGCAGGCGCTCAAGGATGTCTCGGCCACCATTGAGCAGGGCTCCCTGACGGCCATCGCGGGCCACACGGGCTCGGGCAAGTCGACGCTCTTGCAGCAGTTCAACGGCCTCCTGCAGCCGACGGCGGGCCGCGTGCTCGTCGACGGCGTTGACATCAACCCGAAGGCTAAGAAAGAGCGCGCGGCCGCGCACGCTGTGCGCCTCAAGGTCGGCATGGTCTTCCAGTACGCTGAGCAGCAACTCTTCGAGGAGACCGTCGCGAAGGACATCGCCTTCGGCCCGAAGAACCTCGGTCTCTCCGACGAGGAGACGGCCGCGCGCGTCAAAGAGGCCATGCGGCTCGTCCACCTCGATTACGAGACGTATGCGAAGCGCTCGCCGTTTGCGCTGTCGGGCGGCCAGATGCGCCGCGTCGCCATCGCGGGCGTGCTCGCCCTGCAGCCAGAGTACCTCGTGCTCGACGAGCCCGTCGCTGGCCTCGACCCGCGCGGCCGCGAGGAACTCATCGCGACCATCCGCCACCTGCACGAGAAGGAGCACGTCACGATCGTGCTCGTCTCCCACAATATGGATGACATCGCGCGGCTGGCCGACCACGTGCTCATCATGAGCCACGGCCAGCTCGTCTGCGATGCCGCGCCGCGCGAGGCTTTTAAGCAGAGTGACATGCTCAAAGAAGCTGGCCTCAAAGTGCCGCACACCATGGCCCTGATGCAGCAGCTGCGCGCCAAAGGACTCGCCGTGCGCACGGACTGCCTGACCATCGCAGAGGCAAAAAAAAGAAATCTTGAAGGCTATGAAGAGCAAAGGAGGCAGGAGCAATGCTCAGTGATATCACCATCGGGCAGTACTTCCCGGGCAGTTCCATCCTGCACCGGCTCGACCCGCGCACGAAGGTCGTGCTGCTCTTCTTCTACCTCGTCCTGATCTTCCTCTGCAAGAGTGCCATCTCGTACGCCATCGTGACGGTGCTGACCGTCACCCTGATGCTGCTCTCGAAAGTGCCCATGCGCATGATGCTGCGCTCCTTGAAGCCGCTCTGGTGGATCATCCTCTTCACCTTTGTCATCCATGTCTTCAGCACACCGGGCGAAGAGCTCGCCAAAATCCTGTTCCTGAGCGTCACATGGGAGGGCATCGTCGAGGGCTTCTACATCTGCCTGCGGCTCGTACTGCTCATCCTCTTGTCATCGCTATTGACGTTCACGACGAGTCCTTTGAAGCTCACCGACGCGATGGAGGCGCTGCTCGCGCCCGGCAAGCGCATCGGCATCCCGGCGCATGAGCTTGCGATGATGATGACGATCGCCCTGCGCTTCGTGCCGACGCTCATCCAGGAGACGGACCGCATCATGAAGGCGCAGCAGTCGCGCGGCGCCGACTTCACGGACGGCAGCATCATGAAGCGCCTGCGCGCCTTCGTGCCCGTGCTCGTGCCGCTGTTTCTCTCCGCCTTCCGCCGCGCTGACGACCTCGCGATGGCCATGGAGGCGCGCTGCTACCGCGGCGGCGAGGGCCGGACGCAAATGAAAGCCCTGCGCGTCACGAGCATCGACTACGTCGCCTGGGCCTTCAGCGCCGTGCTGATTGCAGCCGTGCTGGCTCTGCGCTGATTGGCAGATTCGGTTCGTTTGTTCGCATAGATTCGCATAGAATAGAAAGGATTTCTTTCAGAGATGAAGCGAGAACACAAAGCGGAGATGAAGGCGCGCGCGCGCAACATCGTCCTCAAGGTCGCCTACGACGGCACGGCCTACCACGGCTTCCAGCGCCAGACGCCGCCGATCGTCGCCGTGCAGAATATATTAGAAGAGAAATTGCAGACGATCTTCGGCGACACCATCGAGCTCGCGGCGGCCGGCCGCACGGATGCCGGCGTCCATGCCTACGGCCAGGTCGTCAACTTCTTCACGGACGGCCGCATCCCCGTGGACCGCATCGCGCGTGCGGCCAACAGCCTCTTGCCCGATGACATCGTCGTGCGGGCGGCGGGGGAGGCTGACACAGACTTCAGCGCGCGCCACAGCGCGAAGAGCAAGACGTACGTCTACCGCATCCAGCAAGGCGAGGTGCCTGACCCGATGACGGCGCGCTACGCCTGGTACATCCGGCGGCCGCTCGACGTCGCCGCCATGCGCGAAGCCCTCGCCATGATCCTCGGCACGCACGACTTCTCCGCCTTCCGCGCGAGCGGCGGCGCGCCGATGAGCCCCGTGCGCATGATGTACGAGGCGACGATCGAGCAGGCAGCCGGCCAGCAGCTCATCTGCCGCATCCACGGCAGCGGCTTTCTCTACCACATGGTCCGCAACATCATCGGCACCCTCGCAAACGTCGGCCTCGGTGTCCTGACGCCGGCGCGCTTCGGCGAGATTCTCGAGGGCCGCGACCGCAAAAAGGCCTCGGCGACCGCGCCGGCCTGCGGGCTCTATCTTGAACATGTCGACTACGGTGAAGCCTTTCCCTTTTAATCCTATTGCTAGTTTGAGCGCCGCTCTGTTCGCCCTTGAATCGCTTCTTGAACGTTTCTTGAACGTTTCTTGAACGCTTCGGGGAACGGGAGCGGCGCTCTCTGTCTGTGACGTCTAGACTTGCGAATGACTCGCAGATGGGTTAGAATAAAATGTGACCCTCTAAAAGGTCAATAGGTAACTGGATTTCATCCCGTTTCCAGAATCAGTCCAAATCAATCCATGACACTAGGTGGTGTGAATATGAAATCAATTTTGAACGTAGGGATTGATGTCGGTTCGACGACGATCAAGCTCGTCGTTCTCGACCATGAGAAGCATATCCTCTACAAGAACTATGCACGTCATTTCTCCGAGATCGGCAACGCCCTGCAGGAGAATCTGACGCATCTGAAATCCATCGTCGGTGAGAAGAAGTTCTCGTTTGCCCTGACGGGTTCGGCCGGCATGGGCATCGCCCAGCGCATCGGCCTGCCGTTCGTGCAGGAGGTCATCGCCTGCGCCGCAGCCGTCAAGGAGCTCATCCCGCAGACGGACACCGTCGTCGAGCTCGGCGGCGAGGACGCGAAGATCACGTATTTCGGCGACGCGCCGGAGCAGCGCATGAACGGCGTCTGCGCGGGCGGCACGGGCTCGTTCATCGACCACATGGCCTCGCTCCTCTCGACCGATGCCAAGGGCCTCGATGACCTCGCGGCCAAGGGCAAGCAGATCTACACGATCGCTTCGCGCTGCGGCGTCTTTGCTAAGACCGATATCCAGGCCTTGATGAACGATGGCGCCGAGAAGGCCGACATCGCTCTGTCGATTTTCCAGGCTGTCGTCAACCAGACCATCGGCAACCTCGCGCAGGGCCGTCCGATAAGTGGCCACGTCGCCTTCCTCGGCGGCCCGCTGCACTTCCTGCCGGAGCTGCGCAAGCGCTTCATCGAGACGCTGGAGCTCGACGAGGAGCACGTCGTCAAGGTCGATTACGGCAACTACTTCGTCGCCATGGGCGCGGCGCTCTCCGACGAGGCGGAGGTCATCGACGTCAATCGCCTCGAGCAGAGCATCGCCAAGGCGAAGGAAGCCGCGGCGAAAGAGACGCGCAAGGCCGACTTCACGCTGTTTGAAGACCGCGCCGACTACGAGGCCTTCAAGGCCCGCCATGACAAGGACAAGGTCAAGCGCGGCGACCTCAGCTCGTACCGCGGCCCCGTCTACATCGGCATCGACGCCGGCTCCACAACGACGAAGATCACGGCCATCGGCAAAGACAAGGAGATCCTCTACACCTCGTACGGCAGCAACCAGGGCTCGCCCCTCAAAACCGTCGTCAAGGAGATGAAGGGGCTCTACGCGGCCCTGCCAGAGGGCGCAACCATCGCGGGCTCGATGACGACGGGCTACGGCGAGGCCATCGTCAAGGCCGCGCTGCATGCCGACGGCGGCGAAGTCGAGACGTTCGCGCACCTGCGGGCGGCACAGGAATTCTGCCCGGAGGTCACCTTCGTGCTCGACATCGGCGGCCAGGACATGAAGTGCTTCTTCGTCAAGGACGGCAGCATCGGCAACATCACGCTCAACGAGGCGTGCTCGGCCGGCTGCGGCTCCTTCATCCAGAACTTCGCCGAGGGCCTGCACATGACGCCGGCCGAGTTTGCGGCCAAGGCCATCGACTCGAAGGCGCCGGTCGACCTCGGCACGCGCTGCACGGTCTTCATGAACTCGAAGGTCAAGCAGGCGCAGAAAGAGGGCGCCGACGTCGCCGACATCTCGGCCGGCATCGCGTTCTCCGTCATCAAGAATGCGCTCTTCAAGGTCATGCAGCTCAAGGACGTCCGCGAGCTCGGCGACCACATCGTTGTGCAGGGCGGCACCTTCTACAACGACGCCGTGCTGCGCTGCATGGAGAAGCTTTTAGACCGTGACGTCATCCGCCCCGATATCGCGGGCCTCATGGGCGCCTACGGTGCGGCCATCCTCGCGCTCGAGGAGGCCGAGAAAGAGGGCAGGCAGCAGTCGAGCCTGCTGACGCCAGATGAGCTCGACCACTTCGCCGTCGCGACGAGCTCCTACCGCTGCCGCGGCTGCGGCAACAAGTGCCTGATCACGATGCAGAAGTTCCCGGACGGCGGCAAGTACTTCACGGGCAATCGCTGCGAGCGCGGCATCGGCGGGCAGAAGAAGGAGTCCGACACGCCGAACATCTACCAGTACAAGTACGAGCGCCTCTTCCAGTACTACGAGCCGCTCGAGGAGCCCTCGCGCGGCACGATCGGCCTGCCGCGCGTGCTCAACATGTACGAGGACTACCCGTTCTGGTTCACTTTCTTCACGAAGCTCGGCTACCGCGTCGTGCTCTCGGGCAAGTCGAGCGCCAAGATGTACTTCAAGGGTATGGCGACCGTGCCGTCTGACTCGCTCTGCTATCCGGCCAAGCTCGCGCACGGCCACATCATGGACCTCATCGAGAAGGGCGTCACGAAGATCTTCTACCCGTGCGAACCCTATAACATGGTCGACGACAAGCACCCGTCGGAGAATCACTACAACTGCCCAATCGTCGCCTCGTACGCCGAGAACATCCGCGGCAACATGGACATCCTGCGCGAGAAGCACATCGACTTCCTGCAGCCGTTCCTGCCGATCAACGACGAGAAGCGCATGGCCCAGCGTCTCTACGAGGAGCTCGGTGCCCATGAGGGTCTGACGAAGGAAGAGATTGCCGAGGCAGTCGACGAGTCCTACCGCGAGCTCGCGCAGTACCGTCAGGATGTGCGCGATTACGGCGCGAAGATCCTCGAGCGCGTGGAGAAGACGGGCGAGCAGGTCATCATGCTCGTCGGCCGTCCGTACCACATCGACCCGGAGATCAACCACGGCATCCCGGAGATGATCCAGAGCTACCATCTGCCGATCATCTCGGAGGACGCCGTCTACCACATGCCGGTCAAAGCCGCGAAGCTCAAGATCGTCAACCAGTGGAGCTACCATGCGCGCCTCTACCATGCGGCGCAGTTCGTCGCCGAGCATCCGAACTTCACGCTGATCCAGTTCAGCTCGTTCGGCTGCGGCCTCGACGCACTGACGACGGGCCAGGTCAAGGATATCCTCGAGTCGCACAACCGCATCTACACGATGATCAAGCTCGACGAGGTCTCGAACCTCGGTGCCGCGCGCATCCGCCTGCGCTCGCTGATGGCCGCGCTCGCGCGCCGCAAGACCGTGCCGTATCAGGAGGTCAAGCCAATCGAGCGGCCGCACTTCACGGCCGAGTGCAAGAAGACGCACACGATCCTCGCGCCGCAGATGGCCCCAATCCACTTCGAGCTCATCAAGTCGGTCATGCGCGACTACGGCTACAACCTCGTCGTGCCGGAGATGCCAGACAAGGCGGCCATCGACCTCGGCCTGCGCTACGTCAACAACGACATGTGCTACCCGTCGATCGTCGTCATCGGCCAGCTCATCGCCGCGCTCAAGTCGGGCGAGTACGACCCCGACCACACGAGCATCGCGATGTTCCAGACCTGCGGCGCCTGCCGCGCGACGAACTACATGAGCGTCCTGCGCCAGGCACTCAAGTACGCGGGCTTCCCGCAGGTGCCGGTCTTCGCCGTGCACGGCCTGCCCGAGGAGACGGATTCCTTCCGCCTCACGCGCCCGATGCTCGTCGCCGCCATCAAGGCCGCCATCTTCGGCGACCTCCTGCAGAACGTCAAGAACCGCATGATGCCGTACGAGCTCCAGAAGGGCGAGACCCAGCGCCTCTTCGACAAGTGGATGGCAGCCTGCAAGGACGTATTGAAAGACGGTGGCTACTTCAAGTTCCAGCGCACGATCAAGCAGATCGTCAAGGAATTCGACAACATCCCAATCGATGAAACCCTCTGGAAGCCGAAAGTCGGCATCGTCGGCGAGATCCTCGCGAAATACCATCCAGTCGCCAATAACCACATCGAGAAAGTCCTGATGGAGGAGGGCGCGGAGGTCGTCATGCCGGACTTCGTCGACTTCTTCCTCTACTCGGCCTACGACCCGATCGTCAAGCACCGCCTGCTCGACGGCAAGAAGAGGAACAGCTTCTTCGGACGCATGTTCATCAACATCATCAACTTCTACCGCGCGCCGATGCGCAAGGCACTCAAGAACAGCCGCCACTTCCTCGCGCCGCACAAGATCGACGAGACCGCCAAGCTCGCCTCGCGCCACGTCAGCCTCGGCAACATGGCCGGCGAGGGCTGGTTCCTGACCGGCGAGATGGTCAAGCTCATCGACGAAGGCGTGCCCAACGTCATCTGCCTCCAGCCGTTCGGCTGCCTGCCGAACCACATCACCGGCAAAGGCGTCATGCACGAACTGCGCGAGAGCTACGCAGGCGCCAACCTCACCGCCATCGACTGCGACGCCGGCTCCTCCGAAGTCAACCAGCTCAACCGCATCAAGCTCATGCTCGCCGTAGCAAAAGAGCGCGGGCCCAAGCAGGAAAACGAGGCCGAAAAGAGCAGCGAGGACATGCGAGGGTGATTACCGGTGCTGGATTCGTTGAAGCGAGGGCGTTTTAGCAAGGGCCGGGTGGTATGTCCCGGCTTCGTCGCTCCGTTAAATGGGGCCTATGCCGATGCATGCTTCTAAGCCACTTCGCCGCCTGCCGCGGCGCCTTACACGGCAATAGAGGCTGAAAAGTCCTCGGGCCCCATCCCTGCGGGCAATCACTGCGCTCCTGCAGACGGTACACACCACCCCGGCCTCAGTTCAGTCCATTTTTTAGAGTCCGCTCTAGTTCCATTTTGCAGATGGAGTAGGGCGGGCTCTTTTTGATTGCCAGTGCTGGATTCGAGGAATCGAGAGAGGATGGCAAAGGGCCGGGGGGACATGTTTCGGCTTCGTCGCTCTGCTAAAATGGCCCCTATGGTGCGCTTGCAGCAAAGGAACTTCGCCGCCTGCCGCGGCGTTCTCACATTGCGACTTGATGGCTCATGAGGTGATCAGGGGCCATCCCTGCGGGCAGCCGCGCCGCTCCTGCAGGCGAAACATGTCCCCCCGACCTCAGCTCATACCGTTTTCTTCTTCTCCCCGTCAGGTTCCTTGCCTCGCTCAGTGACTGGACGGTCTTCGAGCTCACTTGTACAACGTAACTGAGGGAGGGGGCATGTATTTCGCCTGCAGGAGCGAGAGCGATAGCCCGCAGGGCTGAGCCCTACCGCTATGTTGCCTCAGAAGGCGATGTCAGAACGCCGCGGCAGGCGGCGAACTCACATCAATGGCAATCCGTGGCATAGGGCTCATTTAGCGACAGCGACGAAGCCGAAATACATGCCACCTCCCTACGATACGAATTCAAACTCAATGCCACGAACTATTGCTCGTCTATCCGCAAGGACACCTGACCCATTTCTTGACATTTTTTCCATCTGCCGCTATGATGGAAGTATAAAAATCCTATCTATCTGTTTGTGACGGGAGACGATAACAAATGAAAGAGTACAAGCCGTTCAAATCCGGAAAAGTTCGTGAGGTCTACGATGCTGGCGACAGCATCATCATGGTTGCGACGGACCGCATCTCCGCTTTCGACCACATCCTCAAGAACCAGATCACGAAGAAAGGCAAGGTCCTGACGCAGATGTCGAAGTTCTGGTTCGACTTCACGAAGGACATCATTCCGAACCACATGATCTCGGTGGACAACAACGACATGCCGGAATTCTTCCGTCAGCCGCAGTTCCTCGGCAACAGCATGAAGTGCAAGAAGCTCACGATGCTGCCGATGGAGTGCATTGTCCGCGGCTATATCACGGGCAGCGGCTGGGCAAGCTATCAGGAGAACGGCACGGTCTGCGGCATCAAACTGCCGGAGGGCCTCAAGGAATCCCAGAAACTGCCGGAGCCGATCTTCACGCCGAGCACGAAGGCAGAGCTCGGTGACCACGATGAGAACGTCTCGCTCGAGCAGGGCGCTGCCGTCTTCGAGAAGGAGTTCCCCGGCCACGGCATGGAATACGCAGAGAAACTGCGCGACTACACGATTGCCATCTACAAGAAGTGCGCCGCGTACGCACTCTCGCGCGGCATCATCATCGCCGACACGAAGTTCGAGTTCGGCCTCGATGAGGACGGCAACATCGTCCTCGGCGACGAGGTCCTGACGCCGGACAGCTCCCGCTTCTGGCCGCTCGAGGGCTACGAGGCCGGCAAGCCGCAGCCGTCTTACGACAAGCAGTTCGTCCGCGACTGGCTCAAGGCCAACCCGGACAGCGACTACAAGCTGCCGCAGGACGTCATCGACAAGACGATTGCCAAGTACGTCGAAGCTTACAAGATGATCACGGGCAAGGACCTCGACTGATCCCTGTTCGCGCCTTTGCATGCTCCCGGTTCATCCGGGGGCTTTTGCTTTTGCGCAAGGACATCTGTCCCGTTTTTGGTTGACAGCCCAGTTTTTTACCGTTATCATTGATGTAGAGAATGAATGATTGCTTGAGTGTATATAGGAGATGATATCCATGAATGCCAAGAAAGTAGCTGTGATCATGGGAAGCGACTCTGACTGGCCTATCCTGAAGCCAGCCGTCGAGCTCTTGAAGCAGTTTGGCATTGCTGCGGAAGTGACGGTCGCCTCGGCGCACCGCACGCCTGCGAAAGTACGTACGTTTGTCGAGTCGGCCCCCGAGAAGGGCGTCGCTGCCTTCATCGTCGGCGCAGGCGCTGCAGCACACCTCGCCGGTGTCGTCGCGAGCTACACGACGCTGCCGGTCATCGGCGTGCCGATCAATGCGACCTCGCTGAACGGCATGGACGCACTGCTCTCGACGGTCCAGATGCCGTCGGGCATTCCGGTCGCGACGATGGCCATCAATGGCGCAAAGAACGCCGCCATCTTCGCCGTCGAGATGTTCTCGATTGCCGATGACGACCTCAAGAAAAAGCTCGCCGACTACCGCGAGGAGATGGTCGCGGGTGTCGAGAAGAAGGCCGCGCGCGTCGCTGCTCAGATCTGAGCCGCACACCGCGAAGAGAAACCAATTAGAGAAAGAGAAAAGGAAGAAGCAGAACAACCATGTATGATAATGGCTACAACCCAGAACCGAAGTGGAAAGAGGAATGCGGCGTTTACGGCGTGTACTCCCATACGGAAGATGTCTCCGGCTTGACGTACCTCGGCCTCTATGCCCTGCAGCACCGCGGGCAGGAGAGTGCCGGCATCGCCATCACGGACGGCGCCTGGATGGATGTGACGCGCGGCATGGGCCTCGTCAACGAAGTATTCCGCCACCAGGTCCCGCACATGGAGAATCAGTGCATCGCCGTCGGCCATGTGCGCTATTCGACGACGGGCTCGAGCCTGCTCGCCAATACGCAGCCGCTGCTCGTCAACTATGCGGGCGGCAAGATCGCGCTTGCCCACAACGGCAACCTGACGAATGCCGCCGAGATCCGCCATGAGCTCGAGCAGCAGGGCACGATCTTCCAGACCTCCATCGATTCGGAAGTCATCGTGAACCTCATCGCGCGCTCCCACAAGGAGACGATCGAGGAACGCATCATCGAGAGCCTCAAGATGGTCAAGGGCTGCTACTGCCTGACGATCATGACCGAGGACAAGCTCATCGGCGCCCGCGATCCGCAGGGCTTCCGTCCGCTCTGCCTCGGCAAGACGGAGGAGGGCAGCTGGATCCTCTCGTCGGAGACCTGCGGCCTCGACGTCGTCGGTGCAGAGTTCGTGCGCGACGTCCTGCCGGGTGAGATGGTCGTCATCGACAAGGACGGCCTCAAGTCGTATCCGTTCGCGACGGACGAGAAGAAGGCCGGCTGCATCTTCGAGTACATCTACTTCGCGCGCCCGGATTCCGTCATCGACGGCCAGAGCGTCCACGAAGCGCGCTTCCAGATGGGCCGCGAGCTCGCGCGCGAGTCGGGCTTCAAGGGCGACATCGTCATCTCCGTGCCGGACTCCGGCACGACGGCCGCGACGGGTTTTGCCTATGAGTCGGGCATCCCGTTCGTCGAGGGCCTCATCAAGAACCGCTACATCGGCCGCACTTTCATCCAGCCGACGCAGAAGAAGCGCGACACGGCCGTCAAGCTCAAGCTCAACGCCATCCGCTCCGTCGTCGAGGGCAAGTCGGTCATCATGGTCGACGACTCCATCGTCCGCGGCACGACGAGCGGCAAGATCGTCCGCATGCTGAGGAATGCCGGCGCGACGGCTGTACACGTCTGCATCAGCAGCCCGCCAATCGGCTATCCCTGCTTCTATGGCATCGATACCAGCGTGCGCAAGGAGCTCATCGCCGCGACGAAATCCGTCGAGGAGATCCGCGAGTTCATCGGCGCCGACTCGCTGCACTTCCTGAGCATTGAAGGCCTCAAGAAATGCGTGCCGAACCTCAAGGCCGATGACATGTGCTACGCCTGCTTCAACAGTGCCTACCCGATTGAGGACGGCGCCAAGCCGGCCGGCAACAGCAAGTACGTCTTCGAGCAGCGCAAGTGCTGAGACGCGTGCAAATCGCGAGAATATCGGAATATCGTCAGATAGGAAAGGAACCAGAATAGCAAAATGGCAGAACAACTTACCTATAAGGATTCCGGCGTCGACATCGATGCTGGCAACTACTCCGTCAAACTCATCAAGGACAGCGTCAAGGCGACGTATCGTCCGGAGGTCCTCGGCGACCTCGGCGGCTTCGGCGGTCTCTTTGCGCTGAATTCCGGCAAGTACAAGGAGCCGGTGCTCGTCTCCGGCACCGACGGCGTCGGCACGAAGCTGCGCCTAGCCTTCATGCTCGACAAGCACGACACGATCGGCCAGGACGCCGTTGCCATGTGCGTCAACGACATCCTCGTCCAGGGCGCTGAGCCGCTCTTCTTCCTCGACTACCTCGCCGTCGGCAAGCTCGACCCCGAGCAGGTCGCCGCTGTCGTCAAGGGCGTCGCGAACGCCTGCAAAGAGTCCGGCTGCGCCCTCATTGGCGGCGAGACCGCTGAGATGAGCGGCTTCTACCCGGTCGGCGAGTACGACATCGCCGGCTTCGCCGTCGGCGTCGTCGAGAAGTCGAAAGTCATCACGAGCGAGCGCGTCAAAGAAGGCGACGTCCTCCTCGGCCTGCCGTCCTCCGGCGTCCATTCGAACGGCTATTCCCTCGTGCGCAAGATCTGCTTCGAGCACAAGGGCTTCAAGGGCGACGAGTACATCGACGAGCTCGGCAAGACCATCGGCGAAGAACTCCTGACGCCGACGCGCCTCTATCCGAAGACCTGCCTGCCGCTGATCGAGAAATTCGACATCCACGGCATGGTCCACATTACGGGCGGCGGCTTCTACGACAACATCCCGCGCGCCCTGCCAGAGGACATGGCCGTCGAGATCGACAGCTCCGTCTGGCAGATGCCGACGATTTTCCGCCTCCTGCAGCAGTGGGGCAACGTCGACTGGCATGAGATGTACCGCACCTTCAACATGGGCATCGGCATGGTCATCATGGCGAGCCGCGAAGAAGCCGACAAGATCAAGGCCCACCTCGAAGCCGAGAACGAGACGGTCTACGAGATTGGCCGCGTCGTCCGCGGCAACCACGATGTGACGATCAAAGGCGGCGTGTTCGATGAGTAAGCAAGTATTAGGCGTGCTGTGCTCCGGCCGCGGCACCGACCTCCAGTCCATCATCGACGCCATCGGCCGCGGTGAAGTAGATGCGACAATCGCCCTTGTCCTGACCGACAAGCCCGACGCCTACGCCCTCACGCGCGCCGAAAAAGCCGGCATCAAAGCCGTCTGCATCGACCGCAAGCAGTTCGACCGCCGCCAGCCCTTCGAAGAGGCCCTGATCAAGGCCCTCGACGAAGCAGGCGTCACCCTCGTCGTCCTCGCCGGCTTCATGCGCATCCTGACCCCGTACTTCGTGCGCCACTACGCCGGCCGCATCATGAACATCCATCCGGCCCTGCTGCCAAGCTTCCCCGGCGCCCACGCCCATCGCGACGTCCTCGCCTACGGCGTCAAAGTCAGCGGCTGCACCGTCCACTTCGTCGACGAAGGCACCGACAGCGGCCCCATCATCCTGCAAGCCGCCGTCCCCGTCCTCGACGACGACACCGAAGAAACCCTCCGCGCCCGCGTCCTAGAGCAGGAACACATCATCTACCCAAAAGCCATCCAGCTCTACTGCGAAGGCCGCTTGAAGGTCGATGGTCGCCACGTCCGCATCTTACCAGCCCAGAAGTGACTAGGGCAGGGGCGAGATTTTTCGCCTGCAGAAGCGAAGCGACCGTCCGCAGGACTGGCCGCCAAGCAAACTGAGCAAGGCAATCCGATGTCAGAACGTCGCGGTAAGCGGCGAAGGCACTTTGCCATGCAAAAGAGGCGTGAAGGCCATTCAGCTGAGCGCCGAAGCCGGACGCCATCCCCTTCCCCTTATACGATGTCAACAAACTGAGAAAAAAGAGGTACAAAACCATGCAGATCAAACGCGCGCTCATCAGCGTATCGAACAAACAGGGCGTCGTCGACTTCGCCCGCAAACTCCACGAAGCCGGCGTCGAGATCGTTTCCACGGGCGGCACGATGAAAGCCATCAAAGAGGCCGACATCCCCGTCACCTACGTCAGCGACGTCACCGGCTTCCCCGAGATCATGGACGGCCGCGTCAAGACCCTCAACCCGTACATCCACGGCGGCATCCTCGCCGTCCGCGACAACCCCGAGCACGTCCGCGAGATGGAAGAGCACCACATCACCGGCATCGACCTCGTCGCCGTCAACCTCTATCCGTTCAAAGAGACCATCGCCAAGCCGAACGTCACCCTCGCCGAAGCCATCGAGAACATCGACATCGGCGGCCCCGCCATGGTCCGCGCCGCTGCCAAGAACTTCAAGTTCGTCACCATCGTCACGAACCCGGCCCGCTACGACGCCATCGCCGAGCAGGTCGCGAAGAACGGCTGCGTCGACGACCGCACGCGCATGGAGCTCGCACAGGAAGCCTTCGCGCACACGGCCGCTTACGACACGATGATCAAGGATTATCTCGCCGAGCAGCTCAAGAAATAAGAATACGAGCCTTCCCCCGCAGGCGTTTTCGCGCGCCGGTGGGAGAGGGCCATTTGCGTTTTACTGGAGGAAGTAGCATGAACATCTTAGTCATCGGTTCCGGCGGCCGCGAGCACACCCTGGCCTGGAAACTCGCCCAGTCGCCAAAAGCCACCAAGCTCTACGCCGTCCCCGGCAATCCCGGCATGGCCGACATCGCCGAGTGCATCGGAGGCGTCGACATCTGCGATAACGAAGCCCTCGTCAAGCTCGCCGAGGACAAAGCCATCGACCTCGTCGTCGTGGGCCCCGAAGTCCCGCTGACGAACGGCGTCGTCGACGCCATGAACGCCGCCGGCATCAAAGCCTTCGGCCCGCGCAAGCTCGCCGCCGAGATCGAAGGCTCCAAGTCCTTCTCCAAGAACCTCATGAAGAAGTACGGCATCCCGACCGCCAAGTACGAAGTCTTCACCGACGCCGACGAAGCCCGCGCCTACATCAAGAAAGAGGGCGCCCCAATCGTCATCAAAGCCGACGGCCTCGCCGCCGGCAAAGGCGTCATCGTCGCCATGACCCTCGAAGAAGCCCTCGATGCCGTCCATGAGATCATGGACGACGCCGCCTTCGGCAAAGCCGGCAGCCGCGTCGTCATCGAAGAATTCATGGAAGGCGAGGAGGCATCCCTCTTGGCCTTCACCGACGGCAAGACCATCTACCCGATGGTCAGCTCCCAGGACCACAAGCGCGCCTACGACGGCGACAAAGGCCCGAATACCGGCGGCATGGGCACCTACGCACCAGCCCCCGTCATGACCGACGAGATGGTCAAAATCGCTACCGAGCGCATCCTGAAGCCCACCATCGCCGCCATGGCCAAAGAAGGCCGCCCCTATAAAGGCTGTCTCTACGCCGGCCTCATGATCACCAAAGAAGGCCCCAAAGTCGTCGAATTCAACGCCCGCTTCGGCGATCCCGAGACCCAGGTCGTCCTGCCGCTCCTCGAGAGCGACCTCGTCGACATCATGCTCGCCTGCACCGACGGCCACCTCGACGAAGAACACATCGAGTGGAGCAAAGGCGCAGCCGTCTGCGTCGTCATCGCCTCCGGCGGCTACCCCAAAGCCTATAAGAAAGGCTACCCGATTGAAGGCCTCGAAAAAGCCAAAGCCCTCGACACCCTCGTCTTCCACGCCGGCACCGCCGAAAAAGACGGCAAGATCGTCACAAACGGCGGCCGCGTCCTCGGCGTCGTCGCCAAAGCCGACGACATCCGTACCGCCGTCGACAAAGCCTACAAAGGCGTCAACGCCATCACCTTCCAAGACGCCTTCCACCGTAACGATATCGCCCACCGCGCCCTTGAGCGCCTGGCCAATAAATAAACTCCAGATAGTAAAAAAGACACGGCCCATAACCGTGTCTTTTTTATTGGTCTTGCAGTACCTAGGGAAGGGGGATGGTTTTCGCCTGCAGAAGCGGAGTGACCGCACCGAGAATTGGCTGGTAGACAGTACCTGAGGAAGAGGTGAGATTTTTCGCCTGCAGAAGCGAAGCGACCGCCCGCAGGGCTGGCCGACAACGAAATCCAGCAAGGCGACCCGATGTTAGAACGCCGCGTCAGGCGGCGAACTACCTTTGCCCTAAGAAAAAGGCGAGGAGGCCATTTAGCTGAGCGCCGAAGCCGAAAAAACTCACCTCTTCCCATATTAAGATGTAAACCAACACCTAATCCCACAAATTTCCCCTTCGCGATGTAAACAAAAAAGCCGCCAGCCAAAGCTGACGACTTGAACATTCAATGGTCGGGATGACAGGATTCGAACCTGCGGCCTCATCGTCCCGAACGATGCGCGCTACCAAACTGTGCCACATCCCGTAGTCACATGAAATATTATACGAAGAATCCACCCCGTTGTCAACACCTTCCTCAAAAATATTTCGCCCAAGAGAAAAAATATGTTCGCAGCCCAAGAAAACAACGCCAAAAAAGAAGGAATTTCCCCATCCAAGAACGAAATACTCCATATAATCAGAAAGTAAATCAACTTCGCATAGGAGGGGTTAATATGGGCAGAATCCAGAAAATCTTAGTACCAGTCGACGGTTCCGTCAACGGCTGCAAAGCCGTCGATGAAGCAATCTTCTTCGCCGAGAAATGCAAAGCCGACCTCGACTTCGTCTACGTCGCCAGCAACATCAACAAAGACATCCCAAGCCACATCGTCTTCGACCGCATCTGGGAGAAACTGCCAGACGACATCAAAGCATCCAAGCACGTCGAGACCGGCAACATCCCGAAAGCCATCATGCGCGTCGCCGCCGAAGAGCATAGCGACCTCATCATCATGGGCAGCCGCGGCCTCGGCCTCTTCAAAGGCGCCCTGATCGGCAGCGTCAGCCAGAAAGTCGTCGAAGAATCCCCAATCCCGGTCATGGTCATCAAATAACCAAAGACCGCGATCACAAGTCCACACAACTCATCAATCGCCGCCTCCGTGACGCCAACCACCACGGAGGCGGCCTTTTTTTCTGAAAGGAAATGGATGAGCCCCTCGAGATGAATCATCAGAATGCCTAAAAAACAAGAAGGGATGGAACCAGCATCTATAAGTGAAGCTTCAGCCTGCTGCGCGGAACGTTAGATGCTGGTTCCATCCCTTCGCCTCGTACATCGAAATTCAGCCTGAAGCTTCAGTCTGCTGCGCGGAACGTTAGAGGAGCCCTCTCCCTCTCGCGCCTCGTTTCACCCGCCTCGTTTCCTCGAATCCCTTGACTTTTCCCCCCACATATACTATGATAAAAGTAACAAGTAAAAACATATCTGTTTACTATACTTTAAAGGAGCCTTTCCCATGCCCGCACCTCGTCTCGCCCCCGGCGACATTCCCAAAAAAGCCATGACTTACATCCTCCAAGGCCTGCGCACGATCCGCTACGGCGAGATCGTCCTTGTCGCGCAGGACGGCGTCCTTATGCAGGTCGAGTGGAGCGAGAAGCGCCGCCTCGACTGCTGGCAGGAGAGCGAAGACGGTGAGAACAGCTACACCGAGAGCGCCCTTGCCGACCTCGCCGCGCGCATCCGCAGGGATTTCCGCCTGCTCCAATACGGCAAGCTCGTCCTCGTCATCCGCAAAGGACGCCTCATGCAGATCGAGCGCACCGAAAAACAGCGCTTCACCGGCCTCGACGGCGAAGGCATCTGATCATCGGATGCCTCGCCGCGGCTGGGAAGCGCTGCTTTTCTTTCTATATGGATTTACTTTTCTTCGTGTTTCTCCTTGCTGAGCCAGCGGGAGGCGCGGAGTTTTTTTATGGTCTCCATGCGGTCTTTGTAGATATCCTCGATGACGAGCTTGCAGATGACGATGAACGGCACCGCGAGGAACATGCCCGCGGCCCCGCGCACCTCGCCGCCGAGGATGATGCCGAGAATGATGGCGACCGGATGCAGATTGAGCGACTTACCGATGAGCGTCGGATAGACGGCGTTGTGGTTGACCTGCGTCAGAATCAGGTAGAAGCCCGCCGTCTGGATGGCAATCCACGGGTCCACCGTCGCCGTCAGCAGGATACCAAAGATCGAGGCGACCGTCGGGCCGAGCACCGGCACGAACTCGCTGATGCCCGAGACCATCGCGAAGACCGAGGCGTAGGGCAGGCTGCGCGCCGTGTAGTAGAGGAAGACGACCGTCGCCGTCAGGCAGCAGATGACGAGCTGGCTGCAGATGTAGGTGCGCAGTGCCGAGAGGATGCGGTTGAAGAGCGCGAGCACGCGGCTGTAGTCGCGCGTCGGGAAGAGACTCGCGAGGTAGACCTTGATGTCATCGCCGTCCTTGAGCAGGTAAAACGTGACAAAGAGGATGATGACCATGTCGATGAACTTGCTGAAGATCGAGAGCAAGACCGTCAGCGACGATTTGAGCGCATCGACGCTCGCCGCCTTGAGCTCAAGCCAGAACTGCTCGAACTCATCCGTCAGGTAGGCATTGTCGTGGATGAGCGGCATCTGCTGCAATTTCTCCGTGATCTGCGGGAAATCCGTCACGAAGCGCGTGAACGTCGGGATGAACGTGCTCGAGACGAGCAGCACGAGCCCGAGGCAGATCAGGAGGAAGGTGCCGAGCACGATGGCTGCCGCGAGTCCGCGGTTCAGATGGCGCTCGAGCCGGTCGACGAGTGGCGTCAGGAGCAGCTGCAGCAAGAGTGAGATGAAGATGATGAATGCCAGCTGCGGCAAGAACCAGAACGTCGACAGCAGGACCGTGAACGTGACGCCCAAGAGGATGGACGTCCGGTAAGTCTTTAAATGCATGTGCGATTCTCCTATAATAATCGAAAAATGATAACTGATTCGATTATACCACAGGGCCCGCCGAAGGAAAAGAAAAGGGACTGCTGCACGGGGCAGCAATCCCTTTCCATCTCGTATCTGTTATGGCATCGCTCTCAGGCCATGATCTTGCGGAAGAGCTCTTTGACCTGTTCCTTTGTTGCCTCGCGCGGATTACCCGGGTAGCAGGCGTCGTTCAGAGCGTCTTCGGCGAGCTGGTCGAGGTCTTCCTCGCGGATTTTGTCGAGCGTCTTCGGGATGCCGACATCCTCTGACAGCTTCTCGACCGCCGCGATGGCAGCCGTGCGGTATTCTTCCGGACTCATCGCATCGACGCCCTCGACGCCCATGGCGCGCGCGACTTCGCGCAGGCGTTCGCCCGTGTACTCCTTGTTGAATTCCATCGAGATCGGCAGCAGCATGGCGCAGGCGACACCGTGCGGCGTGTCGTAGTGCGCGGAGAGCGTGTGGGCCATCGCGTGGTCGATGCCGAGGCCAACATTGGAGAAGCCCATGCCCGCGATGTACTGGCCGAGTGCCATGCCCTCACGTCCCTTCGGGTCATTGGCGACGGCGAGGCGCAGGTTCTGGGCGATGAGACGGATGGCTTCGAAATGCATCATGTCCGTCATCTCCCAGGCGCCCTTCGTTGTGTAGCCCTCGATGGCGTGCGTCAGCGCATCCATGCCCGTCGCGGCCGTCAGCCCCTTCGGCATCGAGGACATCATATCTGGATCGATAACCGCGTAGGCCGGGATGTCGTGCTCATCGCAGCAGACGAATTTGCGGACCTTCTCGGGGTCCGTGATGACGTAGTTGATCGTGACCTCAGCCGCCGTGCCGGCCGTCGTCGGGACAGCAATCGTCTTGACTGCATGGTGCTTCGTCGGAGAGGCGCCTTCGAGTGAGCGCACATCGGCAAACTCCGGATTCGCGATGATGATGCCGACTGCTTTCGCCGTATCCATCGACGAGCCACCGCCAATCGCGATGATGGAATCCGCACCGGCCTCCTTGAAGGCCTTGACGCCCGACTGGACATTCTCGATGGTCGGATTCGGCTTGATGTTGGAGTAGAGCGTATAGGCGATGCCGTTCGCCTCCAAGAGATCCGTTACCTTTGCCGTGACGCCGAACTTGACGAGTGACGGGTCCGAGCAGACGAAGACCTTCGCGAATCCCTCGCGCTTTGCGATGCCCGGAATCTCCGCGATGGCGCCCTTGCCGTGATAGGAAACCGTGTTGAGTACGATGCGATTGACCATGGTGAATACCTCCCCTTGATGAGCAGTACGAACATATTTTCACAATCTTTGCTATAGAAATTATACACGGAATTAATAGAAAAATCAACTAATTTTATAGAAATACAAGGACAGGCATTGTTTTTGCGTCTGTGTGACTCAGTAACAGAACGCCGGGCGATTCTCTGCTATACTGAAGTCAGAAAGCAAGAGAGCCGCAAGCGGGCGGCAATACTTCGATAGAATGACAGATGGAAGGATAGTGGTTTTATGACGAAGGAACGCAGGACAAAAGATGTCATCATCATCGGCGCGGGCATGGCCGGGCTCACAGCGGCGCTCTACGCGGGGCGCTCGAACCTCTCGACGCTCGTGCTCGAGAATGCCATCGTCGGCGGGCAGATTGCCAATGCCGTCGGCATCGAGAACTATCCGGGCTTCACGAGCGTCAGCGGCAGCGACCTCATGGCGACCGTCCAGCAGCAGGCCGAGAATGCCGGCGCCGAAGTCGACGAGTTCGACATGATCGAGCGCGTAGACCTCAAGGGCACGCCGAAGATCGTCGAGACCCAGAGCTACATCTACGAGGCGAAAGCCGTCATCATCACCTCCGGCATGGAGCGCCGCAAGCTGCCGCTCAAGGAAGAGCCGAAGTACAGTGGCCGCGGTGTCCACTACTGCGAGCTCTGCGATGGCCACATGTATCAGGGCAAGACCATCGCCGTCATGGGCGGCGGCAACGCAGCCGTCGACGCCGCGAACTTCCTGACAAAGTACGCGAGCGAGCTCTATCTGATTCATCGTTCCGCCCTGCGGGCCGACAAGATCTCACAGGACAAGCTCTACGCCAATCCGAAGGTCAAGGTCCTGCTTGAGACCGAGGTCAAGGCACTCCACGGCGAGGGCAAACTGACGAGCATCACCATCTACGACAAGGCGAAAGGGGAGGAGCGCGAGCTGCCCGTCGACGCCATCTTCGTCAACATCGGCGTCGTGCCGAACACCCACCTCTTCGAGGGCCAGGTCAAGATGACAGAGAGCGGCCGCATCCTCGCCGGCGAGGACTGCCGCACCAATCTCCCCGGCGTCTTCGCCGCTGGCGACGTCCGCGAGAAAGAAATCCGCCAGCTGACAACAGCAGCCGCCGACGGCACCACAGCCGCCCTTCTCGCCGAAAAGTACATCGAATCTCTATAATAGGAGGAATCATCATGGTAAAAGTCTATTCCATCACACAGTGCCCCTGGTGCGACAAAGTCAAGAAATACCTCAAATCTAGAGGCGTAGCCTACGAAGAGCACAACATCGAGCTCAGCGACGCCGACCGCGATGAGTGCTACAAGATCTCCGGCGACCTCATCGTCCCCGTTACCACCGTCAATGGCAAAGACTTCGTTGTCAGCTTCGACAAAGCCAAGCTCGACGCCCTGCTCGGCCTCTGATTCCACAATCACACATCTTCTCTCTCATAACAAAAAGCCAGCGATTTTTAGCTGGCTTTTTTCATCTGCACGGCATCCAAGGTGCAGGATGAGACCAAAGGTTATTATACGGATTACATGCAGCAGCATTTCGGCAACGGCCAAACCCCAACGACATGGACCCCATAAAAGCCTTCCCCGCATACGGGGAAGGGGGACCGCGCAGCGGTGAAAGAGGCCCTCATCTTGCATCTCTCTTGCTCGCATGATACAATAAATATAGAAAAAAGATCGCCGTAGACGGTTGTCCTCTACGATTTAGTCAAGATGATCGCATAGCGTGGGAACTAGGGCGGTCATTTTTTTGTGCGTTTATCCCTGCTTGGGGGATACGGTGGAAGAAAATGCAGGGAAATTTGACAGCTTTGCAAAAATCATGTAAAATTTTCTTGTATAACTATGACATGATTTCATTTTGGAGGGACCTACATGAAAAAATCAGCACTGCTGACGGCGGCACTGCTCCTCGTCAGTTCTTCCTATGCGATGGCAGCTCCGATCAACCAGATGGCCAATCATGAGACGGCTATCGGCGTTGGCACGAAGGAGAGCTACATCGAGCACAAAGTGACGAACAAGGCAACGGCTGGCTTCCAGTATGCCGACCGCGATGAGAAGGGCGACCACAAGGACGCCTATCTGCAGTATGATATCATCGGCTCCGAGCTCAAGGTCATCGGCGGCTACCGCTGGAACCTGCCGAACGACAAGGACAACGCCTTTGCCGGTGTTGCCGTGAGCACGCCGAAGGTCCTGGGCTTCGATGCCTATGCCTCCTATGTTGCGGGCAAGGACTTCAATGAGACGCAGGTCGGCGTCAACAAGAACCTGCTGCTCAATGTGGACCTCAATGTCAACTACCACAACTTCAAGCCGGATGAAGGCAGCCGCGAGAACGGCGTCGGCGTCGGCGTGTCCGTCAAGTTCTGACAATTGAAATGCAAAATTGCATAAAAAAAGAAAGCCCGCAGTACTGCGGGTTTTCTCATATATGCGATTCGCGCGCTTGCCATGCTGTTCATACGAGCTTGCATAGGGCCGAGCACGGCTTGCTGCTTCACTCTGCTGCGTGCTTATTCTGCATCAAAGAGTGGCAGCGGCTCGAGGAAGATGATGTCGTCGCGCTTGGCGGCATCGCCCTCGGCGAGCACGCAGGCCTGGCCGATGACATGGCCGCCTGCCTTCTCAGTGAGCTCCACGAGCGCCTTCATCGAGCCGCCCGTGCTGATGACATCGTCGAGCAGCAGGACGTTCTTGCCCTTGATGCGCTCGATGTCCGTGCCGTCGAGGCAGAGCTTCTGCGTACCCTTCGTCGTGATCGAGACATCGTCGACCCAGAGCGCGTTCTCCATGTACGCCTTGACCGACTTGCGCGCGACGATGTAGCGGTTCATGCCGAGCGCGCGGGCGAGTTCCTCTGCGAGCGGGATGCCCTTCGTCTCCGCCGTCAGCACGTAATCCGTCTCGGGCGGCACCTTCTTCGCGAGCTCCTGCGCACAGGCGTCCGTGAGCTCCACATCGCCGAGCATGACAAAGCCCGCGATGGCCAGCTTGTCCGTGACATTGAGGATGGGTAGGTTGCGCGTGCAGCCTGCAATGTGTAACGTATAATATCGATCTGCCATTATTCGCACCTCTTCATTGTATGTATTACCATCTTCTTATTATACTATGAGATGGTGCGTGCGCGCAAACGCGTTCAAGCGAATTGGCCCGCAAAAAATGGCAGTTTGATGAAGATTTATAAGGCTTATCGGAAAGGAAGACATCATAAATGAGCGAAATGCACGATATTCACAAGAACGACGAGGCCGAAGTCAGCGAAGAGCAGCGCGCCATCGACCAGATCACCCACATCCTGCTCCACGCCCTGACAGAAGACGGCATCGGCGAGCAGCTCGAGCACGCCAAATCCCAGCAGGAAGTCTACAAGCTCCTGCAGACCTTGCCGTACTTCAAGCTGACCTTCGAAGAATTCCAGCTCGGCATCCAGGCCCTGCGCCAGCAGCAAGCTGAGATCCATCAGGGGTAACAAAAAAGGAGATGCAATCGCATCTCCTTTTTTATTTCTATCGATTCTGTCGACGTGGCACGCAACTCAGAGCTTCTTCTCCGTCAGCACCATCTCGAGTGCATTGAGCACGTTGTCGATGTCTTCTGCCGTAATGACGAGCGGTGGCTGGAAGGCCATGACGTTGCGGGCGATGCCGTTCTTGCCGATGATGAAGCCGCGGTCCTTGAGGGTCTCGAGGACGTCGTCGAGCTCGGCGGCGGCGGGGCTCTTGTCGGCGTGGACGAATTCGGCGCCGGTCATGAGGCCGAGGCCGCGGATGTCGCCGATGATCGGGTGTTTCTTCTGGATCTCGCGCAGGCCGGCGCGCAGCTGCTCGCCGCGCTCCTCGGCATTCTTGCAGAGGTCATGCTTCTCGATGTAGTCGAGCACGGCGAGGCCCGCTGCCGTCGAGACGGGGTTGCCGCCGAGCGTCGAGGCGCCCGGACGCGTGTAGGTGTCGGCAATCTCCGCCGTCGAGATGAAGGCCGAGATCGGCGCGCCGTTGCCGAGTGCCTTGGCCATCGCCATGATGTCCGGCGTCACGCCGAAGTGCTCGATGGCAAAGAGCTTGCCCGTGCGCGCGAAGCCCGTCTGAACCTCGTCGATGACGAGCAGCGTGCCGTGCGCTGCAAGGATTTCCTTGACGCGCTGGAAGTAGCCCTTCGGCGGCACGACGATGCCCGCATTGCCCTGGATTGTCTCCGCGATGAACGCGCCCGGATGGCCGGCCGTCGAGGTCTGGATGACGTCCTCGACCATGTTCGCGCAGGCGAGGTCACACGATTCGCGATTCTTGCCGAGCGGGCAGCGGTAGCAGTACGGATTCGGCGCGAAGTGGATGCCGCCGACTGGCTCCGGGTCCGTGCGCCACATCTGGATGCCCGTCACGCTCATGCCGAGCTTCGTGCGGCCGTGCAGGCCGTTGCGCAGCGCGATGATCTCGCTGCTGCCCGTGTAGATGGAGGCGAGCAGCAGCGCGCCCTCCGTGGCCTCCGAGCCCGTCGAGCAGAAGAACGATTTCTGCAGCTTGCCCGGCGTGACCTGCGCGAGCTTTTCCGCGAGGTTCACGACGTTCTCCGTCAGGTAGATGTTGCAGACGTGCTGCAGCGTGCCGACCTGCTCCTGGACCTTCTTCGTGATCTCCGGGTTGCAGTGGCCGCAGTTCATGACCGACACCCCCGCGAAGCAGTCGAGGTACTTGCGCCCCTCGCTGTCGTAGAGGTACTGCATCGAGCCACGGACGAACTCGCGCGGCTCCTTGTAGAAATGGCCGAGGCACGGCATGATGTACTTCTTCTTCTTCTCGATGATGGCCTGCGGGCCGATATATGTTCGTTTTGTTTCTTCAGCCAAAGTAAATCCCTCCTAAGATATATGTGATAAAGCAACAATGCGAAACGTCACAGCTGCATATGTATTAAGGAAGTGCTCAGATCGAATTGCGACTTTGGCGGAACCGGTACGTCCCGATGCCCCATTCGCGTGGGCTCATCTTCTGCACCTGCTCGAACGCCTCATGGTCGAACGCTTCTTCCTGCGACTTGCCAGCGGCGAGCGCATCGAGCGCCTCGCGGTAGAGCTTCGTCACGCGGCCCGTGAGCTTCGGCGTGTAGTCCTGCGCCTCGATGCGATACGAGGCCAGCCCGTTGAACTTCGCGAGATAGGGGTAGAGGCAGAGGTCCTTGGCGAAGTAGAGGTGATTGCGGCCATACTGGTCGATGCGGATCGCGTGCTTCTCGCCAGCCGTGTCGAGGAGCGCATAGTGGCGGTCGAGCACCTCCGGATTGTCGAGCTCGTTGAACGCGGGCAGGCTCATCGTCGGGAAGTCGTGGTCGCAGATCATCGATTCATACGAGCCGTGCACGACCGTCTCGAGCGGCAGTTCCGCGCTCTCCACGATCTCGCGCAGCTGCTCGAACGACAGCTCGTACGACGTCGTCGCCATCGTAAGGCCGTTCTCCTGCAGGAACTTCGCCGCGAGCTGGTTGAAGAGGTTAAACGACATATCCGCCTGCACCGGCAACTCTGTGATAGCTTTTGCAAGCTTCAGCGAGCCGAGGTTGCTGACCATCAGGCCGTCCGGCTTCATGTCCTTGAGCGCCGTGAAGAACTGCTCGAGCTCCCCGCACTCGCGGCGCATCGTCGTGCGCGGCGTATTGACGACGACGTGCGCCTTGCCCTTCGCATAGGCGAGGACTTCTGCATAGTCGCCGAGCTTCCACGGGCGCAGCGGGCGGAACGCCTCGCCGCCGACATAGACCGTGTCAGCACCGTTGTCGATGGCCGCCTTGGCCGACTCGACCGTATTGACGCGCACGCTGAGTGTGCGGTGCGGCGCATTCTCTCTCTCGATATCGCGTTCCTGGCGCAGCACCTCATCCTGGAAGCCTGCTTCCTTGACCGCATGGCTGAAGAAGCGCGGCTCGCGCTCGCCCGTGAAGCCGATGTCCTTCTTGCCCGGCTGGCCGAACGCAAACGTCGTCGTGAAGTCGCGCGCGCGGTTATCGTAGAGATTCTTCCAGCCTTCTTCGTCCGTCGTATAGCCGTTCGGGTCCGCGATGTAGGCGTCGATCGCCTTGCGGTACGTCGAGACGATGCGGCGGATGAAGCCCGCCGGGCGCATGCGGCCCTCAATCTTGAAGGAGAAGACGCCCGCCTGGATGAGCTGCGGGATGGCGCGGTACATGCACATATCCTTGAGCGCGAGCTTGTAGGCGCCTGGCCCGTCCTCGTCGAGCACTTCGCCTGTCTTCTCGTCGATGAGCTGATAAGCCCAGCGGCACGGCTTGAGGCAGCGGCCACGGTTGCCGCTCTGGCCAAACAGCACGCCCGAGTGGATGCACTGGCCTGACTCGCTGATGCACATATCGCCGTGCATGAAGTACTCGACCTCGATGCCCGTGCGCTCGCGGAAGAGGCTGAGCTCCGACAGCGTCATCTCGCGGCCCACGACGATGCGCGTGATGCCGTACTCCTTGAGCTTCTCGATCGCGTGCTCATTGTGCGTGTTCATCATGACCGACGTGTGCAGCGGGATCGTGATACCCATCTCGTGCACGAGCTCGAGCACCGCAAAATCCTGCACGAGCAGCGCGTCTGGGCGAATTTCGTTGAGGTAGGCGAGGTACTCGCGTAGCGCCGGGATCTCCTCGTTGCTGATGAGATTGTTGAGCGTCACGTAGAGGCGCACGCCGTGCGCGTGTGCATAGTCGATCGCCTTCTTGAGCGTGGCATCATCGAAGTTGAACCCGCCCTCATGCATGCGCATGTTGAAGTGCTTGCCGCCGAGATAGACAGCATCCGCACCCGACTCCACGCCCGCCACCAGCGCATCCCAAGTGCCAGCCGGAGCCAGGAGCTCTACCGATTTGCGATTGAGTAACATAAGTTTAAATCTCCCTTTTCAAAAAGAATGCGAAAATAAAATCAAGAATAACAACAGTATCATATACGATGACTTCCATAATTATATCAGGTATTCGCCATTCTATCAAATGATGTTCATTGCATTGGGACTGAGTATTGATGGAGGGGAAGACGAGAAAAGGCCCGGAAGCTAATGGCTCCGGGCCTTTTCTCTATTGTGTAGTGAAGTAGTGAAGCCGCCTGCGGGCGGCACTTGTACGGATTGGTGGAGATGAGGAGAATCGAACTCCTGTCCGAAATACATCCACATCACAAAGCATTATCGCAATAGCCCGAGAATGCGGGCATCATAGGAGCGGAACTCTGGGATTCAGAGTTCTCCACCACCTGTTTTTACAAAACAGGAAACTGCCGTCTTTATTTAAAGCCTCCGGGTTGGCTGACGGTTCGTACTTCCAGAGGGGCTATCTGAGCTAGGCTCAGGCAGCGTAAGCGTATTCAGCTTCGTCAGTTGAATTTAGCGGTCAAGCTTCAGGCGTTCATGACCATTGGCCTGCGAACTTCGTGGCTTCAATACCCCGTCGAAACCTTTACATCCCCGATAAGAATGCCGGGACAGGTCGCGATTGGCGGCTCTTGTCCTTTTTGTAAATACATTATATCGGTTTCTATCGTAAAATGCAAGGCCTTCTATCCCCCTGGGAGGCTTACGCGGGCCATGAAGATGACGTATAATGGAAGCATCGATTATCACGCTTATTTATGGGGGAGATGAATTCATGCATATTCCAGAGAACTACCTGAGTCCATCGACGTGTGCGGTGCTGGGCGCGGCGATGGCGCCGGTCTGGTTCGTGGCGGTCGCGAAGGTGCGGCGCCATGTGCCGCAGGAGAAGCTGCCGCTCTTGGGCATCGCGGCGGCGCTGTCGTTCCTCGGCATGATGTTCAATGTGCCGCTGCCGGGCGGCACGACGGGCCATGCGGTGGGCGGCACGCTCATCGCGATCCTGTTTGGGCCGTACGCGGCTTGTCTTTCGGTCAGTGTCGCGCTGCTCATCCAGGCGCTGTTTTTCGGCGATGGCGGCATCCTGGCCTTTGGCGCGAACTGCTTCAACATGGCGTTCGTGCTGCCATTCACGGGCTATGCGGTCTACCAGCTCGCGCGCCGTCATCTGAAATCGCCGTCGGGCGAGTACATCGCGGCGGGGCTCGGCGCGTATGCGGGCATCAATGCGGCGGCGCTCGTGGCGGCCGTTGAGTTCGGCGTGCAGCCGCTGCTGTTCACGGATGCGGCGGGCCAGGCGCTCTACTGCCCGTATCCGCTCTGGATTTCGGTGCCGGCGATGATGGTCGGCCACCTGACGATCTTCGGCCTCGCGGAGGTCGTCTTCACGACGGCGGTGCTCGCGTACCTGCGCAAGACGTCGCCGGACCTCTTCCAGTCGGTCCGCATGAAGACGAACCGCGCGCTCTACGGCCTCATCGCGGCGCTGATTGTCTGCACGCCGCTCGGGCTGCTCGCGGCCGGCACGGCCTGGGGCGAGTGGGACCCTGAGGAGCTTGCGGAACAGGATTTCCTCGGCTCGGCGCTCGGCTACACGCCGGCGGGCATGGAGCAGGGCTTCTCGTTTGAGGCGCTGTTCCCGGACTATGCGATTGCGGGGATGCCGGAGGCCTTTGGCTACATCCTCTCGGCGCTGATTGGCACGGCGCTGCTCGTCATCGTGTTCAAGATGGCGGCACCGCTCTTCGCCTCGCACACGGATTACGGCGATTCGGTCTCGAATCACTGATAGAGTTTGGAATCTGAGGTGTTCTTCATGAAGGATTTGCCGGAATGGGCAAAGCGCGAAGAATCATATCGACCTGACAAGGACCGGGATGCATTCATCTCCCGGTCTCTTTTGCGTATGATGGAGATGCTCAAGGTACTGCGCGCGCAGGCGGGAAGGCGCCACCGCGGGCAGGCGGGGGCGGCGCTCGCACTGCTCATTCTCTTGCTGCTCGCAGTCGTGACGGCGCGCACGCCGGCGTTCCTCTGGACGGTGCTCGGCGGGGAGCTCGTGCTCATGACGGTGCTGACGGGGGCGCAGCTGCGCAAGATCATCGCGGGGGCGCTGACGGCTGCTGTCTTTTGCCTGCTGCTCGTGCTGCCGGCGGTCGTCTTCTGGGGGCCGGGGCCGTCGCTCTTGCTGCCGTTCAAGACGTTTCTCTGCGTGGTGGCGCTCAATCTCCTGCAGCAGTATTTCTCGTGGCATGAGATCACGGCGGCGCTGCGGCGCTTCCACCTGCCGCCGGAGGTCATCTTCATCCTCGACACGACGCTTCGCTATCTCGTCGTGCTCGGGGATCAGGCGTCGCTGCTGCTTACCTCGCTGAAGCTGCGCTCGGTCGGCCACAACCCGCGCAAGCACAAGGCGATGGCGGGGATCATGGGCATCGTCGTGCAGCGCTCGCAGCGGCTCTCGCTCGAGATGGCGGAGGCGATGCGCTGCCGCTGTTTCACGGGGGAGTACCCGCGCCTGGAGGGGCCGCGGGAAAAGGGGGCGCTATTGGGCCGCCTCGTCCCGTGCCTGCTCGTCGCGTTTTATGCGTTCTTGTATCTGCGCTTGGAGGGATTCTTGTGATTGCGCTTGAAGATGTCTGCTGTGCGTTTGACCGCGAGCCGGTGCTGCGTCACATCAGTTTCACGATAAAGAAGGGGGAGGCGGTGCTGCTGACGGGGCCGAATGGCTCGGGCAAGACGACGCTCTTGCGGCTCTTGAACGGGCTGGTGTTCCCGGAGGTGGGGACGTACCGGTTTGAGGGCACGGCGATCACGGCGAAGAAGATGCGGGAGCACCGCTATTCGAAGTACTTCCACCAGCGCGTGGGCTATGTCTGGCAGAATCCGGATGCGCAGCTCTTTTGTGCGAGTGTGGAGGAGGAGCTGGCGTTCGGGCCGCTGCAGATGGGGCTGGCGGAGGATGAGGTGCGTCGGCGCGTGGAGGATGCGATCGGGTATTTCTCGCTGGAGAAATTGCGCGAGAAGCCGCCGTATTTCCTGTCGGGCGGTGAGAAGAAGCGCACAGCGCTGGCCTCAATCTTCACGATGAATCCGGCGGTCTGGACGCTCGACGAGCCGGAAAACTTCCTCGACGCCGAGAGCCAGGAGTGGCTGACGGGGTTCCTGCAGGCGCTCAAGGAGGCGGGGAAGACGATCATCGTGACGTCGCACCACCCCGATATCGCAGGGAAAGTCGCGGATCGAGAGATACGGCTGACGGCGGAGCATCAGTTGGGATGATAGTGATGCGATGAGGGCCCGAGGGGCTGGCTGAGCAACGCTGCGCAATGATGTTCTGTTAAACGAGGTCGGGGAGAGACTGGCAACGCTTCGCCACGGCGCACTGCTAAACGTATTTTTTGTCTTTTATGGCATCCTTAGCAAAGAGCTAAACGCGCTGCGCTTGGACGACGCTCTTTGCTAAGGATTCTGGTGGACAAAAAATCCGTTCTTCACGCAGCGCGCCGAAGGCTCCGCTTTTGCCAGCCTCTCCCCTGACGTAGTCCCGTCAACGCTCCGTTTTGTCCGGCTATTCCCTAGCGTAATCCCGTTGATGCGCATCTGCTCAGACATTCGCGTCGCTTCTCACAAAAGCTGGGTTGCCGTGGCTGCGCAGGTAGAGGAAGGCGCTGATGCAGATGACGACGGAGACGAGGGAACCTGTTGCGGTGGCGAGGCCCATCGGGAACAGGGTCATGGGGTACCAGATGGACGTCAGGTAGACGAGCGGGATGCGCGCCGTCACGATGGAGACGACATTGTGCAAGAACGAAAGCTCCGAGCGGCCGCAGGCGCAGAAATAGCCGCTGAAACAGAAATGAATGCCCGCGAAGATGCAGTCGAAGATGTAGCCCTGCAGGTACGCGCCGCCCGCCACGATGACGGCCGCGTCATACGTGAACAGCCCGACAATGCCGTCCGCCGTGTACTGTGTGACGATGGAGACCACGATGCCGAAGCTCACCGCCATCGCCAATGCATAGCGAAGCGTCTGCTGCGCGCGGCCGACCTTGCCCGCACCGATGTTCTGCGCGCCGAGCGCTGAGACCGTCGAGAGCATTGACGACGGCACGAGGAAGATGAAGCTGATGACCTTCTCGACGATGCCGACCGCCGCCGCGTCCGTCAGCCCGCGCATGTTCGCGATGACCGTGATGACGAGGAACGCCACCTGGATGAAGCCGTCTTGCAGCGAGATTGGCATGCCGATGCGCAGGATGTGCCGTAGCATCGCGAGGTCCGGACGGAAATCCTGCCGCGAAATCGCAATGCCCGCCCTGCCGCTCTTCACATAGGCGAGGGCGAGGGCGACGCTGAGGGCCTGCGAGATGACCGTGCCCCAGGCCGCGCCGGCCGGGCCCATCGCAAAAGCGCCCATGAAGAGATAGTCGAGTGCGATGTTGCAGAGGCAGGCTACCGCGACGAAGTACATCGGGCTCTTTGCATCGCCGAGACCGCGGAAGATGGAGGCGATGATGTTGTAGGCGGTGATGAGCGGGATGCCGAGGAAGCAGACGAGAAGATACGACTGTGTGCCGGGCACTGCCTCTATCGGCGTTTCCATGGCGCTGGTGATCCCGCCGCGCAGTGCGACCAGCACGACGGCCAGCACGAGCGAGACGCCGAAGAAGAGCACGGTCGTCGTGCCGATGGCCGTGCGGATGTTCCGGAGGTCCTCGGCGCCGACAGACTGTGCGATTGTGACGGTCGTGCCCATCGCGAGCCCCACGATCATGACGGTCAGCATGTGCATGACCTGACTGCCAATCGAGACCGCCGTGATGCTCGCCGCTCCCTCGAACTGGCCGATGATGAAGAGGTCGGCCATGCCGTAGAGCGTCTGCAGGAAATATGAAAAGAAGTATGGCAGCGAGAAATACACGATGTTCTTCGCGACACTGCCGGTTGTCATGTTCTTGGTCAAAAAAATACCCCCTTGACTCCATAGTAAACACTACAATTACGATAGAGTCAAGGGGGATGTGGAGTAGGCCCAAGGGACTTGCTGAGCAACGCTACGCAATGATGTTTTGCTAAACGAGGTCGGGGATGGTTGGTCAACGCTGCGCCACGTCATATTGCTAAACGTATTTTTGTCTTTTATGGCGTCCTTAGCAAAGAGCTAAACGCGCTGCGCTTGGACGACGCTCTTTGCTAAGGATTCTGGTGGACAAAAAATACGTTCTTGACGCAATATGCCGAAGGCTCCGCTTTTGCCCAACCATCCCCTGACGTAGTCTCACCAATGCTCCGCTTTTGTTCATCCAGCCCCTCGGGCCAAGATGCAGTTGCAAAAAGCCTCGAGCGTTCGTCGTATCATCGATGAACGGTCGAGGCTTTTATTTGCAGGAACGTAGCGGGAGAGAGGCTCTGTCCGTAGGGCGTATCTTCAGGAGGGGGCTGTATTTCGCCTGCAGGAGCGCAGCGATAGCCCGCAGGGCTGAGCCCTGACACTTTTTAGCATAGAGATGCGATGTGAGAACGCCGCGGCAGGCGGCGAGGTGACATCGAAGGGATATTGTATCATAGGGCTCATTTAGCGGAGCGACGAAGCCGAAATATAGCCCCCTCCGTCCGCCCACTCGCATTTTTATATATCCCAGTGCAGGTTATCGGGGTTCGGAGTGGCTTTGTCGACTTCGGTGAGAATCCACGAGGCGTTGTCGTGGGTGGCGGCGAAGGCTTTTTCGAGGCCGGCTTCGTATTCTTTTGGGATCTCCATGGCGTGCAGGGCCATGTGCATGTAGTCTTTGGCTACAAGGGTGACGCCGCGCTCGGCGGAGAGCTGGGCTTTGAAGCGGTAGCCGTAGTAGAGGTAGCTGTTGTAGTGGATGGGGATGTCCTTGTAGGCTTCGATGCGCTCGTCGACTTCGGCTTCGGCCTCCTGGGTCATGTTCATCTTGTGCATGAGGTTCCAGCGGTCGGCCCAGAGTTCGCCGCGCAGGATGTACTTGTAGAGGAAGTCGGTCGACTCGGCGAGCTCGATGGCCATGTCGATGTGGCGCAGGGCGTCGTCGTTCTTGTTGAGCTCTTTTTCGAGGGAGCTCAGGCGCTGCAGGGCGAAGACTTTTTCCTCGACGTCCTCGGCTTTCTCGTCGTCAATCTCGGCGTCGACGACGCTGTGGAAGAGCTCGAGGGCTTCATCTGTCTTGTCGATGCCCTTCATGGCGAGGAAGTGGGCGAGGCGCGCGCGGGCGTGCCAGCTGTCCATGCCGCCGATGAAGAGTTTCTCGGGCGGATGGGCGGGGGAGTCCATCACGAGGTGGACGAGCTTATGGAATGTATCTTGTGTCATGAAAAATCCTCCTGATTCGTGTATAATAGTTATATTATACCATTTCTTCGGGGGGTTGGGAATTTGGACGCGTTGAAACGATTTGTGCTCAGGGCTTGGGCGCGCGGGACGCATGTGGTGGAGCATGAGGCGGGGCTGCTGCTCGTCTTGTATCTCTTGAACTTCGCGCCGATCGCGTGGCTCAACATCCACATGTACAAGGGAGACCAGCTCGGGGTGCTCGCGGCGGATGCCATCTTCCTGCTCGGCGGGGTGCTGCTCTACGTCCTGATCCTGGGCTTTATTCCCGTGCGCCGGCTGCGGCGGCTTCTTTTCGCTCTGTCGTTCTTTGTCTCGCTGCTGCTCGGTGGCGTCGAGTTCTTTTCCATCGTGCAGTACAGCTCGCTGATTGGCGCGGGCATCGTGACGGCGGTGCTGCAGACGAATCCGCGCGAGGCGGGGGAGTTCATCCGCATGTACGTGGGCTGGAAGGGCGTGGCGGCGGCTGTGGTGCTCGTCGTGGCGGGCGTCTTTGCCTACCGCAGGCTCCACCTCGTGAAGGTCCCTTTTTTGACGCGCCACCATCTGTCGCTCTCGCTGCCAGTCGTCATTGTGGCGGCACTCGTTGCGGGCGGGGTGCTCTGGACGCGTTACTACTCGTTCATCGTCAATGATTCGCTCGATGTGCCGGTCGTGCGGGTCGGGCGGGCGGCGACGACGTCGGTCGAGAACATCCGCGCGTTCGAGAAGCTCAAGGAGGAGGCGTCGTCGGATGTCGAGGTCACGGAGAACAAGAGCGACACGCCGTACGTCGTCTTCATCCTTGGCGAGTCGACGACGCGTGACCGCATGCACCTCTACGGCTACCCGCTCGAGAACACGCCGAATCTCGATGAGCTGAGTGCCAAGGAGGAGCTCGCGGTCTTCCGCGACACGATCTCGCCGGAGGCGGCGACGGTCGCGGTGCTCCGGAAGCTCTTGACGTTTGCGGATATGGAATCCGCGAAGCCCTGGTATGCCTACAACAACATGATCGACACGATGAAGGCGGCGGGCTACCGGACGTACTGGCTCTCGAATCAGGAGAGCTCGGGCATCTGGGGCAATGTCGCGCAGCTGTTCGCGGGCCGCAGCGACTACAGCCGCTTCACGCGACTGCGCGAGTCGCATGAGGACAATGGCATCTACGATGAGGCGCTGTTCCCGCTCGTCGATGAGGCCCTGCAGGCGCCGGCCGAGAAGAATTTCTACCTGATTCACCTGATGGGCGGCCACGGGCTCTACTACATGCGCTTCCCTTATATCTTCTCGAAGTTCACGGCGGCCGACGTGCCGCCGCCGCAGGACGGGCTCTCGGAGGGGAAGCGCACGGAGATCGCGCAATACGCGAATGCAATCTACTACAATGACTTCGTCGTCACGAGCATCATGGGCAAATTCGCGGACAAGGATGCGATCGTCGTCTACATCCCGGACCACGGCGAGGCGCTCTACGACAGGGGCAGCACGTTCTCGGGCCACGTCGAGGAGCACCCGACGAAGGAGACGCTCGAGGTGCCGATGATTTTCTGGGCGTCGCCTGCTTACCGCGCGCACCATCCGGAGAAGTGGCAGGCGCTCAAGGCGGCGGTCGACCGCCCGTATATGACGGATGACTTCATCAACACGCTCCTCGACCTCCTCGACATCCGAACGCCGGAGTACGACCCCAGGAAGAGCGTCATCAACCCGGCGTTCCAGCCGCGCGCACACCGCATGGTGCAGGGGCATGACTACGATGCGGAGATGAAGTGATGGTCGGATTGCGTGCAAAAGAAGACCCTGCGGGCTGTGCCCGAGGGTCTTTTTTGCATGGCGAGTATTGCTTCACTTGCGCAGCTCGATGGTCTGCTGGAACTTCGTCACGAGCGTGCGCTCGTGGGTGATGGTGAGCAGGGTCTGGCCGGTCTCTTGGACTCGCGCAAAGAGCGCGGCCCTCAGGGCGGCGGCGGTCTTTTGATCAAGGCCGCAGGTCGGCTCGTCGAGCAGGATGACGGGCTCTTTGCCTGCGATGGCGATGGCGGTCAGCAGGCGGCCCCGCTGGCCGCCGGAGAGGAAGCAGGCATCTTCGCCGAGCGGGGTGTCGATGCCTTGTGGCAGGGCGGCGACGACCTCATCGAGCTGGGCGTCGCTGAGCGCGGCGAGGATGTCTTCTTCCTTGCAGTCCGGCCGGTAGCGCGCGAAGTTCTCGCGGATGGAGCCGGCGAAGAGCACGCTGCCCTGCGGCAGGGCGGCGATGGCCTGCTGGATGGCGCCAGCGGGCAGCTCATGGTAGGGCGTGCCGCAGAGGCGCAGGGTGCCGCTGTCAGGCGGCCAGACGCCGAGCAGGAGCGCGGCGAGCGTCGTCTTGCCCGCGCCGCTCGCGCCGACGATGGCCGTGTGCTGGCTGCGCGCGATGCGGAAGGAGAGACCCTGAAGGACGCCCTGGCCCTTGCGGTAGGAGAACGAGAGGGCCTGTGCTTCAAGGAGTGGCGTCTGGCTTGCCGCATCTGCATCGCGGGAAGTCGCCTGCGCTGGTGCGGGAATCCTCTCTGGCTCGCCTGCCTTTTCATCCGTCGCCGCTGTCTCGCCAATCTGCCGCTCTGGCAGGAAGCGGGCGGCCAGCAGGCTGCGGCGGCCCTGCCGCACGGCCTCGGGCAGGGTGCGGAATTCAACGAGCAGGGTCTGCAGCACGAGGAAGTAGACGCAGAGGTCGATGCCGCTGAGCGCTCCGTCGGTGACGCGCAGGATCAGGAGGGCGAGCAGGGCCATCAGCACGGTGGTGTCGAGCAGGTTCTCGGTGGCATCGCGCTTGGCATCGCTGCGCGCGAGCTGCAGGGAACCCTGCAGAAGGCTGTTGGCTGGTCCCGTAAGGCGCTTGAGGGCGGGGGCGCATCCCGCGCATATGAGCTCGTCGGCACCGCCTGCGGCGTCCAAGAGGGCGCTGCGGTAGGCGGCGTCGCGCGTGCGCTGCCTTTCTTCGCCTGTTTGGCGGCTGGCGCAGGAGAGCACGAGCCGCGCGAGATAGAGTGCGGGCAGGGCGAGGGCCCAGAGGCCGATGACGCCAGCGAGCAGCCAGGTGGTCAGCGCGGTGATCGTGCCGATGGCGGCGATAGGCAGCAGCGCGCGGACGTAGAAGTCGCGCAGTTCGTCGGCGCCCGTCAGGAGGTCGTGCAGGAACTCGCCCTGGCGCGCGGGGCCGCTGCGAAGCGGTAGGACCTTGGCGGCCCTGTCGTAGAAAGACGTGCGTATCTCGGTCAGGATGCGGAAGGCCATGCGGTGCGAGAGGTAGCGCTCGCCGTAGCGGAAGACGGCGCGGCCGATGCCGCAGGCCCGCACGGTGGTGATGCCGAGCGCGAGCGTGTATAATGGCGGCATCAGGGCGGCCGAGGCCACGAGCCAGGCCGAGGCGCCGAGCAGCGCGAGGCCCGTGAAGAGCGCCATGAGGCTCACGAGCAGCACGGGCAGGAACTCAAAGAGCGTGGTCAGCCGCAGGAGTTTCCATACGTTTGTCATGCGCGTTCACCTCCCTTTTGGGCCGCTGCTCTATCCGCTTGGAGCGCATCAAGGTCCAGCACGGTGTCGGCTGCCGCCTGCAGGCGCTCGTCGTGACTGATGACAAAGAGCGTGTGTCTGCCGCTCGCCTTCAGGGAAAGCAGCACCTCGCGTATCGTGGCGGCAGTCCGCTCGTCGAGTGCGGCGGTCGGCTCATCGAGCAGGATGAGCGGCCTGTCCTGCACAAGGGCGCGCGCGAGGCCGAGGCGCTTGCGTTGGCCCTGCGAGAGGCTCTGGCCGCCCTCGCCAAGCGGCGTCATAAGTCCCTGCGGCAGGGCCTCGGTCCATTTGCTTAGGCAGAGTGCTTTTAGTGCCTTACGCACGGACGCCTCGTCATATCCCTGTTGGAACAGCGTGATATTCTCGAAGAGCGTCGCATTGTAGAGGTGCGGCTCCTGCGGCACGTAGCTCAATGCATCTGCTCGCGTGATTTGCCCGGACTCCGGCGTCAGCAGTCCCGCGAGCAGTCGCAGGAGCGTCGTCTTGCCGCAGCCGCTCGGGCCCGCGAGCACCGTCAGGCTGCCCTTGGGGACGGTGAACTGTATGCCGGAGAGCAGTGGCAGCGGGCTGCCGGGGTAGCGGAAGGAGAGATCGCGGACGGCAATTGCTCCTCTTGTCGCGGATGGACTTAGGGAGGTCTGCGTGACCGAGGAGGCTTTCAACAGGGAGGCCTCAGCTGTGTGAGCGGTCATCCCACTATGGAAGGCGGTGCCGGAGAGGCGCAGGGGCTGGTAGAATTCGGGTGTCAACAGCAGCACGAAGAAGGCGGCGCTGAAGGTCAGCTGGCCGTAGAGCAGCCGCAGGCCGATGCTGACGGCGATGATGGCGATGGCGAGTGTCGTGATGAGCTCGAGGGCGAAGGCGGAGACGAAGGAGAGCTGCAGGACGCGCAGGGCGGTGCCGGCGAAGTCCTCGCTGAGCCCCCGCACGCGCTGGCGCTCGGCCCGCTCGCGCGCGAAGAGCTTGAGCGTCGGCAGGGCGCGCAGGATCTCGGCGAGACCTGCCGAGAAGCGGTTCATTGCGCGCCACTGCGCCTCGCTGGCCTCGCGCGTCACGCGGCCAATCAAATAGAGCAGGAATGGCGCAATCGGGACGGTCACGAGCATCAAAAGGCCCGTCATCGGGTCGACAAGGAAGGCGGCGAGGAGCAGGCAGGGCATGGTGATGATGATGCCGAGCACGACGGGCAGGACGCGCGTGTACCAGGCGTCGAGCGCATCCGTGCTCTCGAGTGCGAGCGGCAGCAGCTCGCGCGTGAAGCGCTGGTCGGTCTGGCCCTCCTTTGAGAGCAGCCGCGCGTGGAGTTTCTCGCGCACATCCTTGCGCACGGCACCCGACAGCGATTGCTGCAGGCGGCTCTGCCAGAGGCCGATGAAGTGAAGGGCGCTGAGCATGACAAACAGCACCAGTAGGACTGGTGCTGTCGTGCTGAGGCTACCCTTTCCGAGGAAGACCTGGTCGATGGCCAGGCTGGCCGCCCCGCAGGCGCCGAGAACGGCGAGCGCGTGCAGCAGCTCCGTCAATATGAGCCTGCGGCGCGCCCGCGCATCGCGGTGCAGGGCGCTGTAGAGAAAGGTCTGCTTCATATTCATGGTAGATTGTATCCGTTAATCGTTACTGCATCAATAGTGTTCTTCTGCATCCTTGGCGGTGACGCGCTTGCGGAAGATGTAGTAGGACCAGCTCTGGTAGATCAGGACGATCGGCACGAAGATGCCGGCAGCGACCGTCATGACGGAGAGCGTGTAGGGGCTCGAGGAGGCGTTCGTGATCGTCAGGCTCCAAGCCGGGTTGAGGCTCGAGACCATCAGGCGCGGGAACAGGCCGGCGAAGAAGGCGACGGTCGTCGCGACGATGGCGGCGGAGCTCAGGAGGAAGCTGGCCTTGCCCTTGCCGAGCTTCATGCTCAGCATCGCCATGACGAAGAAGAGCGCGGCGCCGACGAGTGCGACGGCGGCGACCGGCTTTGTGAAGAGGTCGGTGTAGCTAAGCGTCATCGCCATGCAGAGCACGAAGAAGATGACGGCGATGGCGCCGGTCTTCAGGGCGACTTCCTGGCAGCGCAGGACGAGGCTCGTCTTGGCGAGGCGCAGCGTCAGGAAGGCCGTGCCATGGAACAGGAAGACGAAGAGGAAGGCGAGCCCGCCGACAATCGTGTAGGGCGTCAGGAGATCGAAGAAGCCGCCCATGTAGATCATCTTCTCGTTGATGGGCAGGCCGGCGATGAGGTTCGTGACGGCGACGCCCCAGAGAAAGGCCGGCACGACGCTGCCGAAGCAGATGGCGCCGTCCCAGAAGCGCTTCCAGCAGCGGCTCTCCTGGCGGCCGCGCAGGTCAAAGGCCACGCCGCGCAAAATGAGCGCGACGAGCATGAGGAAGAGCGCGAGGTAGAAGGCGGAGAACATCGTGGCGTAGACATGCGGGAAGGCTGCGAAGAGCGCGCCGCCCGCCGTGATCATCCAGACTTCATTGCCGTCCCAGACCGGCGTGATCGTGCGCAGGACCTCGCCGCGCTCCTCCTCATCGGAGGACAGGAATGGCAGCAGGCCGCCGACGCCGTAGTCGAAGCCCTCGAGGAAGAAGAAGCCTGTAAAGAGTACCGTGATGAGGATGAACCAGAGAATCGTTAAGTCCATCATGCGTCCCTCCCTTCTTCGAAGGAAATCTGTGTTTTCTTGATGAAGCGCATGGCAATCCAGAGTGCCGCGATGGCGAGCACGAGGTAGAGGACGGTGAAGCCCGCCATCGTCAGCCAGACGTCTGCGCCCGTGAGGTTCGGCGAGACGGCATCGCTCGTCTTCTGCAGGCCGAACACGATCCAGGGCTGGCGGCCGGCCTCTGCGACGTACCAGCCGACGCTGTTGGCGAGGTACGGCAGCGGCAGCAGCCACGGCAGGACCTTGAGGTAGCACGGGCAGGCCAGCGGGCGGTTCGTGAAGCCGAAGTAGGCGGCGGCGAGGCCGAGGAGGATCATGAGGCCGCCGAGGCCAATCATGATGCGGAAGCTCCAGAAGAGACCCGTGACATCCGGCCGGTATTCATCGGGCCCGTACTTCTCGGAGTAGTCCTTCTGGATCTGGTTGATGCCCGGCACAGCGCCCGTCGGCGTGTTGTAGAGCATGAAGGAGAAGGCACCGGGCACGGTGATCTCGAAGTTGTTCTTGTGCATGTCCTCATCGATATCGGCGACGATGGCAAATGGCGCCGGGTCTTCCGTCTCCCAGAGCGCCTCGACGGAGGAGAGCTTCATCGGGTTGACCTGCGCGATGTACTGTGCCTGCAGGTGGCCGCTGCCCATCGTGGCGAAGAGGCCGAAGAGCATGAAGACGGCACCGGCCTTGAGCGTCTGCGTGAAGGCGCGGCGCGAGGCCTCGTCGTGCAGGATCTTCCAGGCGGAGACGGCGATGACGAGGAAGCCGGCCGTCGCGATGGCGGAGAACAGCGTGTGCGTGTACTCGCCGATGACGTACGGGTTCGTGACGAGCGCGAAGAAGTCCGTCATCTCCGCGCGGCCGTTGCGGACGGCAAAGCCGACCGGATGCTGCATGAAGGAGTTCGCGACGAGGATCCAGAACGCCGAGAGGTTGCTCGCAAATGCGACGATCCAGATGCAGAGGCAGTGGACCTTCTCCGAGAGCTTATCCCAGCCGAAGAGCCAGATGCCGAGGAAGGTCGACTCGAGGAAGAAGGCTGTGAGCGCCTCAAGCGCGAGCGGCGCGCCGAAGATATCGCCCATGAAGCGGGAATATTCGGACCAGTTCATGCCGAAGTGGAACTCCTGCACGATACCGGTGACGACGCCCATCGAGAAGTTGATGACGAAGAGCGTGCCGAAGAAGCGCACGAGCTTGCGGCTGGCTTCTTTCCAGGCCGGCCGCTTCGTGCGGACGTAGCACGTCTCGAGCAGCGCAACGAAAATCGAGAGCCCGAGCGTCACGGGGACAAATAGGAAATGGTAGACGGTTGTGATGGCGAACTGCCATCGGGATAGGATCAGTGCATCCATGTATCATGCCCTCCTTTTTGTATTAGTGCATCGTGATGCATTATGTTTATGGTTCCATTATAGCCTAAAATGGCAGAGGAGACAACGAAAAATTATATTGAGTCGTAAAAGAAAATAATTATCGCAAAAGTGAGCCGAGAAAACGCAGAAAGGTGGAGATGATTTTCTTGTGGAAAATCTGGAACAATGGCCTTATAATGAATACAGTATAATTTAGGAGAGGACTACCGTGGAGAAACGAAGGATCGATCTGAGCCGCTGTCTCGTGCGTGACGGCAAGGCGGACTGCCACTGCTGTGAAGAAGTCTGCCCGCAGAAGGCCATCAACGGCCATGTGGTGGACATGGAAGCCTGCGATGGCTGCGGCCTCTGCAGTGCCGTCTGCCCTGCGGCGGCCATCGTGGCGCCGGAGGACTATGAAGGCGCACTGACGAAGGCGCAGGAGCTCGCGCCGCAGGTCCTCATGTGCGAGAAGGCCAGCGAGGGCAGTGTGCACTGCCTCGGCTTCCTCACGCGCCGCCTGCTCTGGGCGCTCGCAGCAAAGCGGCCGCTCGCGCTCGATATCTCGCACTGCGAAGCGTGCCGGCCTGCGGTCTTTGCACATCTCGAGCGTGAGGTCGCGGCCTGCAATGATGCGCTCGCAGAGGCGGGCAGGAAAGAGATCGCGCTCGTCCATGTCAAGCCGGCCCCGCCGAAGCCGAAGAAAGCGAAGAAGGTCGAGCGGCGCGGCTTCTTCCAGGCGCTGTTCCACTCGACGGCAGAGGGCCTGCAGGAGATCGCTGAGGCGCAGATCGAGCACAGCTACTGCTTCGACGCGGCGGCTTTCCTCAAGGCGCAGCAGGCAGAGCCCTGCGCGCTATTCTACGGACTTGCGCTACATCAGGGCTGCACGGCCTGCGGCCTCTGCGCCGTCGTCTGCCCGACGCGGGCGCTCACATTGGAGCGCGGCGAACAGGCGGCGCTGCACATCGACCCGGCGGCCTGCACGGGCTGCGATCTCTGCGCGCTGCACTGCCCGCAGGGCGTGCTGAGGCTCCTGCCACAGTTTGCGGGACAGCGTGATTTCCCGCTGGATAAGTGATGATTCAATTGGTGATTAGGTGATATTGTGTATTGTGATTAGGAGGAGAAGTCTTGATTACAGTAGAGGGAAATGCCAAGATAAACTTGACGCTGGACATCCTGGGCAAGCGCCCGGATGGCTACCATGAGGTCGCGATGGTCATGCAGTCCATCGGCCTGCACGACACGCTGACGCTCGAGAAAATCCCGAGTGGCATCGAGCTCACGCTCGACGTGCCAGGCCTCGAGGCCGACGAGCGCAACCTCGCTTGGCGCGCGGCGCGCCTCCTCTTGGATGGCGAGGGTGTCAAAGGCGGCGTGCGCATCGCACTGACGAAGCGCATTCCGATTGCTGCGGGCCTCGCGGGCGGCAGTGCCGATGCGGCCGCTGTGCTGCGCGGCGTCAATGCACTCTATGAGCTCGGCCTGACGCAGACGGAGCTCTGTGCGTACGGCGCGAAGCTCGGCTCGGACATCCCGTTCACCATCGTGGGCGGGACGATGCTGGCGACGGGCCGCGGCGAAGTGCTCAAGGCGCTCGACCCCGTGCCGCCCTTCTGGGTCGTGCTCGCCAAGCCGAAGATTTCGGTCTCGACGGCCTGGGCCTATAAGCATTACGACGAGCAGGGCGCAGAGCAGCATCCGGACAACGCGGCCATCATCCAGGCCATCGCCAAGCGCGACCGCGCGGGCATCGCTTCCTTGTTGTGCAATGTACTGGAACGTGTTACTATAAAGCAGTATCCAGTCATCGCAGCGTATAAGGAATGGATGATGGAGAAGGGCGCGCTTGCCAGCATGATGTCGGGCAGCGGCCCGACCGTATTCGGGCTCTTTTCAGCCGAAGAAGAGGCGCGCCGTGCTGCCGCCTTCCTCGAGGAGCAAACGGATGCGGACATCTTCGTCTGCCAGACGGCAGGCACCAATCGCGAGACGATACATAAGAGATAAGAATTGAGGGGAGTCAAATGGAGCAGAGATTGTCACCAATCAAATTAGACAGTTACCAGCCACTGCGCGAGGTCGTCTGCGAGTCGCTGCGGGAGGCGATCCGCAAGGGCGTCCTGAAGCCCGGCGAGCGCATCATGGAGATCAAGCTCGCTGAGGAGCTCGGCGTGAGCCGTACGCCGGTGCGCGAGGCGATTCGCAAGCTCGAGCTCGAGGGCTACGTCGTCATGATGCCGCGCCGCGGCACGTATGTGGCCGACATGTCCATCCGCGACATCAACGAGATCTTCGAGATTCGCACGGCGCTCGAGTCGCTGTCGAACAGCCTCGCGGCGGAGCACATCACGGAAGACGAGCTCGAGCATCTGCAGCGCCTGCTCGTCATCATCGGCGGCTACATCAAGGAATTTGAGGAGGGCAAGGACCGCGAGGGCGCGATGGAGAAGATTGTCGAGACCGACATCGAGTTCCACGATCTTCTCTACCATGCGGCGCGCAACAACCGCCTCGTTGGCATCATCTCGAACCTGCGCGACCAGCTCACGCGTTTCCGCACGCTGTCGATGTCGTACCCGGGCCGCCTCGAGGCAACGCTCGAGGAGCACCGCGAGATCGTCGAGGCCATCGCCAACGGTGACGGCCGCGGCGCGAGCAAGGCGGCAGAGCACCACATGGAGAACTCCGAGAAGACGCTCCTCAAGGCGATGGACATTGCGACGAGCCGCAAGGAAGGGGCCAAGGGCTCGAAGAAGAAAAAGGCGCGTCCGACCAGACAGGACGCGTGACGTCTGCAAGATCCATTACAGATACTCATACGCTGCTAACAGCATGAAGAATATAGAGATGGGAGAACGATAGTATGTCAGATTTAGTAACCGTCATCCTCGCGGCCGGCAAGGGTACGCGCATGAAGTCGAAGCTGCCGAAGGTCCTGCACAAGGCGGGCGGCAAGACGATGCTGCAGCACGTCATCGATGCGGCCAAGGCGGCCGGCGCGAAGCGCAACATCGTCGTGACGGGCTTCGGCGGCGAGATGGTCCGCGAGGCCATCGGCAATCAGGCGGAGTTCGTCACGCAGACGGAGCAGCTCGGCACGGGCCACGCAGTCCTGCAGACGAAGGAACTCCTCAAGGATGAGACGGGCACGGTCATGGTCCTCTGCGGCGACACGCCGCTCTTGACGGGCGCGCTCCTCAAGAAACTCTACGACGAGCATGTGGCAGCCGCTGCCAAGGCGACGGTCCTCACGGCCATCATGCCGGATGCGACGGGCTACGGCCGCATCATCCGCTCGGCGGACGGCTCGGTCGAGAAGATCGTCGAGCACAAGGACGCGACGGAAGAGGAGCGCAAGGTCCGCGAGGTCAACTCGGGCATCTACTGCTTCGCGGCTAAGGACCTCTTCGAAGCGCTCTCGCACGTGACGAACGACAACGCGCAGGGCGAGTACTACCTGCCGGATGTGCTCGAGATCCTCAAGAAGAAGGGCGAGAAGATCTGGGCTGTGGCCGCTGACGACTACGAGGACACGCTCGGCATCAACTCGCGCCTGCAGCTCGCCGGCGCCGAGAAGATCCTGCGCCGTCGCAAGAATGAGGAGCTCATGAGCGAGGGCGTCACCATCATGGACCCTGCGACGACGTACATCGATGACGACGTCAAGGTCGGCCGCGATACCATCATCTACCCGATGACCTGGCTCGAGCATGGCACGGTTATCGGCGAGGAGTGCGAGATCGGACCGAATGTCCGCTTCCAGAATGTCAAGTGCGGCAACCGCGTGACGGGCCAGTTCATCTACGCGCACGAATGCCAGATCGACGACGACGTCAAGCTCGGCCAGTTCGTCCACCTGCGCCCGAACACGCATCTCTTCGAGGGCGTCAAGATCGACAACTTCATCGAGGTCAAGAACTCCAACATCGGCAAGGGCTCGAAGCTGCCGCATCTCTCCTACATCGGCGACTGCGACATGGGCGAGAACGTCAACATGGGCTGCGGCACGATCACGGTCAACTACGACGGCAAGAAGAAGCACCGCACGAAGATCGGCAACAACGCCTTCGTCGGCTGCAACTCCAACCTCGTCGCACCGGTGACGATCGAGGACGATGCCTACATCGCTGCTGGCTCGACCATCACGAAGACGGCGCCGAAGGGCAAGCTCTCGATTGCACGCGCACGCCAGACGGTCGTCGAGAGCTGGCACGACAAGCGCGACGAGTGAGCAGAGGCGCTTCGGCGCTGAGCGGCTGAACGCGCGCACTCAGACGCTTTTTTGTGTGTGGCTATGACTTTTTTCGGCAATTTGCAAGGAAATATGTCCCTTTTCGTGCATATGTGCTATACTGTAAGGAGAGACGACTGGGCGGAGCCCATCCTCTTTGAGCAATAATCTAGGTGTAAGGATTTGGAGGATTTTAACAAAATGGCTTTAGACACTGGAAACTTATGCATCCTGACCGGTAATGCAAACCCGGATCTCGCGAAGAAGATTGCTGACCATATCGGCGTCAACCTCTGCGATGCATATGTCGGTCATTTCAACAACGGTGAGACGCAGGTCATGATCAGCGAGAGCATCCGCGGCAAGGATATCTTCATCATTCAGCCGACGTCTTATCCGGTCAACGACAACCTCATGGAGCTCCTGATCATGGCAGATGCCTGCAAGCGCGCTTCGGCACACAGCATCACGGCTGTCGTCCCGTATTACGCCTATGCACGTCAGGACCGCAAGACGCGCGGCCGCGAGCCAATCTCGGCGAAGCTCGTGGCGAACCTCATGACGACGGCTGGTGTCACCCGCGTCGTGACGGTTGACCTCCATGCCGGCCAGATCCAGGGCTTCTTCGACATCCCAGTCGATCACCTGGCAGCTGCTCCGGTCATCGCGAATTACTTCCGCGCCCAGAAGTTTGACGATGTCGTCGTCGTCTCGCCGGACCTCGGCGGTGTCACGCGCGCGCGCATCCTCGCCGACCACCTGCAGGCTCCAATCGCCATCATCGAGAAGCGCCGTCCGAAACCGGGCTGCGCTGAGGTCATGAACCTCATCGGCGATGTCGAGGGCAAGACGGCCGTCATCATCGACGATATCGTCGACACGGCAGGCTCCCTCTGCGAAGGCGCCCGTGCCCTCGAGAAGCGCGGTGCAAAGCGCATCTTCGCTTCGTGCTCGCATGCCATCCTCTCGGATCCGGCTGTCCAGCGCATCAACGAGTCCCCGATTGAGAAGCTCGTCATCACGGACACGATTCCGCTGCCGCCGGAGAAGCAGTCCGACAAGTTCGTCGTGCTGTCGCTTGCCGATGCGCTCGGCGATGTCATGATGCGCATCCAGAGCCATCGCTCGGTCAGCCAGCTTTTTCGCTAAGATACGTGAGTCCTTCAAGGACACGCCATAAAGAAAGAGAGCCTTCTCGAAAGGCTCTCTTTTGCTATGCGATATAAAAATCGGAATTAGAAGATAGAAGGTGACCCATTTGAATCATCCGGATAAGCGGGATGAGGCGGTGCAGCAGAAGAATGTGACAGACCTCTTCATTCGCCACTTCGGCTTCTGGCCGCATCTTTCGGACCGGGAGAGAGACCTCCTCAATGCCCACACACATGCCGTTCACTACGAGCGCGGCACGCAGGTTCACCGCGGGCCGTTTGATTGCATCGGCGTGCTGCTTCTCAAGAAGGGGCAGTTGCGCGTCTACACGCTGTCGGAGGATGGCCGCGATGTGACGCTCTACCGGCTGTTTGCCGACGATATCGGCATCCTCTCGGCGGCCTGCACGCTCGACTCTGTGACCTTCGACGTCTACATCGACGCGGAGGAGGATACGGACGTGTTGCTGACTGACGCCTCGGCCTTCCGCCGGCTGTCAGACGCGAACATCTACGTGCGCTGCTTTGCCTACGAGCTCGCCTCAAAGCGCCTCTCGGACATGCTCTGGAAGATGCAGCAGGTGCTCTTCCTCTCGGCCGACCGCCGCTTTGCCATCTTCCTGCTCGAGGAGAGCGAGAAGCGGAAGAGCGAGGTCGTGCACCTGACGCACGAGCAGATGGCCCGCTATATGGGAACGGCCCGCGAGGTCGTCACCCGCCTGATCAAGTACTTCAATCAGGAGGGATGGACCAAGACGGGCCGCGGTTATCTGCGCATCAAGGACCGCGAGGCGCTCAGGCGCCTGGCGGGGACTTACTGATCGCTCAGCCAATCAGCTCCTCGACCTTTTCCTTCGGGATCAGGCCGACGGACTCCTGGACCTTCTCGCCGTTCTTGAAGACGAGCAGCGTCGGGATGCTCATGATGCCGAACTGCTGCGCGAGCTCGGGCTGCTCGTCGACGTTGATCTTGCCGACCTTGACCTCGGGATGCTCGCTCGCGACCGTATCGACGATTGGGGAGAGCATGCGGCACGGGCCGCACCACGTCGCCCAGAAGTCGACGAGGACCGTGCCCTCTGCCTTCAGGACTTCGCTGTCGAAATTCTCTTTGGTGATCACAATTGCTGCCATGATAGGGGAACCTCCTTAACGAGTATGGTTCTATAGGAGCCATATGAAAAAAGTATCGTGTCTCATCGAAGGGGACGTGTTGCCGCTTTGCACGCACGTCCCTGTGATTTTTCTTCAGTATAGCAGAGGGATGGCACGTTTTCCGTGACTTGCTCACATTTTTTCGCTGCTGTTTATCGCCCGTTTATGTCGGACGCTTATGCTAGAGGAGCGCTTGTGGCGAAGAGAGCTGTCCTTCCCCGGAAATTTCCATGCACGGAAGGGATAGCTGTGCTATAATGGGCATACTGCCGTGAGCGAAATGCGGTAGCGGACATTCAGATATTACAGGAGGAAAAAAGAAAGTGGATCTAAGTATAGCGGATTTACTCAAGACCATCATCCTCGGCGTTGTGGAGGGTCTTACGGAGTGGCTGCCAGTATCGAGTACGGGCCATATGATTCTTGTCGATGAGTTCATCAAGCTCGACGTCAGCAAGGCATTCATGGACATGTTCCTCGTTGTCATCCAGCTCGGCGCCATCATGGCCGTCGTCGTGCTGAGCTTCGAGAAGCTCAATCCGTTCTCTTCGTGGAAGTCGCGCCAGGAGAAGCACGACACGGTGCAGCTCTGGATGAAGGTCATCGTGGCCTGCATCCCGGCCGCGGTCATCGGTCTGCTCTTCAATAAGTACATGGAGGAGCACTTCATGACGGCACCGGTCGTCGCGACGACGCTGATTTTCTACGGTATCATGTTCATCGTCGTCGAGAACTACAACAAGCACCGCCGCCCGGTCATCACGGACCTTCGTCGCCTCGACTACAAGACGGCCCTGATCATCGGCATCTTCCAGGTCCTCTCGCTCGTGCCGGGCACGAGCCGCTCCGGCGCGACGATCCTCGGTGGCCTGCTGTTCGGCGCGAGCCGCACGGTGGCCGCAGAGTTTACCTTCTTCCTGGCCATCCCCGTCATGTTCGGCGCGAGTGCCCTGAAGATGGTCAAGTTCGGCTTCCACTACACGGGGGCCGAGATCATCATCCTCGTCGTCGGCATGGTCACGGCCTTCATCGTCTCCGTCCTGTCCATCAAGTTCCTCATGCGCTACATCAAGACGAATGACTTCAAGGCATTCGGCTGGTACCGCATCGCGCTCGGCATCGTCGTGCTCGCCTACCTGTTCATGGTCGGCGATCCGACGTCTAACGATTGACATTTCCTCCTGAGCCTTTGGCTCAGGAGATTTTTCTTTTTGGGCTGTATGTGATAAACTGGAAAGACAGAAAAGACAAGAAGAGAAATAGGAGATAGATTGCACTATGAAAATCATTGCAGGTCTTGGCAACCCCGGTGCGGAGTACGCGAAGACGAAGCACAATGTCGGCTTCATGTTCATTGACGCGCTGGCGGATGCCCTCGGGCTCTCGGCGTCGGACTGGAAGGACAAGTTCGAGGCGAAGGTCGCGGACGCGCGCATCGGCGCGCAGAAGGTCGTGCTCGTTAAGCCACAGACGTACATGAATGAGAGCGGCCGCGCCGTCGGCCCGCTGATGAACTGGTACAAGCTCGACCCTGAGGACCTCATCGTCGTGCACGATGACATGGATATCCCGGCCGGCACGATCCGCATCCGCAAGAAGGGCAGCGCGGGCGGCCACAACGGCATCAAGTCCATCCTCGCGCACGTCGGCGACGAGCACTTCGCGCGCGTGCGCATCGGCATCGGCCGTCCGCTGCCGGGCTGGACTGTCGTCAACCACGTGCTCGCCGGCTTCCCCGAGGAGGAGCAACCGAAGATCCGCGAGGCCATCGACTACCTGATCCCCGCGGTCGAGTGCATCGTGACGCACGATGTCGACATGGCGATGAACCAGTTCAACCCCAAGAAGAAGAAAAAGGCCAAGAAGGTACAGGCCGCCGAGGTAAGCGAAGCAGAGGCAAAGGAGGAGCAGCATGAGCAAGCAGAGTGAAGTCATCACTGCCGTTTATGCCGATGAGGACGGCAACATCCTCGATGCGCCGGGCATGCGTGGCATGGGGCGCACGGGCCGCGAGAACATCCTGCTGAAGCCGGAGGACCTCATCCCGCTACCGGAGAGCGCGGACCTCATGCTTCTGCCGGACCGCCTGGCCGTCGGCCAGAGCGCGGACGGCGAGACGATGCCGATAAGCGGCCTCGCCGTCGCCGCCATCCTGCCGGCCGGCTACACACGCCTCTACATGCCGGCCTACGAGCGGGCGGAGGAGGCGCAGCGCCTGCCGCTCTACGGCTACACGGCCGTCGTCGTCTACAAGGATGAGCTCTGCTGCGCAGCCGTCTACACGGACGAGAACGAGAAGTGGGACCCCGTGCACTACAACACGAAGGAGCTCGCGAAGCTCGTCAAGCGCACGAAGAAGGACCTGCCGGGCAACCGCATTGTCGAGCAGGTCGGCGGCTGCTCGCTCAAGTGGCACTGCTGCACGGCGCAGAACCTCTTCTACCGCCGCTGGGAGTGCGGCATCCCGACCTCGCCCGTCTGCAATGCCAACTGCTTTGGCTGCATCTCCCTGCAGCCAGCCGAGTGCTGCCCATCGCCGCAGGAGCGCATCAAGTTCCGCCCGACACCGCAGGAGATCGCCGAGGTCGGCATCTACCACCTCTCGGTCGCACCGGACGGCATCGTGAGCTTCGGCCAGGGCTGCGAGGGTGAGCCGTCGCTCGCGGCCGACAACATCGCTGCGGGCATCCAGCTCATCCGCGCGAAGACGAAGAAAGGCCAGATCAACATGAACTCCAACGCGGGCTGGACCGATGGCATCAAGAAGATCGTCGATGCCGGCCTCGACTCGCTGCGCGTTTCCATCATCAGCGCGCGCGATGAGGCCTACGACGCCTACTACCGCGCGAGCTACCATCTCGATGACGTCAAGGCCTCCATCCGCTACGCGCTCGACCACGGCGTCTACGTCTCGCTGAATCTGCTCTACTTCCCGGGCTTCAACGACCGCGAGGAAGAGCTCGCGGCCTGGCAGGCGTTCTTCCGCGAGCTGCCCGTGCAGATGATCCAGGTGCGCAACCTCAACATCGACCCCGACGCCTTCCTCGACATCATGCCGGAGCCCCAGGGCAGGATCCTCGGCACGCGCCACTTCATCGCCGCGCTGCACGAGGAGTTCCCGCAGCTCGTCATCGGCAGCTTCAGCCACTACGTCGAATCATGAGCATCACAGCGGTGTGACAAATCTGTGTAACAAATGGTACGACAAAGATGGGCCCGCTGTACTATACTAGTCTCATCGCAAGACGAAAAAGATAAACGATAAGAGCCTGTCGCTCAGGAACATACCGCATAAGGAGCAATGACGATGACGATGAAAAAACTGGACCTCAAGAAAAGCGTGGCGGAGCTCGTCCGCGAATACCCGGAACTCAAGGAGATACTGGCGGAACTCGGCTTCAAGGACATCATGAAGCCGGCGGCCCTGCAGCTCATGGGCCGCATCATGACGCTGCCGCGCGGCGCCGTCGTCAAGGGCATCCCGATGGAGAGGATCCGCGCGACGCTCGAGGCGAAGGGCTTCACGCTGACGGGCGCGGAGCAGCAGGCGCGCCAGGCCATGCTGCGCGAGTACATCGCGCGCCTCAACGGCGGCGAATCGCTCGAGACGGTGCGTGCCGACTTTGTGCGCCACTTCGAGGACGTCAAGGCTGAGGAGATCGCCGAGGCGGAGCAGGACCTCATCAAGGGCGGCGTGCCCCTCAAAGATGTCCAGCGCCTCTGCGATGTCCATTCTGCTTTGTTCCACGACTGCTCGGAGAGCGAGAGCAAGGAACAGGAAGCGCTGCGCAAGACGGCAGAGAAGACGCATGCCGCGGCCGCGGCAGCAGCCCTGCTGACGACCGACGACCTGCCCGAGGGCCATCCGCTTAGCCTGCTGCGCCTCGAGAACGACGCGCTCGTCCGCCATCTCGACGCCATCCACCACGAGATGGTCGGCGCGGGCGATGTCGCGAAGCTCACGGGCCTCATCGCGGGTCTCAATGCCGTGCGCTCGCACTACGCCAAGAAAGAGGAGCTCCTGATGCCGATGCTCTACGACTACGGTGTCACGGGCCCCTCGCAGGTCATGTGGGGCGTCGACGATGAGATCAAGCGCGAGCTCGGCGTCATCACGAAGGCGCTCAAGGAGGACAGCGAGAGCTACCCGCTCTACAAGGGCCGCATCGAGCCGCTCTGCGCGCGCATCCGCGAGATGGTCTTCAAGGAAGACCGCATCCTCTTCCCGCTCTCCCTGCGCTACCTGACGCAGGAGCAGTGGTTCATGGTCTACCGCGACCTCTTCGAGATGGGCATGGCCTTCGTCGACGCCGCGACCATGCCGCGCTGGCCCGAGGGTGAGGCCTGGATGAAGGAGCAGTCGGCCAAAGACCTCAAGCCCGAGCTCCTCGAGGGCAAGGTCAAGCTGCCGACGGGCGAGCTCACGCTGAAGGAGCTGCAGGGCATCTTGAAACTCCTCGACGTCGACATCACCTTCATCGACAAGGATGACATCCTGCGCTACTTTCTCAACGAGGGCAAGATCTTCTCGCGCCCGCTCTCCGCGCTCGGCCGCGAGGTCTACAACTGCCACCCGCCCGAGATCATCCCGGTCGTGCGCCAGCTCCTGCTCGACTTCAAGGCGAAGAAGCGCACGCACATGGAAATCTACCGCCGCATCATGGGCCGCCCCGTCGGCGTGCGCTACGCGGCTGTCTACGATGCGGATGGCGAGTACATGGGTGCCGTCGAATTCGTCCAGGATTACCAGAAGGCGCTCGACAAGTTCCAGAAGTGATCGCAGCCGCATAAACGCATAAAACATAAAAGAAAGTCAGCTTCTCGCGATGGAGAAGCTGACTTTTCTTGTAATTTTCACACATTTCCATTATAATAAGAGTAAATCCACTTGTTGGTAAATGTATCTGGAGGCGATTATGATGATCAGACCGATTCCCTTCAATATCCGTGAGAATGCTGAGCGGGGCCGCGAGGTCCTCGAGAAGGCACTCGACTTTGTCGCAGACCAGCCCTGCAATCCGCTCGGGCGCGTCAGCGGCGCGTTCTCGTCGTTCCGCGTCGATGTCATCGACACGCCGGACCGCTACGAGATCTTCGCCGAGCTGCCGGGCTTCCACAAGGAGCAGATCACGGTTTCGTATGACGATGCGACGGGCTACCTGACGATCAAGGCGGAGCGCCCGGACCCGGAGATGGACGTCAAGTTCATCTGCCGCGAGCGCCGCACGGGCACCTTTGAGCGCACGTTCGAGATCGACGGCATCGTCAAGGACGAGGTCACGGTCTCGTTTGACGAGGGCGTGCTGCACATCGTCCTGCCGAAAGAGCCGGCGGAGACGAACAAGACCGTCTTCGATATCCAGTGAGATTCCGATTCCGGAGGAGAGATATTTTTGTTTGCCAATCCATCGATGGAACAGATTGCGCCGGCGAGGCTCCGGGAGCTCCAGCAGGAGCGCCTGCCGAAGGCCCTGCGCTGGGCAGCCGAGAAGTGTGCGCACTACCGCGAGTCGTTCGCGGCGCGCGGCCTGACCGGCAATGCGCTCAAAGAGCTGAAAGCGGCCGAAGACCTGCAGGCGCTGCCGCTCTTGCGGCCGGAGGAAATGGCTGGCCAGCGCGCCTTTGACTTCCTGACGATGCCGCTCTCGAGCCTGCTGCGCATCTCGTGCATGAAGGCAGTGGGCGGCGAGGGGGAATTTGTCCACTTCGCGACGAACGGCGACATCGCCCACAACATCGAGCAGGTGACGCGGAGCCTCGTGGCCTGCGGCCTGCACAATGCGACGCTCGCAGCCGTGCTCGGCGACGGCGCCGACAGCCGCCTCATGGATGTCCACTACGCGCTCGAGTTCATTGGCGCGGCTACCATGATGCTAGGCTCCGAGGCCAAAAGCTGGCCCGAGAAGCTCGCCGTCGTGACGCCAGAAACGCTCATCGGCACGCCGGAGCGCATCCTCGCACTCGACGACGCTCTGTTAGGGCACGGCAGCGGCCTCAGCGAACTGCCGCTCGCGCGCATCCTCTGCCTGCACACGGCCGTGCCGGCGGCAAGCACCGTCGCTTCGCTCAACGCGATGACCTCGGCCAAGGTCTACCACATGCTGGCCCTGCCGGAGCTCGGCACGGCCGCGCCGTTCTTGCCCTGCGAGCCGGGGACGCTCACGTTCCACCTGCAGGAGGATTACGTTTTAGGTGAGATTGTCGACCCTGTCACGCTGGAGCCGACGGAGTCTGCAGGCGAGCTCGTGCTGACGACACTTGCGGCCGAGGCCATGCCGCTCGTGCGGCTGCACACGGGGCTACTCGTCGAGCCCATCCCTGCGCCCTGCGCCTGCGGCCGCACACTGCGCCGCTTCCGCGTCGTGCTCAAGTAAGGCACCGCAGTTTGTGATGCTCTGGCAATTCTTGGCAATATTTTGCCATGCTGGTTGCAAGATATGGCACAATCTGCTAGAATAAGAAAGAACTGAATAAAAACGATTCACTAGGGGAGCCGTTGGCTGAGAGGAGTATTCCGACCCTTGGAACCTGTTGGGTTAAGACCTGCGTAGGGAAGTGACAGAGCATAGTTTGCCGTCCGGTACGCCGGACGGCTTTTGTTTTTCAGGAGGTATATTTCATGGCGACACAAATGCAGCAGGCCCGCGAGGGCCGCATCACCGATGCGATGAAGATTGTAGCAGAGGAGGAGCATCTTCCCGTTGAGACCATCCGCGAGCGCGTGGCAAACGGCACGATTGCCATCTGTGCCAACATCAACCACGAGAACCTGCGCCCGCGCGGCGTCGGCGAGGGCCTGCGCGTCAAGGTCAACGCGAACATCGGCACGTCGAGCACATTCCCGGACATCGAGCCGGAGCTCGAGAAGCTAGACGAGGCCGTGCGCTGCGGTGCCGATGCCGTCATGGACCTCTCGACGGGCAACAACATCGACGTCTCGCGCCAGCGCATCATCGAGCACTCGCCGATCATGGTCGGCACGGTGCCACTCTATCAGGCGACGGTGCGCTCCATCCGCGAGCACGGCGCCGTCGTCGAGATGACGGATGACGACATCCTCGAGACGATTGAGCAGCAGGCAAAAGACGGCGCGGATTTCATGACGCTGCACTGCGGCGTCACGCGCAGCGCCATCGAGCGCATGCGCCGCCAGGGCCGCGTCATGGACATCGTGAGCCGCGGCGGCTCCTTCATCGCGGGCTGGATGCTGCACAACGAGATGGAGAACCCGCTCTACGAGCACTACGATGACATCCTCGACATCTGCGAGAAGTACGATGTGACCATCAGCCTCGGCGATGGCATGCGCCCGGGTTGCACGGCCGACGCGACGGACCGCGGCCAGCTCACGGAGCTCATCACGCTCGGCGAACTCGTGGACCGCGCCTGGAAGCGCGGCGTCCAGGTCATGGTCGAGGGACCGGGCCACGTGCCGTACGACCAGATCGAGGCGAATATGAAGCTCGAGAAGCGCCTCTGCCGCCACGCGCCGTTCTACGTGCTCGGACCGCTCGTCACGGACATCGCGCCGGGCTACGACCACATCACGGCAGCCATCGGCGGCACGCTCGCCGCCGTCTCCGGCGCGGACTTCCTCTGCTACGTCACGCCGGCCGAGCATCTGGCCCTGCCGACGATCGAGGATGTCCACACGGGCGTCATCACGAGCCGCATCGCCGCCCATGCCGCTGACCTCGTGCGCGGCGTGCCGGGCGCACGCGAGTGGGACCTCGAGATGGCCAAGGCGCGCAAAGTCCTCGACTGGAACCGCCAGATGGAGCTCGCCATCGACCCGGACCTCGCCAAGAAGAAGCGCGGCGCCCGCAACCCAGCCGACGAAGGCGCTTGCTCCATGTGCGGCGACTACTGCGCCGTCGAGATCATCAACAAGTACTTCCACAAAGAGAATTGCCCGTGCCAGGACTGATATGTCTGCCGCACGCGCGTAAAAAAGCTGCTGTCCGCATCGACGGGCAGCAGCTTTTTGCGTGCGCATGTTATTTGATTTTGTTGAGGCGGTCGGCGAGTTTCTGGGCCGACTCGTCGTCGTAGGTGCAGGTCATGATGGGCTGGGCGCCGAGCATGACCGTCTTGCCGTCGACATAAGCTGCCTCTTTGTTATGGCCGTTGTGGTAGGCCGCCGCGAGGTTGCCGACGACGAAGTAGGAGCGCTCTGCCGCCGACATGTCGCCAGCCGCTGCCGGCGTGACGAATTCCTTGCCGTTGACCGAGACCGTGCCGTCCTTGACCGTCACATGCTTGTTGCTGTACTCATAGAGCTTCTTGACGTACGTGTCGCGGCGGTCGCCGTCCGACGGATGGTCGGAGAAGAACTGCTGCATCGAGTTTTCCTGGCCCTTGGACTTGTCCATGACGCGCTGCCAGACCGCAGCACAAGCACCCGGGTTATAGTTGGAATGTGTGATGTACTCAAACGCCAGCGCATCCGCCTCGCGCTCCATCGGCTTCGTGATGTTGCGGTTGTTGATGACCCCTGCCACGATCGCACCGAGGTCCGTGCCCGTCGCCGCGCCGAGAATCGACATATTGAGACTGCGCCGCGCCCCCTTGGCCGGATGATCTTTTTGACCATGGCCCATTTCGTGCCCGAGCACGACGGCGATTTCATCGTCGTTCGTCAGGATGCTGAAGAGGCCCGTGTTGATGCTCATATTGTGGCCAATCGTGCAGAAGGCGTTGAAGCTCTGGTCCTGATTGATGAAGTAGTTGTAGGGCTTGTCGTAGATCGTCGGGTCGACCGCACCAATCGCCGCCGTCAGGTTCGCCATGATGGTGTCGATCTTGTTGTTGTAGTAGGCGTTGTCATTGACACCGTACTGCTTCTTCATCTCTTCGAAGAACTCCTGACGGCCCTCTTCCGAGTCGTTGTACTTCTTGAGGAATGCCGTGAGCTGTGCGTGCGCAGCTGCGCCCTGGATGCCCGCACCGATGATGCTGCCCCAGCCAAATTCCGCATGTGCGACCGGAGCCGGCGCGAGCCCGTATGCTCCGGGAATCATGATCATGCCCGCTGCGAGGACGGTGACGATTCGTTTCTGCAAGGATTTCTTGATTTTCATGATGCTCATCCTTCCGCTTTGTCGTATTCAGACTATCCTGCTTCCATTATAGGAATAATGATACCAAAAAACAAGATGACAGCAGCATGAGAAAGCCCGCATTGGCAGAAAATTTTGCGGCAGGCAGGGGAATCGTCGAAAGATAGCGAATCCTTTAGCAAAGGGGTGTTCCCCACAATCTGCAAGGAATCAGAAATGAGGTGTTTCATATGCTGGTGAAGGATATCATGACGAAGGATGTCGTTACGGTCAAGAAGGATGCGTCCATCCGCGAGATTGCTCAGACGATCGTGGACCGCGATATCTCGGGGCTGCCGGTCGTCGACGATGACGGCAAGGTCTGCGGCATCGTCAGCGAGGGCGACCTCGTGCGCAAGGAGTTCGCGCCGGAGCTGCCGGACGAGCTCTGCATCCTCGGCGCGGTCATCTACTACTCGGGGCTGCGCGAGTACCAGGACGCCTTCCGCAAGATCGCGGCCATCTCGGCGGAGCAGCTCATGACGAAGAAGCTCATCTCCGTCAAGCCGGACGACGATGTCAGTAAGGTGGCGAAGATCCTCTACGAGAAGCACATCAAGCGCGTGCCCGTGCTCGACGATGAGAAGCACCTGCTCGGCATCGTCAGCCGCCGCGACATCGTCAAGATGATGCTCGCGTGATGCCATCGAAGACACTGCCTGCCGCATCGTGCAGGCGCCCGAACGGGAAAGAGAGCCGTCCCTCTGGAGGAAAGGAGGGGCGGCTCTCTTTCTTTTGCTTTTCATGTCATGGTCTCATGGTCGATTTCAGCGGGAAATCGCTTTGCTGGCCAGTACCGCGAATCCTATGAAAATCAAGGATTGACAGGGGTTTTGGTTTAGCATAAAATAGTAAGGTATAGTTTATGTCAAGACTACCGATATAAATATGCATGAAAGCGAAAAAAACGAAAACGGGGGGTGAATATTATCGTTACAATAATATTAGCGGTAATAGTAGCGGCATTCGTCGGTGCTGGCATCGGCTACGTCATGCGCAAGCGCACGGCGGAGTCGCAGATCGGCTCGGCGGAAGCGGAAGCAAAACGAATTGTAGATGATGCAGCCCAGCGTGGCGAGACGAAGAAGAAAGAAGCCCTGCTCGAGGCGAAGGAAGACATCCATCGCCTGCGCCAGGAACTCGACCGTGAGACGAAGGAGCGCCGTTCGGAGCTCCAGCGCCAGGAGCGGCGCGTCGTGCAGAAGGAGGAGAACCTCGACCGCAAGCTCGATTCCATCGAGAAGCGTGAGGAGTCCCTCTCGCGCAAGGAAGCGCGTCTCGACAAGAGCCAGGCTGCTGTCAATGAGATGCACGAGCAGCAGAAGGCTGAGCTCGAGCGCATCTCTGGGCTGACCGCAGAAGAGGCCCGTACGACACTCATGGCTGAGGCGGAGGAAGAACTCAAGCACGAGAAGGCCATGAAGATCAAGGAGTACGAGCAGCAGATCAAAGACGAGTCGGACAAGAAGGCCCGCGAGATCCTCTCGACGGCCATCCAGCGCTGTGCGGCTGACCACGTCGCGGAGACGACGGTCTCGGTCGTCGCACTGCCGAACGACGAGATGAAGGGCCGTATCATCGGCCGCGAGGGCCGCAACATCCGCACGCTCGAGACGCTGACGGGCATCGACCTCATCATCGACGACACGCCGGAGGCCGTCATCCTGTCGGGCTTCGACCCGGTGCGCCGCGAGATCGCGCGCATCGCGCTCGAGAAGCTCATCCAGGATGGCCGCATCCATCCGGCGCGCATCGAGGAGATGGTCGAGAAGGCGAAGCGCGAGGTCGACCAGCGCATCAAGGAAGCTGGCGAACAGGCGACGTTCGAGACGGGCGTCCACGGACTCCATCCGGAACTCATCCGTCTGCTCGGCCGCCTGCGCTACCGCACAAGCTACGGCCAGAACGTGCTCAATCATTCCATCGAGGTCGCGCACCTCGCCGGCGTCATGGCAGCCGAGCTCGGCTGTGATGTCATGCTCGCGAAGCGCGGCGGCCTGCTCCACGATATCGGCAAGGCCATCGACCACGAGGTCGAGGGGTCGCATACGACCATCGGCGCCGATATCGCCCGCAAGTATCGTGAGTCGAAAGACGTCATCAACGCGATCCTCTCGCATCACGGTGATGTCGAAGCGACGAGCGTCGAGTCGGTCCTCGTCTCGGCAGCAGATGCTGTCTCGGCGGCACGGCCGGGCGCGCGCCGCGAGAGTCTTGAGTCGTATCTCAAGCGCCTGAAGAGCCTCGAAGAGATTGCCGAATCCTTCGACGGCGTTGAGCGCTGCTTTGCCATCCAGGCAGGCCGCGAGATCCGCGTCATGGTCAAGCCCGACAAGGTTGACGATGCGGAGGCCGCAGCACTCGCCCATAACATTGTCAAGAAAATCGAAGACGAGCTCGAGTACCCGGGTCAGATCAAGGCCACGGTCATCCGCGAGACGCGCGTCGTCGATTATGCAAAATAAACGGTTCTGCTGTACTGAGGGTGCGGGCTTTGTCCCGGACCCTCAGTCTGTTAAGAGGGTACTATCATGTTTGGTTTCCAGTCAAAGCGCAGCAAAGAGGAGGAGAAGGCGGGCATTCAGTTCCTGGCTTCAATGCTCGTCTGCTACCCCGAGATCAGCTCTCTGTCGTACGACCCGCGCCGCTCGACGCTGACGTTCGAGTTCATCGTGCGCGGCGATTACCCGGCAGCTAGGCTCGACGCGTTCGCGCGCCTGCTCTCGGAGAGCATCGAGACGTACCACGTGGTGGTCGCCGACGAAGAGGTCGGCGCCAACATCTGGGTCGAAGAAGTATCCGCCGAGAAGAAGACGGTCATGTTCCACGTCGAGCGCGATGTCATGACGCTCGAGCGCGACGAGCTCACATTGATCGCGCGGCTCTTCACGGAGCACTTCGGCAAGGCGCTGCTCGTCGACGAGCACTCGCTGCAGAAGCTCGAGGAGGATTTCGCGACGGTGCAGAGCGACCTGCTCGACCAGATGCTCGACCAGGTCCAGCGCCAGGAATTCCGCTTCCGCATGCACATGGTCGGCCTGCGCGAGAACGACCGCGTTGTCGTCTACAACCGCTGATGCGCTGATAAAGAGATAGAAAGAAGGATAAACTTGAAAGTCATGCTGGTAGGGGATGTCATCGGCCGTTCGGGCCGACGGGCATTCTGCAAGATCACGCCAAGACTCCGCAAGGAGAAGGATATCGATGTCGTCATCGTCAACGGGGAGAACTCCGCGGGCGGCAAGGGCTTCACGCGCAAGTCGCTCGACGAGCTCTACCGCGGCGGCGCGGACATCGTCACCTCGGGCAACCACGTCTGGGATAAGCGCGACGTGCTCGAGTTCATCGATCAGGAGCCGTTCCTGATCCGCCCGGCGAACTACCCGGAGGGCACGCCGGGCAAGGGCTGGTGCTCGTATCCATTCAAGGCGAAGAACATCGGCGTCATGAACCTCTCGGGCCGCGCCTTCATGCCGCCGCTCGACTGCCCGTTCCAGAAGGTCGAGGAGCTCCTGCACGAGATGCGGGATGAGTGCGACATCGTCTTCCTCGACTTCCATGCCGAGACGACGTCGGAGAAGACGGCGATGGGTTATTACCTCGACGGCCGCGTCAACGGCGTCGTCGGCACGCACACGCACGTGCAGACGGCTGACGAGCGCATCCTGCCGCACGGCACGGCCTACATCACGGACCTCGGCATGGTCGGCCCGCGCGACTCCGTGCTCGGCGTCAAGACGGACCTCATCCTCGAGCGCTTCACGACGGCCATGCCCGTGCGCTTCGATGTCGCCGACGGGCCCTGCGTCTACTCGGCCGTCATCGTCACGATCGACGATGCGACGAACGAGACGCGCGCCATCGAGCGCCTGCTGCTGCAGGAAGACGAGCTTTGAACGGGCAAACATGCTTTTGAGAAAATGAAGCCGAAAAGCAGGAATTCCATGCAGGGCGACGAATAGTAACACTAGTGATAATTTAGATAGCTCAGATAGCAGCATGAATAGCGCTTACGTATTCCAGCATTAGGTGGACAAGGAGGTCGTGCTCATCATGGAAGTCTTGAAAGTTTCTGCGAAATCGAATCCGAATTCTGTCGCTGGCGCCCTGGCCGGCGTGATCCGCGAGAATGGCAGTGCGGAGATGCAGGCCATCGGGGCCGGTGCGCTCAATCAGGCCGTCAAGGCCGTCGCGATTGCCCGCGGCTTCGTCGCGCCGCACGGCGTCGATCTCATCTGTATCCCTGCCTTTACCGACATCAAGATTGATGGGGAGGAGCGCACGGCCATCAAGCTCATTGTGGAGCCGCGCTGAGCCCATTTCAGGCGATATTCAGGCGAATCAGATACGATTTAGGAGTGAAATCAGGATGCCAAGTGATCTGCATATGCACACGACGTACTCAGACGGCAAGCTGACGCCCGAGGAACTCGTGGCAAAGGCGAAGGAGGCCGGCCTCTCGTACATGGCCATCACGGACCATGATACGGTGGAGGGGATCAGCCATCTCTACGAGAATGGCCTGTACCCGGCCAGGGGGATCCACATCATCCCGGGCATTGAGTTCAGTGCACACCACCCGACGCGGGAAATCCACATCTTGGGGTACAACATCGATATCTACTACGGCGAGCTCGTCGATAAGCTCAACGATGTCACGGAAGCGCGCTGGACGCGCTTCAGCGAGATGGTCGAGAAGCTCCAGCAGCTCGGCTATGAGATCAGTGAGACGGAGGTGCTGACGATCGCGGGCGCGAGCCGCTCCATCAGCCGCTCGCACATCGGCCGCGTGCTCGTCAAGAAGGGGTACTTCCCGACGGTGCGCGACGCGTTCGAGGCGATGCTCATGAAGGGCAAGCCTGCCTATGTGCCACATTACCATCTCGAGGTCGAGGACATCATCGGCCTCATCAAGGCGGCCGGCGGCACGCCCGTGCTCGCGCACCCGAAGCTCATCGGCGACGATCGGATCGTCGAGGACCTCTGCTGCCGCGGCATCGAGGGCCTCGAGGTCTTCTACCCGCAGCACGATGCCGAGGATACGGCGCGCTACCTCGATATGGCGAAGCGCTACAACCTGCTCGTGACGGGCGGGTCCGACTTCCACGGCTTCGCGACGCGCTACCCGCAGGCACTTGGCGTTTTCACCATCGACGACTGCTGGGCGGAGAAGCTCTACCGCCCGACCCAGAAACTCTGAAAGCACGAGAGCACGCTGAAAGCAAGGAGAGAATAGATGGATGTCATTGCCTTAGTCGGTCCGAGCGGGACCGGGAAAAGCCACCGCGCGCTGATTGTCGCGCACAAGAACGGTGCCGATGCCATCATCGATGACGGCATCCTCATCAAGGATGGTAAGATCTTGGCGGGCCATTCGGCCAAGAAGGAGCAGAGCAAGATCATGGCTGTCCGGCGGGCCATCTTCATCCTGCCGGGCCATGCCGAGGAGGTGCGCAAGGCAATCGAGGAATCGCAGCCGCACCGCATCCTGATCCTCGGCACGTCGGAGAACATGGTCCAGAAGATCACGAGGGCCCTGCACTTGCCGCCCATCGCGAAGATCATCCGCATCGAGGATATCGCGACGCGGTCGGAGATGGAGAAGGCGCGCTTTTACCGCGTCAAGCAGGGCAAGCACATCATCCCTGTGCCGACGATCGAGCTCAAGCCGCATTTCTCCGGCTACCTCATCGACCCGCTGCAGTCGTTCTTCAAGCGCTCGTCGACAAGGCGCCGCCGCCTCGGCGAGAAGTCCATTGTGCGGCCGGTCTTCAGCTATTACGGCAAGCTCGTCATCGACGACTCGGCCATCAAGGGCATCGTGCGCCACGTCATCCTCAATGAAGGCCCGTTCAGCAAGGTCAGCGACATCGAGGTCAAGCACCTCTTCGCTGGCGACGAGGACCAGGGCCTGCGCATCTCCTGCAATGTGGTGCTGACGTATGGCAACCACATTCCGACGCTCCTGAAGCAGGCGCAGGAGAAAGTCACGAGCCATGTCGAGTTCATGACGGGCATGATCGTCCACGAGGTGGACATCGTCGTCAAGACACTCTATGTACGAGCATGATTGTGCCCCCGCGTGAGGCTGCGGGGGCTTTTTCGCTATCCGGAGGTGAACCCTATGAAAGAAGTCAAATCGCCAAAGAAGCCGATGGCCTTTTACTATATCGTCGTGCTGGCCCTCATCCTGCTGTTCAATGAGATGGCAAGGCCTTACATGGAGCAGGCACAGATCGTGCCGGTCGACTACAGCACGTTCATGCAGTCCATCGACGACAAGACGGTCGACCATGTGGAGATCCAGTCGAATCAGATCCTCTACACGATCAAGGATGACCACAAGAAGTACAAGACGGGCATCATGAACGACCCGACGCTCGCGCAGCGCCTGATGGAGTCGGGCGCGACCTTCACGCAGGATATCAAGGAGGAGACCTCGCCGCTCATGAGCTTCTTCCTCGCCTGGATCCTGCCGCTCTTGATCTTCTTCGCCATCGGCCAGTACATGAGCCGCAAGATCATGGACCGGGCGGGCGGCAACTCGATGATGTTCGGCGGCTCGGGCAATCAGGCGAAGATCTACGTGCCGTCGTCGGAGGGCATCCACTTCAGCGATGTGGCCGGCGAGGATGAGGCCAAGGAGAACCTCTCCGAGATCGTCGACTACCTGCACAATCCCGCAAAGTACACGAGCATCGGCGCCTCGATGCCGAAGGGCGTCCTGCTCGTCGGCCCGCCGGGCACCGGCAAGACGATGCTCGCGAAGGCCGTCGCCGGCGAGGCCAATGTGCCGTTCTTTTCGATTGCCGGCTCGGAGTTCGTCGAGATGTTCGTCGGCATGGGTGCCTCGAAGGTCCGCGACCTCTTCAAGCAGGCGAAGGAGAAGGCGCCGTGCATCGTCTTCATTGATGAGATTGATGCGATCGGCCAGAAGCGCACGGGCGCGGCCATGGGCAACGACGAGCGCGAACAGACGCTCAACCAGCTGCTGACCGAGATGGACGGCTTCGAGGGCAATACGGGCGTCATCATCCTCGCGGCGACGAACCGCCCGGATTCTCTCGATCCGGCGCTCCTGCGCCCGGGCCGCTTTGACCGCCGCGTGCCGGTCGAGCTGCCGGACCTCAAGGGCCGCGAGGACATCCTCAAGGTTCACGCCAAGAAGGTCCGCATGGCGGACGATGTCAACTTCCACACGATCGCGCGCATGGCGGCCGGCGCCTCGGGCGCTGAGCTCGCCAACATCATCAACGAGGGCGCGCTGCGCGCCGTGCGCTCGGGGCGCAGTGAGGTGACGGAAGCCGACCTCGAGGAGAGCATCGAAGTCGTCATCGCCGGCTACCAGAAGAAGAACGCCATCCTCTCGGATGCCGAGAAGCGCACGGTCGCCTATCACGAGATTGGCCACGCGCTCGTCGCGGCGCTGCAGTCGCACTCCGCGCCGGTCCAGAAGATCACGATCATCCCGCGCACGTCGGGTGCGCTCGGCTACACGATGCAGGTCGAGCAGCAGGATAAGTACATCCTCTCGCGCGAGGAGCTCGAGAACAAGATCGCGACATTCACGGCCGGCCGTGCCGCTGAGGAGGTCAAGTTCGGCCTCGTCAGCACGGGCGCCTCGAACGATATCGAGCAGGCGACGAAGCTCGCGCGCGCGATGATCACGCGCTACGGCATGAGCGATGAGTTCGACATGGTCGCGATGGAGACGGTCAACAACCGCTATCTCGGCGGCGACACGAGCCTGACCTGCTCGGCGGCCACGCAGCAGCAGATCGACAAGAAGGTCGTCGAGCTCGTGCGCAAGCAGCACGAGAAGGCCATCGCCCTGCTGAAGGCCCATATGGACAAGCTCGACGCGCTCGCCTCCTACCTCTACGAGAAGGAGACCATCACGGGCGACGAGTTCATGAAGATCCTCGAGGGCGACAAGAGCGAGACGCAGGAAGTCGAGTCGGCCGAGCAGAAACTGCTCGCCGATGAGGAGAAGGACGCCAAGGCCGATGCCGAGAAGGCAAAGGAACTCGCATTCCTCTCAGAGCCTTCCGAGAATCCTGCGCCTGCTGCAACGGAGGACCAGCAGCCACCGCAGCCGCCGCAGAGCTGACCCTGCCATTTGCTTTTTCGCTGTCGTTGTGTTATATTTAGATATCATGACGATGATGAAGAAGAGTAGCCTGAGGCTGCATCGACAGGGAGTCCCGCCTGGACTGGGAGCGGGATGGTGCAAGCAGGTGAATGTTCGCTTCGGAGTCTCCGCAGGAAATGGCGGACGCAGGGCTGCGTTAGAGCCAAACGAAGCTACAAATCAGGGTGGTACCGCGAATCCTACCTTCGCCCCTCGTTTTCGGGGGCGGAGGTTTTTTATTTTCTAGGAGGTCAGTATGGAGGACAAGATTGAACAGCTGAAGGCACAGGCTGCCGAGGCAATCAAGAACGCTGCAGGGAATCTCTCGGAGCTCGACGATATCCGCGTCAAGTTCCTCGGCAAGAAGGGCGAGTTCACGACCATCTTGCGCGGCATGGGAGCACTGGCAAAGGAAGACCGGCCGAGGGTCGGCAAGATCGTCAACGAGGCGAAGGCGGAGATCGCTGCCCTCATTCAGCAGAAGAATGAGGAACTCAAGGCCCGCGAGATGCAGGCACGCCTCGAGCGCGAGAAGATTGACGTCACGCTGCCGGGCCGCCAGCAGCCGCTCGGCCATCTGCATCCACTGACGCTGACGCTCGAGCGCATCAAGGACATCTTCTTCCGCATGGGCTTCTCCGTCGAGGAAGGCCCGGAGATCGAGAAGGACTACTACAACTTCGAGGCACTCAATCTGCCGAAGGACCATCCGGCCCGCGACATGCAGGATTCGTTCTACATCACGGAGGACATCCTCATGCGCTCGCAGACCTCGCCGGTACAGGCGCGCACGATGCAGAAGAATGAGCCGAACGCGCCGATCCGCATGATTGCGCCGGGCCGCGTCTATCGCCGCGATGAGTACGATGCGACGCACTCGCCGATGTTCACGCAGGTCGAGGGCCTCGTCATCGACGAGGGCATCACGTTTGCCGACCTCAAGGGCACGCTCGAGCTCTTCCTGCGCCAGATCTTCAGCGAGGACGTCAAGGTCCGCCTGCGCCCGAGCTTCTTCCCGTTCACGGAGCCGTCGACGGAGGTCGATATCTCCTGCGTCATGTGCCACGGCAAGGGCTGCAAGGTCTGCAAGGGTACGGGCTGGCTCGAGATCCTCGGCGCTGGCATGGTCCATCCGCATGTGCTGGAGATGAGCGGCTACGACCCGAAGAAGGTCTCGGGCTTTGCCTTCGGCATGGGCGTGGAGCGCATCGCGATGCTCTCGTACGGCGTCGACGACCTGCGCCTGTTCTACGACAACGACATGCGCTTCCTGCGCCAGTTCTGAGAGAGGAGATAGACAATGCAAGTTTCCATTAAGTGGTTGAAGGATTATATTGATTTTGACTGGTCGGCAGAGGAGCTGGCTGACCGCTTCACGATGGCTGGCGTGCCGGTCGAGAACGTCATCCGCGCGGACGAGGGCCTCGACAAGGTCGTCACGGGCCGCATCGAGAAACTCGAGAAGCACCCGGACTCGGATCACCTCCAGATCTGCCAGATGAACGTCGGCGAGAAGGAGCTCATCCAGATCATCACGGGCGCACAGAATGTGGCTGAGGGCCAGGTCGTGCCGGTCGCGATGGTCGGCGCGCATCTGCCGAACGGCCTCCACATCAAGAAGGGCAAGCTGCGCGGCCTGCCGTCGAACGGCATGCTCTGCTCGGCCGGTGAGCTCCACCTCGACCTCACGAAGCTGACGGAGGAGGAGAAGGACGGCATCTACATCCTGCCGGCAGACACGCCGGTCGGCGTGCCGGCCAAGGACGTGCTCGGCCTCGATGACGTCGTGCTCGAGTTCGAGCTCACGGCGAACCGCGGCGACTGCTTCAGCGTCCTCGGCCTCGTGCGCGAGATCGCGGTGCTGACGGGCAACAAGCCGAAGTGGCCGGCTATCGCCTGCAACGAGGACGATGCGGCCAAGGCTGCCGACATGATCTCCATCGGTATCGAGGCGCGCGACCTCTGCGACCGCTTCAGCGCTCGCGTCATCAAGAACGTCAAGATCGGCCCATCACCTGAGTGGATGCAGCAGCGCCTCGAGGGTGCCGGCATCCGTGCCATCAACAACGTCGTCGACGTGACGAACTTCGTCATGATCGAGCTCGGCCAGCCGATGCACGCCTACGACTACGATGAGATCACGGGCCACACGCTGACGGCCCGCCTCGCCAAAGAGGGCGAGAACCTCCACACGCTCGACGACAGCTCGCGCCTCGCGAAGGGCACGGAGCTCGTCATCGCCGATGCCGAGCATCCGGCCGGCCTCGCGGGTATCATGGGCGGCCTCGAGACCGAGGTCACGGAGAAGACGACGACAGTCGTGCTCGAAGCCGCTTCGTTCAACGGCCCGAGCATCCGCCGCACGGCGCGCGCCTGCGGCCTGCACTCGGAGGCCTCGGGCCGCTTCGAGCGCGGCGTCGACGTGACGAACACGCCGCGCGCGCTCGATCGCGCCTGCCAGCTGCTGCAGGACATGGGCGCCTGCACGGTCACGCAGGGCATCGTCGACTGCTATCCGGAGCCGAAGCAGCCGGTGACGATCGACTACACGACGGACGAGATCAACCGCCGCCTCGGCACGGAGATCCCGGGCGAGGAGATGGTCAAGATCCTCACGGAGCTCGGCTTCACGGTCGAGGCGAAGGGCGAGGAAACCTATCACGTCACCGTGCCGTCGTGGCGCAATGACTGCACCTACATGGAGGACCTCTCGGAGGAAGTCGCGCGCATCTACGGCTTCGACAAGATCGCGAGCACGACGCCGTTTGGCCGCATGGTCCAGGGCAAGCAGAGCGCGAAGCAGAACTTTGTCGACAAGATCAAGCACACGCTCGCAAGCCTCGGCATGACGGAGGAGCTCTCGTTCGCCTTCACGAGCACGGACCTCTTCGACAAGCTGCTCGTGCCGGCTGACTCGCCGCTCCGCCAGGCCATCCCCATCCTCAATCCGCTGACGGATGAGGCGCCGCTCGTCCGCACGTGCCTCTTGACCTCCATCATGGAGAACGCCGTGCGCAACTTCTCGCGCAAGAACAACGACATCAAGCTCTTTGATATCGCGCCGGTCTTCCTGCCGCACGCGCTGCCACTGACGGAGCTGCCGGAGGAGCGCCTGATGGTCGCCGGCCTCATCACGGGCCGCCGCGAGGAAGTCGGCTGGAACCAGGGGAATGAGATGGTCGACTTCTTCGACATGAAGGGCATCGTCGAGGAACTCTTCCGCGTACTCGGCATCGCGAAGTACACGGTCGAGGCCGGCGAGCACTTCGCCATGCACCCGGGCAAGACGGCCCTCTTCAAGAAGGGCCGCGAGGTTATCGCCGCCGTCGGCGAGCTTCACCCGCAGGCTGCCGTGAACTTCGGCATCAAGCAGAAGGTCTACCTCTTCGAGATGGACCTCGAGGTACTCATGAAGTACACGGGCAAGAGCTTCCACTTCGAGTCGCTGCCGAAGTACCCGGCCATCGCGCGTGACCTCGCCATCGTCGTCGATGAGAGCGTCGCCTCGGCTGATATCGAGCGCGTCATCGCGAAGAATGGCGGCAAGCACTTCAAGGGCGTCACGCTGTTCGACGTCTACACGGGCGAGCACGTCGCGAAGGGCAAGAAGAGCCTGGCCTTCAACCTGCAGTTCCAGTCGAAGGACAAGACGCTGACGGATGATGAGGCCGATGCAGCCTTTAAGAACATCCTCCAGGCTGTCGAGAAGCACTTCGATGCGGAGCTGCGTGCCTGAGTCATTTTGAGGCATTGTTGAGAGAGTAGTAGGACGGAGGTGCATCAGATGGCTGATGTGGACCCAAAGGCGCCTCAGCGCGTCGTCGTCGAGATTTTCGGCGAGAGCTACCCGCTGCGGACGGATGACCCCGCGCGCCTCAAGAAGCTGGCGGCCGGCGTGGATCACCTGATGAAGAAGATGGCAGGCAGCGTCAAGAGCTTTGACGGCACGAAGATTGCCGTGCTCACGGCGCTGCAGCTCGCCGACGAATACGATAAGCTCAAGCAGGACTACGACGAACTCGTCGAGCTGCTGGACGAGAAATAACAAATACCACCGAGCATAACGGCTCTGCCAAGAGGCCGCCCCGCAAAGGGCGGCCTTTTGCTATGCTGATCTTGAACGAGATGGCGATTTTCTCTTGACGATAGAAAATCTTTTCCGTATAATATTATTATAAACAAAGGAGTTGAACATGTTCAACTTAAAAAGAATCAGGGGGAAATATGAGATGAAACAACACACACAGGAGATCCGGCAGCGCGTGCTGGAAAGCGCCAAAGAATTGCTGATCGAGCAGGGGTACAAGAAGACGACGATCCGCAGCATCGTGGAGCGGTCGGGCGTATTGACGGGCAGCATCTACTACTTCTTCAAGAACAAGGAAGCCATCTTCGCGGAGATGCTCGAGTCCATCATCCACCAGTGCATCGAGAAGATTGACACGTGCTGCGAGGGGGAGACAGCCGCGTTCAAGTTCGCTGTGCTCTGCGAGGTGGAGCTCAAGAAGATGCAGGACGACCCGCGCATCCGCGAGATCTACTTCGAGTGCTACCGCTCGCCGGTCATCTTCGAGAAGTTCGTCGACCTTTTTGCCTCGTTTGCCAAGCGGCTGTTCGGCACGCGCTTCACGGATGAGGAGTACCGCCAGAAGAACCTGCTGATCAAGGGCGCGATGGGCGCGAGTATCACGGCGCTCTACTTCGAGCACGAGATGGACGACGCGCGGACGCGCGCAGAGGTCATCCGCGGCACGCTGCGCCTTATGAGCGTCCCGGAGGCGGAAATCGCGGCGACGATGGACCGCATGCGCGGCCGCGAGGAGCTCTGGCAGCACATCGCACAGGAACTCGTCGAGATGCCGCTGGCCATCTGAGCCGGTGCATCAAGGCAGCGCGGCGCCATGCGCATGCGCCTGCATCATGGGCTGACGCATGCCGTTATTTGAACGTGTTCAAATAATAGGAGATGAAAATATTGAGGTGAGGAACATGAGAAACAAGAAGACGATGAGGATGATGGGGATGAAAAAATGGGAGCGCATCTTGGCGCTCTGCCTGGCCATGCTGATGACGCTGCTCATCTGCACGGGCTGCGGCAGGACGGCCGATGCCGACAAGACGACATGGGGCCGCGCGGATGCGAAGGAGATCGACGTCAACTCGAAGATCGCGGGCCGCGTCGTCGCGCTCTACGTCAAGGAGGGCGATACAGTCAAGGAAGGGCAGGTCATCGCGCGCATCGACAAGCGCAGCCTCGAGGCCCAGAAGGCCGAGGCTGAGGCCAGCATCCGCGCCCTGCGCGCCCAGCAGGCACAGGCGTCCGTGACGACGAACATGGAGTCGGGCACGACTTCGTCGGCCGTCTCGCAGGCGCAGGCCACGGCGGACAAGGCGCGGGCGGACCTCGCGCTCTCGCAGGCCGACCACGACCGCTATGCGGAACTCCTCGCGCAGGGCGCCGTCTCGCGCCAGACGTTCGACCAGTACGACACGAAGTACCAGACGGCGCAGGCCACCTACGCGCAGGCGCAGGCGGCAGTCAACCAGGCACAGGCCGGCACGCTGCAGACGGACGCTTCGCGGGCCAATGAGCAGGCGCTGGCGATGAAGCTGGAGCAGGCGGAGGCCACGCTGCAGAACATCGAGGTATCGCTCGACGAGACGGAGATCCGCGCGCCGTTCGACGGTGTCATCACGCAGAAGTACATCGAAGAAGGCTCGATGATCTCGAATGGCACGCCGCTCGTCGCGGTGCAGGACCCGCAGGACAACTGGGTCGACATCAAGGTGCCGGAGACGGAGCTCTCGAAGTACGCCGTCGGCCAGCAGGTCAAGCTCATCGGCCGCGATGGCAAGACGGAAGTCACGGGCACCATCACGGATATCAGCAAGAAAGCGGAATTCGCGACACAGCGCGCGACGAGCGAGCGCGGCGATGAGACGGATATCGTCAGCTTCAACGTCAAGGTACAGGTCGACTCCGATGTCCTGCGCCCGGGCATGCGCTTCCGCCTGGCCGGTGATGCGTCATGACACGGCTGCTCGCGGCACTGCGCACGATCTATGAGGTCGCGGCCGATGAGTTCTGGTACCTCGTGAAGGGCAGGCCGCCCGTGGCGCTCGTGCCCTTCATCGTGCCGCTCGGCTTTGCCGTGCTCTTCGGCTTCGTCTATCAGCAGAACGTCGTCAACCACATCCCGATGGTCGTCTGGGACGAGGACCAGTCGGCGACGAGCCGTTCGCTGATCCAGGCCTACACGGATGCGGACCGCTTCGACTTCGTCGCGCAGGTCGACACAGAAGAGGAGATGATCGATGCGCTCCACGCGGGCGAGGCGCGCGTGGCCCTGGCCATCCCGAGGGACTTCGACAAGGAGCTCAAGTCGGGGCAGGGCACGGACTTCCTGCTGATGGTCGACTCGTCGAACAACATGTTCGGCAATGCGGCCATCAGCGCCTCGCAGGAGGTCAGCCGCTCGTTCTCTGTGGCGGCGGGCCAGCAGCTGCTCGAGAGCCAGGGCCTGCTGCCGGATGATGCCATCGTCGCGGCCTACCCCGTGCGCATGGGCGCGGGCGACTGGCAGGGGCCCTCCTGGCTGCTGCTCGTTGCCAAGCTCGTGCTCTACTTCGCGCTCGCCATGCTCTCGTACCTGCTCGTCACTGTGCTCGTGCAGTACGTCTTCGCGATACCGCTCAAGGCGCCTCTTGGCACACTGCTCGGTTTGGCCTCTGCCTTTATCGTCGCGGCGATGAGCTTTGGCATCTTCGCCTCGGCCATCTTCCTACCGGTGCACGGCAGCTCAAATGCCAGAGCAGGCGGCGGAAAGGAATTGAGGGGCGGCTGTATCTGTGATAGAATAGGACAAAGACATAGGAAATCGAGAAAGGGATGGCGCATCATCATGGCAATGAAACACGATACCACACAGAACCCATCAAAGTGGAGCTGCGCACTGCTCGCCCTGCCGGCAGCAGCCCTCAGCCTCCTCGCCTGGCAGGCGACGGCTCTGGCCGCAGAGCCAGTGGCCGCTGCGGTGAGCCAGACGGCAGAGAACGCAGGGCAGGTGACGCAGCAGGAGGCAGGCAAGGCAGAGGCACAGCAGACGCAGGGGCTCCATGTCGAGCCGGTCAAGGCAGCTGAGACAGAGTCCGCCAAGACTCCGTCCACGCCTGCAGCTGCGGAGCCCGCGGCCAAGAAGGCGGAGAAGCGCAAGAACATCGAGGTGCAGCTCGAGTACCTCGAGGGTCGCTTCTTCGCGAAGCGCGATGTCGACCTCTACAACGTGCACGTCTATCGCCAGTACAAGGAGCTCGGCGCGCTCTCGCTGCACTACGGCCTGACGTTCGAGCGCGCGACGGGCAGCACGACGGAGGACGACATCTGGCGCGATGCCGAGGCCGTCGGTTTCGGCCCGTCCTACATGATGCGCTGGACGAAGCACATCTCAGGCAAGCTCGACGGCTCCATCGACGGCTCGGGCAGCCTGCTCGTCTACAACCACGCCCATCCGGGCAACGGCCGCGCCTACGGCTTCCTCTGGCGCATCGGCCCGCGCCTCACGTATCATTACACCGATCGCGACGCGCTGAGCCTCGCCTACCTCTTCCACCATTCGTCGAACGGCATGAGCACCCACAACCCGGGCTACAACGGCGTCGGCTTCTCGCTGGGCTTCACGCATTGGTATTGATTGAAGAGCCCCTTCTCATGGAATCATCCTTCCAGAGAGGGGGCTCTTTTTTACGAATTGTTATCAAGAAAATTAAAAATATTTTAAAGATTAGCAGGATTCAAGAGGGTGCACGGAGAAACTAATAAACATCCGCTGGATGTGGACAAGTCGAATTGGGATGCGAATGATGTGTAAAGCGCATCCGCTCCGAGAGAATGGAGTAATGTTTTCTAGTTGAGAGGAGGATTCTTTCATGCAAACTCGACAGAATGAAGCAGGTTTCACCCTGATCGGCATGCTGATTGCCGTAGGCATCGTGGCAATCCTCGCGATGATTGCCGTACCGAAATTCACTTCTGCCATCGCCTCAGCCAATACGGCCAAGATCCAATCCGACCTGTCCACTCTGGACACGGCAATTGCCCTCTATGAGATTGATACGGGGAGGCAGCCGTCCAAGCTGGAACACTTGGCGGAGTATCTGCAGGACACCGAGGTCAAGCCGCCGACAGGGAAGTGCTACCTGAATGGCAGCGAGGCAGCTGTGCCTGCTGCTGCCTATACCATCGAGGATGGGCGTGCGATCTGCGGCACGGGCAATACGGTCGGTGCATTCTATAAGGATAAGACGCCTGCAACAGAGAAACCTGCAGGGGGAGAGACGGGGGCCTCTGGCCAGGGCGGAGGTTCGTGAGCCATGGCTGGCTGTCTGTCCTTGCGGGCGCGCATTATCATCGTGCTGCTCCTGATCCTGCTGCTGTCTGGCCTGTCACTGGCTGAACTGGACCGTCTTGCACTCGTCCGCGGCGGCCTGTTCTGTGTGTTCCTGCTCGCCATGGCGGTCATCGATTTCCGGACGGGGCTGCTGCCGGACCGCGGCAATCTCTACTTAGCAGCGCTCGGTCTCGTGATGGCATGGCTGCTGGGTGAGGTACAGGATGCGCTGCTCGGCGCGCTGCTCGGCGCGGCCCTGCTCTTTGCCCTGCGCACGCTGTCGCGCGGCGGCATCGGGCTCGGTGACGTCAAGTATGCGTCGGCCTTCGGTATCTGGCTCGGCTGGCAGGGGACGCTCTTGGCACTCGTTCTGGCCTTTGCAATCGGCGCCTGCCTAGCGCTTGTGCTGCTCGGCACGGGACGGCTGGGGCGTCGCGACCGGCTGGCCTTTGGGCCGTTTCTGTCGGCGGGCGCCTATCTGAGCTACATCGGCGGCACAGCCTTCTGGTCGGCCTATGAGGTGCTGTTATGAGAGAACAGGGCTCTTTGTTCATCGAGGTCATTGTCGCCTGCGCTGTCTTCGTGATTTTTGCGATGACGGCCCTGCCAAACGGCTTGGCGCTCTACCGCGAGGCTGCTCTGGAGTATGAGGTGCAGCGTCTCTTGAGCGACATCCGCTACATGCGCGAGATATCGCGTACGACGGAGAGCTGGCCAAGGTACATGGAAGTAAAAGAGGCGTATCAGCTGCCGATGCGCCGGCAGGCTAAGATGCAGTTCCGGCACGGCGGCTATACCATGCTGGCCGGTTCGGTGATACGGGGCAGCCATGATTTCCTACCGGGCATCGTGCTGACAGGGCGCTTTGCTACTAGTTCGAGGGATGGCATGGCGCTGACGTTTGGTGATGACGGCCTTCTGGCGACGCCATGCACGATGCTGCTCTACATGGAGGGGCATCCGCAATCGGCACGCAAGCTCATCCTGAGCGCTGGGGGTCGTTGCCGGGTGCAGAGGAGTATAAAATGACGCGATGGTCGGATGCGAGTGGATTTTTCCTGTTAGAGACAATGGGACTGGCAATGATGCTCGTCCTGCTGGCCAGCGCCCTCCTGCTTTTTCGCCAGGGGGTGCTCATAGAGGAGCAGACACGCTTTGAAGCCGCGGCGACCTGTTTGGCGGAATCTGAGCTGGCCCATCTGGAATACCGTGCTGTATCCGGGAAGTTGGCAGAAGGTGTGTCTGAGCGCAGGGAATACGTCGTGTTTTCACCGGCCGTCGATGAATCAGGCAGCAATGGCAAAAGAGGAGGTGACTTCCTGATCCGCACAACCATCCAGCGGATGGAGCAGGAAGGCACCTATCTTGCTGCCGTGACCGTAGTGTGGCAGGCGCGCAGTGGTCGGCAGCAAGAACAGTCTTATCAGAGGAGGTTGGGTACATATGAAGCGGGACCGTGATGCATCGGGATTCATCCTGCTTGACGTGATTGTCTCCCTGCCCATCCTCGTCTTTCTCCTGGCGGCAATGGGGGCCATGGCAGTCCTGGCCTTCCGCGCTGCCTTTTTCCTTATCGCGGATAGTGAGCTGCATCAGGAGGTCCAGATGGCCGTACGTCAGGTGGCCGATGATGCGCGGACTTCGTATGCGATTCGCGCGTTCAATAAGGACGAGTCGCCAGGGTACACCTTCTATCAGTACCGTTCACCGGATGAGGCACAGACGGGCTCGTTCCGCACACAGTACTGGATACATAAGATGGGGGCGGTGAACAAGCTCGTCCGTAGAGACACGATGCGTCCGCTGACCGGCAATCATTCGCTGGCCGGCGTTGACATCACGGCATTTTCCTGTGAGGAAATTGCGCCGCGGCTGTATGAGATACGGCTGACGGGCAGGAGCCTCGTGACACAGCGCAGTTATACGCTCGCAGTCGCTATCTACGGACCGGAGTGGCTCGACTGACTGTTGAGCAAAGGAAGGCGAGAAAGGGGAAGAGGAGGGAGAAGATGGGGCAGGAGAGACAGCAGGGATCAGCTGTGGTATGGGCACTACTCTTGACGGTATTTGCCATGATGCTCGCCACGGCCATCTGCTACACGGCCTACAATAGCCGGAGGATGACGATCTCGTACGAGCGCGAGGTAAAACCTGCGGCTGGCGGCGGAGGGAACGCTGCTGGAAGCACTGCAGCACGTCGAACGAGATCCATCACTAGTCGGGATGGGCATGATCATCGCGCCGCGCGAGGTCGAGACGGAAAAGGGGACACTTGTCGTGCAGGCTGCTGCCGTGGAGAAAGCGGGAGCATACTGGCTTGTTGCTGTGGCGCGAGCAAAAAGATGGGGGACGTCTGGCAGCGCCATAAGATTGCACGAGCGCTTTTGGAGAAGAAGGAGGGAAGCTATGTCTGGAAGGGAAGGAGCCACTGAGGTACACCGTAGGATTGAATGGCTGCGGGAGCGAGGGCTCGGTTTGCTGGATGCGTGGCGCGGCAGATTGGCAGAACATGAAGGCAGCTGGTTCTGGGAGAAACAGCGCCGCGTCATCGGGGTCGCTGCGGTCCCGAGCGCCGAGGAAGAGCCTGGCCGGGGACAGCTGGTGTTCGCGGAGATGTTTGCTGAGGGGGAATCATGCCGGTTGGTGCGCACCGCGGCAGAGCCGCTCACAGATGATATCACGCTGGCAGAAGCCATCGCCATGCGTGCCGAGCGGGAAGGGTGGCGCGCGGTTGAGTTTACAGTTTGTCTGTCTATCGAAGAGGTACGCTTCTACGAGATGGAGCTGCCGCCGCATATGGAGCCGGAAGAATGGCATGAGGCAGCCTACTGGGAGCTCGACGCGCGGTTGATGGCCGAGGGGCTCGATGCCGATGCGTATGTGATGGCCTGCCGTCCGCAGAGCATATCTGCTGTCCTGCTCGCAGCGGCGGAGCGGCAGTATCTGGAGAGGCTGCGGGAAGAGCTCGATGCGCAGGGAATCTTTTTGTGCGGTATTGCCGCTTTTGCGCCGGATGGCGGCAACGGTGAGGCCATCCTGACCGGGCGAGGCATAGACCTCCTGCCGGCACAGCGCATCTTCCTGCCAGCCATTGCCGCCGCCCTAGCTGTGCTCGACGAGGAACCAACACTTGGCCTGCGCTTGCAAGGCGAGACGATGCCACACCGACGCTTTCGCTATCGCCGCATGGCCGCAGTTTGCTGTGCCATGACGTTTCTCGTGCTCTTTGTGGCAGCTTTTTTTGATGCACGGGCCTACTTCGAAGCCGAGCGCGATTACAAACGGGCGGAACAGGAGATCGCTCTATTACAGCGCGATGAGCGTGTAATGAAGATGACAGCGCGGTTGCAGCAGAAAATCCAGCAGCGCGATACGAAGGCTGCGCGTCTCATGGAAAACGCCATGCCTTGGTACAGTGTGATGGTCCATCTTGGACGTCCAGAACTCCAGACAAAAGGGGTCTGGCTCAAGTCCATTGCGCTGCGTTCGGACAAGAAGGTCGAGATTCGCGGTGAAGCACTGAGCTTCAGTGCGCTCTCGACCTTCCTGCAGTCATTTGAGGCGGATCGAGACTTTTTTCCTCAGGGTCCAGTACTCGAGGAGTCTGTTGAACATGCGGGAACCGAACGGCCGGACATCGCTTTCTGCATCAGCCTGAGCATCTAGTGGGATTCTTTGGGAGGAAAGGGAGATGGATATGCTGGAAGGAATCCGGACAGGATGGGAACGACTGCGGCGTTGCCGTGGGGACAGCCGTTTTTTCTTGGCTGCTGTCTCACTTGCTTTATGGCCATGCTTCTCTACTTCGTCTGCGTTCATCTGCCGTTAGAGGAGAAACGGGCTTCGTATGACAGGCGGCATGCGGAGTTGCGCGGACGGCTGGCCGCTGTCATGAATTTCAAGAACGTGCACGGCGATATGGCGGCGTATGCTAAGGAACTGTCCGACCGTGAGGGGCACGCCGAGCGCATGCTGCCGCGGGAGCTCGGGCAGGGAGATTTTTTGCAGGACTTGCAGCATAAGGCGCTGCAGAGCCAGGTGAAGCTCCAGAAGGTCGCGCCGGCCGAGATGCGTTTGGTGGACGGCGTACAGGAGATGCCCGTCGCCATTGCCTGCAGCGGCTCGTACTTCCCAGTGCTCGACTTCCTGCGCCGCCTGCAGCAGTCGGAGCGGCTGCTCGCCATTCACGAGACGCGCATCGAGCAGCAAGTGCAGGGCAAGGACGGCACGCTGCAGTGCCAGCTCGTCGTCACGGCCTACGCCTGGCCGCAGGATGAAGCGAAGGTCAGGGCGGACGGCGAGGCAGCGGAAGAGGCGGTTACCTCTCTCGAGTAAGGACAGGTATCCATTGAAATAAGACCTTGATTTATAGGCGCGTATCCTTTACACTGTAATCAATATTGTTTTTGAAATACGTGAGGTGTTTGGATATGAGCGAATTGCGTTTTATGACTGCGGGCGAGTCACACGGCCCGTGCCTGACGGCTATCCTCGAGGGACTGCCGGCCGGCCTCAAGCTGGACCTCGAGTCCATCAATAAAGACCTGGCGCGCCGCCAGCAGGGCTACGGCCGCGGCGGCCGCATGAAGATCGAGAAGGACAAGGTCAATGTCCTCTCGGGCGTGCGCTTTAATGAGACGATCGGCGGCCCAATCACGCTGCAGGTCGTCAACCGCGACTTCCAGAACTGGGGCGAGCGCATGGCGGCCTTCGGCGAGCCCGCGGGCGAGAAGGTCACGGCGGCGCGCCCGGGCCATGCGGACTTCACGGGCATCCGCAAGTACGACCGCACGGACGTCCGCGACATCCTCGAGCGCTCGAGTGCGCGCGAGACGACGATGCGCGTGGCCGTCGGCGCCGTCTGCAAGGAATTCCTCAAGGCGCTCGGCATCACGGTCGTCTCGCAGGTCACCTGCATCGGCGGCGTCAAGGTCGACCCGGCGAAGGTCGACCGCGCGAAGCTCGGCACGGATATCTCGGATCTCAACTGCTACGATGCGGAGGCCGAGGCGCAGATGAAGGAGAAGATCAAGGCGGCGCGCAAAGAGGGCGACACCTTGGGCGGTATCTTCGAGGTCACGGTGCGCGGCCTGCCGGCAGGGCTCGGCAGCCACATCCAGTGGGACCGCCGCCTCGACGGCAAGCTCGCCGGCGCCCTGATGTCCATCCAGGCCATCAAGGGCGTGGAGATCGGCGCGGGCTTCGACTGCGCCATCCTGCCGGGCAGCCAGATCCACGACGAGATGTTCCTCGACGAGGCGGGCAAGGTCTACCGCAGGACGAACCGCGCGGGCGGCCTCGAGGGCGGCATGACGAACGGCGAGGAGCTCGTCGTCAAGGCGGCGATGAAGCCAATCCCGACGCTGATGCAGCCACTGCACTCCGTCGACATCGCGAGCCATGAGGAAGTGCTGGCCTGCAAGGAGCGCAGCGACACGTGTGCCGTCTCGGCGGCCTCCGTCGTCGGCGAGGCGATGACGGCCTTCGTCATCGCGCAGGCCATCTGCGACAAGTTCGGCTCGGATGCGATGGTCGACCTCAAGGCCGCACTTGCTGCCTACAAGGCGCGCATCGGGAAGGAATGGTGATCCGATGAAGAACATCGTGCTGATCGGCTTCATGGGCACGGGCAAGACGAGCACGGGCCGCGTGCTCGCGCAGAAGCTCGGCGCGGCCTTTCTCGACCTCGACCAGGAGATCGAGGCAGAAGAGGGCATGTCCATCCCCGCCATCTTCGCGCAGAAGGGCGAGCCGTACTTCCGCGCCGCGGAGCACCGCATGGTCGAGCGCGTCGCCGCGCGGCAGAACGCCGTCATCTCGACGGGCGGCGGCACGGTCAAGGACCCTGCCAATGTCGCTCTCCTGAGGAAGAGCGGCCTCATCGTCTGCCTGACGGCTGACGTCGATACCATCCTCATGCGCACGGCCAGCAAGGGCGAGCGCCCTGTCCTCGACAAGGAGGATAAGGGCGACCGCCGCCGCGCCGTCGAGACGCTCATCGAGGAGCGCCGCCCGCTCTACCGCCAGGCGGACTTCTCGGTCGATACGAGCAAGCTCTCGCCGCTGCAGGTCGTCGAGGAAATCCTTCATTATCTGAAAACAAGAGGTGTCGTTCATGCGTAAGGTACGCGTCGCTCTCGGAGAAGAGAGTTATGATATTCTGATTGGCTACGGTCTTGAGAAAGAGCTCCAGGCGTTCGTGCAGGGGAGTGGCTTCTCGAATCAGGCCATGCTCGTGACGGACAGCAACGTCGGGCCGCTCTACGGCGAGAAGGTCCGCGCCATTCTCGAGGCGGGCGGCCTCCATGTGACCGTCGTGACGATCCCGGCAGGTGAGAGCTCCAAGTGCCTCGCCGTCGCTGAGAAGCTCTACACGCGGGCCATCGAGCTCGGCCTCGACCGCAAGTCGCCGATCTTCGCGCTCGGCGGCGGTGTCGTCGGCGACCTTGCGGGCTTCATCGCGGCGACGTACATGCGCGGCGTGCCGTTCGTGCAGCTGCCGACGAGCCTTTTAGCGCAGGTCGACTCGAGCGTCGGCGGCAAGGTGGCCGTCAACCACGCGCTCGGCAAGAACCTCATCGGCGCATTCTACCAGCCCAAGGGCGTCTTCATGGACCTCTCCATGATGGAATCGCTGCCGAAGCGCGAGATCGCGACGGGGCTCGGCGAGATCATCAAGTACGGCATCATCTACGATGCGGACTTCTTCGCCTACCTCGAGCAGCATGCGGACGCGGTGCTCGCACTCGAACGCGAGGCTGCTGTCCACATGATCGCGCGCTCGTGCGAGATCAAGGCGGCCGTCGTCAGTGAGGACGAGAAGGAGAGCGGCCTGCGCCGCATCCTGAACTTCGGCCACACGATGGCGCATGCCATCGAGAAGGAGACGGGCTACATCCGCTACAACCACGGCGAGGCCGTCGCCATCGGCATGATCGGCGCGGCTGACATCAGCGCGCGCCTCGGCATGATTCAAGAGGCCGATGTCGCGCGCGTCGAGGCGCTCGTCGCGCGCATGCAGCTGCCGACCAAGGCCGAGGGCTGCACGGTCGATGCGATGTACCGCGACATCTTCCACGACAAGAAGACCATCAACGGCAAGGTCAACTGGGTGCTCATGCAGGGCATCGGCAAGGTGACCTGCCGCAACGACGTGCCTGAGGACATCGTGCGCGAGGCGATGGCCGCGCGCATCGGCAAGTGAGACGGCGATTCAAGAAAAATTTTGCAGGGGCGGTTGAAACCGCCCTTTTTTTATGGTATGCTATCTAGGTATATGGACGGTCCTCTGAGTGAGCATCGGGCTTGCCATGAACGTCTGCCATCAAGGAGGAAAAAAATGAATATCATCGAAACGTTAGAAAAAGAACAGCTCCGCTCGGATATCCCGGAGTTCGCACCTGGTGACACGGTCCGCGTCCATGCAAAGATCGTCGAGGGTTCCCGCGAGCGTATCCAGATGTTCGAAGGCGTCGTCATCGGCCGTCAGGGCACGGGCGTCCGCGAGACGTTCACGGTTCGCCGCATCTCGTACGGCATCGGCGTCGAGCGCATGTTCCCGGTACATTCCCCGCGCATCGAGAAGATCGACGTTCTCCGCAAGGGTATTGTCCGTCGTGCAAAACTCTATTATCTGCGCAACCTTACGGGTAAAGCTGCTCGTATCAAAGAGAAACGCTGATCGGCGTACGGTAGGGACTGCTTTTGGCAGTCCCTATTTTGTTTGTAGAAAGGATTACAGGAGGAACCTTCATGAGTTCATTAGGAGAAGAGGCAAAAGACTGGGTCATATCGATCGTCATCGCGATCGTGCTGGCCTTCATCATCCGTCAGTTCGTCGTCGAGCTCTACATCGTCGACGGCCCGTCAATGCGGCCGACGCTGCAGTCGCAGGAGCGCCTCGTCGTCAATAAGTTCATCTACGACTTCCGCGCGCCGGAGAAGGGCGAGATCCTCGTCTTCCAGTATCCGCGCGATACGAGCCGCGACTTCATCAAGCGCGTCATCGCGACGCCGGGCGACACGATCGAGATCAAGGGCGGCCGCGTCTTTGTCAACGACCAGATGCTCACGGAGGACTACATCCTCGAGCCGACGCGCAGCGAGTACCCGAAGGCGACGGTGCCTGAGGGCACGGTCTTTGTCATGGGCGATAACCGCAACAATTCAGAAGACAGCCGCTTTGCCGATGTCGGCTTCGTGCCGTACAAGCTCATCAAGGGCAAGGCTGTGCTCGTCTTCTGGCCGCTCAGCGCGTTCAAGACGCTGCCGTGATGAGGAGGGATGACGATGAAGTGCATTTCCTGGAATGTCAATGGCCTTCGGGCCTGCCTCAAGAAGGGCTTCATGGAGTCGTTCGTGAAGCTCGACGCGGATGTCTTCGCGCTGCAGGAGACGAAGATGCAGCCGGAGCAGGCCATCCTTGACCTGCCAGGCTACCGCCAGTACTGGAACAGCGCGGAGCGCAAGGGCTACTCGGGCACGGCCGTCTTCTCGCGCATCGAGCCGCTTGCGGTCACGTACGGGCTCGGCATCGAGGAGCACGACCACGAGGGCCGTGTGATCACACTGGAGTTCCCCGACTGCTACTTCGTGACGGTCTACACGCCGAACTCGAAGCGCGGCCTCGAGCGCCTCGCTTACCGCATGGAGTGGGAGGACGCGTTCCGCGCGTACCTCGTGGCTCTGGATGCGAAGAAGCCGGTCATCGTCTGCGGCGACCTCAATGTCGCGCACACGGAGATCGACCTCAAGAATCCGAAGACGAATCACCACAATGCGGGCTTCACGGATGAGGAGCGCGGCAAGTTCACGGAGCTCCTTGATGCGGGCTTCATCGACACGTTCCGCGCGCTCTACCCGGACCGCACGGGCATCTACACGTGGTGGTCGTACCTGCGCAAGGCGCGCGATACGAATGCGGGCTGGCGCATCGACTACTTCGTGACGTCGGCGCGGCTGCGCGAGAAGATCGCGGATGCGACGATCCACAATGAGGTCTTCGGCAGCGACCACTGCCCGGTCGGACTGGAGCTCAGGCTATGACGGCGGCGCAGGTGAAGGGCCACAAGAAGACGAATCTGACGACGCTCTGCTACATCGAGCAGGACGGCAAGTACCTGATGATGCACCGGGTCAAGAAGGCGCACGACATCAACCACGACAAGTGGATCGGGGTCGGCGGCCACTTTGAGCCGGATGAGACGCCGGAGGAGTGTCTCCTGCGCGAGGTGCGGGAGGAGACGGGCCTCGTGCTCGACTCGTTCCGGCTGCGCGGCATCATCACGTTCATGTCGGACAAGTGGCAGACGGAGTACATGTTCCTCTACACGGCGGATGCGTTTCACGGGGAGCTCGTCGGGCGCGACGGGTGCCGCGAGGGCACGCTCGAGTGGGTCGCGAAGGATGCGGTCTACGAGCTGCCCATCTGGGAAGGGGATAAGATCTTCTTCCGGCTGATGGAGCAGAGGGAGGCGGTGTTCTCGCTGAAGCTCCGGTATGTCGGGGATACGCTCGTGGAGAAGGCGCTGGATGGGAAGGCGTTCTGAACTGCGATAAAATGAGATAGGAAAACCCGGTACGAGGATGGGCTCGTGCCGGGTTTTTGTTTACATCGTATGGGGAAAGCGCGAATCGCGGGGAGCGCACATCGCGGATGGGGCGGGGGCACCTGTTCTGGCTTCGCCGCTCCGCTGAATGAGCCCTATGGCTGGTTTGGTGATGGAGGCGGGTTCGCCGCCTGCCGCGGCGTTCTGACATTGTGGTGCTATGCTGGGGAGCGGGAGGGCTCAGCCCTGCGGGCGGTCGCTGCGCGGCTCCAGGCGGAACAGGTGCCCCCGCCCAGAGTTACGTTTGTGGATGCGAGGGCGGCGGAGGCGGCTGCGCCTGTCCGCCGGAGATTTGCGGGATGGGCGGATGCGGCTGCGCCTGTCCGCCGTTGGGGCGTGCAGCTCGGCGGGGGTTGGCAATGTGAGCTTGGGTAGAAGCGGCGGAGGCGGCTTTGCCTGTCTGTCCGCCGGGAGTTTGCGGGATGGGCGCAATCGGCTGCGCCTCTTCGCCGAAGTCAGGCTTTTTCTATCGTTACGCTGACGTCGTAGAAGGTGCTGCCGCCGTCTTTGTCGGTGAGGCGCATGGAGGTCAGGCGGTTGGTGTTGCCGTCTTTGGTGTAGGCCTGCCACCAGATGCCTTCGGTGACGAGGGTGCCGCGGTTGATGCGGTCGGAGAGCTTCAGGGTGAAGTGGGCGTGGCCGCGTTTGTTTTTGGCGCGGACGGGGTCGCCGTCGTGGAGGCCGCGCGCGGCGGCGTCTTCGGGATGGATGAGTAGGGTCATGATGTTGCCGCGGGTGAGCTCGTCGCGCTCGTTGAAGGAGCTGTCGAGGATGCGCATGTCGGGGGCGTTGATGAGGTGGAAGGGCTCGCTGTTCTTGTGGGGCGGCAGGTAGTCGGGCAGGGGAGGCTGGCAGCGGGGGTTCTGGATCTCGATCTTGCCGGAAGGGGTGGCGAAGTGGAGCTTGTAGTCTTCGGGCAGGGGCAGGTCGACGGGGAGGCAGTCTCTTAGCTTCTGGAGTGCTTCGCTACTGAGGGGCAGGGGCCAGGCTTTCTTGGTGGAGTCGATGATGGCTTCGACGAGGTCTTCTTCGGTCTTAGTGAAGATGGGGTCTGTGAGGTGCATGGCCTTGGCGAGCAGGCGGACGGTCTGCCAGTTGCTCTTGCTCTCGCCGACGGGCGGGATGACGGCTCTGGCGCGCTGGATGGTGTAGTGGCCGTAGGAGTAGTAGAGGTCTTCGCTCTCGAGGGAGGTGGTGGCGGGCAGGACGATGTCGGCGTAGCGGGTGGTGTCTGTGAGGAAGCGCTCGTGGACGACGGTGAAGAGGTCTTCGCGCTGGAGGCCGTGCAAGACCTGGTTCTGGTCGGGGGCGGTGCAGGCGGGATTGGAGGAGTAGATGTAGAGCGCCTTGACGGGAGGTGTCAGGTCTGTATCGTTGAGCGCGCGACCGAGCTCGCACATGTTGATGTGGCGAACGCCTCTCTGCTCGAGGTCGGGGCGGCGGATGATGTTCTTGTCGAAGGCGTGGCTGCCGGAGGCGGAGGTCAGGAGGCCGCCGCCTTTCTTGGCGTAGGCGCCGACGAAGGCGGGCAGGCAGGTGATGAGGCGCGAGGTCATGGCGCCGTTGACGTAGCGGGACTGGCCGCTGCCGAGGCGGATGAAGGGGGCGCGGGCATTGCCGTAGGCATGGGCGAAGGCGCGGATATCCGCGGCGGGGACGCGTGATGCTGCGCGTCCTCGGGGGTGTAATGCGGCAGGACCTTTTGCTCGAGTTCGTCAGCTCCCTGTACGTACTCCTTGAGGAAGGCGCGGTCGGCGAGGCCGTCTTGTACGAGCACGTGGAGGATGGCGAGGGCAAGCGCGCCGTCGGTGCCGGGGCGCGGGCAGAGGAAGGCGTCGGCGTAGTCGGCGGTCTTCGTGCGGTAGGTGTCGATGCAGTAGACCTTGGCGCCTCTCTTGCGAGCCATCTCGATGTCGTGGCGGAAGTGGATGTCGGTCGCGAGCATGCTGATGCTCCAGAGGACGATCATATCGCTATGCTGGGCTTCCTGCGGGGCGGTCGGCAGCGTCGCGCCCATGACGTCGCGATAGCCGCGGCTCTTGGCGGGCGCGCAGATGGTGCGGTCGAGGCTCGTGGCGCCGAGCGCGTAGAAGAGGGCGTGGCCGGCGCTGTAGCCGATCGTGCCCATCGTGCCGGCGTAGGAGTAGGGCAGGATGGCCTCGGCGCCGTAGTCGCGGATGATGGACTGCCAGCGTCCCGCAATCTCTTCGATGGCTTCATCCCAGCCGATGGGGATAAAGCGCCCTTCACCCTTCTGGCCGATGCGCCTTAGCGGCGTCAGGATACGCTTTGGTGAGTGGACCGTGCGCTCGTAGTGGGCCATCTTCGGGCAGAGCGTGCCGCGCGTGAAGGCGTGGGCGGGGTCGCCCGCGACACAGACGGCCTTGCCGTCCTCGACGGTGATGAGCAGCCCGCAGCAGTCGGGGCAGTCGTAGGGACAGACGGACGGCTTGATTTCTTTCATAAGGACCTCCTGTAGGACAGATGTGAGTTGGTCTTATTATACCATAGCCGCTGCACCGGCGTCTCGTGCAGGAAAAATGGGATTGCAGTAAGAGAAGGCTCTATGATAGAATGGTAAGCAGTGTAACTTGACATGCATCATTCACATATACTGGGAGGAAAAGGATTTTGTCAGCTTTAAGCGAAGAACTCGATAAGGAAATCAAGAAGCGCCGCACGTTTGCGATCATCTCGCACCCGGATGCCGGTAAGACGACGCTGACGGAGAAGCTGCTGCTCTACGGCGGTGCCATCCATCTCGCGGGCTCTATCAAGTCGCGCAAGACGCAGCGCCATGCGGTGTCGGACTGGATGGAGATCGAGAAGCAGCGCGGTATCTCGGTCACGTCGTCGGTGCTGCAGTTCGACTATGATGGCTGCCGCATCAACATCCTCGACACGCCGGGCCATCAGGACTTCTCGGAGGACACCTACCGCACGCTCATGGCCGTCGACAGCGCCGTCATGGTCATCGACGTCGCGAAGGGCGTCGAGGCGCAGACGAAGAAGCTCTTCAAGGTCTGCAAGCAGCGCGGCATCCCCATCTTCACGTTCGTCAACAAGCTCGACCACTACGGCAAGCTGCCGATCGACCTCATGGACGAGATCGAGAACGTGCTCGGCATCCGCTCGTACCCGATGAACTGGCCAATCGGCCAGGACGGCCAGTACATGGGCGTCTACGACCGCCGCAACGACAAGGTGCTGCTCTTTGCGGCCGACACGACGCACGGCCAGCAGGCGCGCATCGCGGACGTCTACGAGCCGGACGACCCGGCCGTCATCGAGCGCGTGGGCGAGGAGACGTGGCAGGCGCTCAAGGACGACATCGAGCTCCTCGACGAGGCCGGTGAGGAATTCGACATGGAGAAGGTCAACTCGGGTGAGCTCACGCCGATGTTCTTCGGCTCGGCCATGACGAACTTCGGCGTGCAGGACTTCCTCGAGGGCTACATCCGCATGGCGCCGACGCCGCAGCCGCGCATGTCGAGCGACGGCCTCATCGCGCCGGACGACGAGAAGTTCTCGGGCTTCGTCTTCAAGATCCAGGCCAACATGAACCCGGCGCACCGCGACCGCCTGGCCTTCATCCGCATCTGCTCGGGCAAGTTTGAACGCAATATGAGCGTCTGGCATGAGCGCTCGGGCAAGATCATCAAGCTCGCGCAGCCGCAGCAGTTCCTCGCGCAGGACCGCCAGATCATCGACACGGCGTACCCCGGCGACATCGTCGGCCTCTTCGACCCGGGCATCTTCGGCATCGGCGACACGATCTGCGACGAGAGCCACAAGTTCAAGTACGCCGACTTCCCGGTCTTCCCGCCCGAGAAGTTCGCGCGTGTGCAGGCGAAGGACACGATGAAGCGCAAGCAGTTCGTCAAGGGCATCGAGCAGCTCACGCAGGAGGGCGCCATCCAGCTCTTCCAGCAGGCAGGCGCTGGCATGGAGTCCTACATCGTCGGCACGGTCGGCACGCTGCAGTTCGAGGTGCTCGAGTACCGCCTCAAGAACGAGTACAACGTCGACATCACGATGAACATGCAGCCGTACGAAGTCGCGCGTTGGCTCGCCTTCAAGGACGGCAGCGAGGTCACGCCGGCCTCCCTCAAGGGTGCCGACCGCGGCATGTTCGTCTACGACCGCAAGGGCAACCCCGTGCTGCTCGTCAGCAACGAGTGGGCGCTCGGCTGGATCATGGACAACAACCCGGACCTCATCCTCAACCACGTGCCGTTTGACCGCAAAGAAGCTTGAGCCGCAGCTCTTCTTGCAATAGAAAACCCCAGACAGGGCGACAGCCTTGTCTGGGGTTTCTTTTATCTGGGTAGGTCAATCTGAGGACAGGTTTTCCTGGATTTGCAGCATCACATCCTGGAGGTCCTGCAGCGCTTCTGGTGGAAGGTCCTGCAGTGCCTTGCGGCGATGCTCAGCCACGGCGGCGGATAAGTCGTGGTGGGCTTGGGCGCCCTTTTCCGTGAGCTCGATGAATTTGCCGCGTGCATTGGGATGGGAGACGCGCGTGATCAGGCCTTTCTTCTCCATCTTCGTCAAGGTCTTGGAGATGGCCGCGGGCTCTACGCCGAGATACTGGCTCAGCGCGGTCTGCGCGCAGTCCTGACGATGATGGATCAGGTTCAGGATGGTCCATTCGGAGCCGTAGATGCCGGTGGCAGCGATCTTCTGGTTCAGGGTCTTGGAGAACAGGCGCATCGTCTGGTAGAGCTGATGGATCAGGCGATCGCTGTCGCTCTCCTGCCAGCTTGTCTTGTCCATGATTTACTCCTCTGCTTCTTCTGGCTGGCGCACCTGGCGGGACAGGCGATGTGCCAGCAGGCCGAATAACACGAAGGCGGCCATGATGACGAGGACGTAGCGGTACATGGCGATGTAGCCGACCGTGCCAGCCAGGCTGCCGAGGGCGACGATGCCGGTGCTCGTGCCGATGTCGAGCATGTTGTAGAAGGTGGCGCTGGCGGCGCTGCGGCGGTCGGCCCGGACGACATTGAGCATCCAGGTCATGAGGGCTGGCAACAGGAGGCCAGCACCGAGATCGTAGAAGACGGAAGCGGTGAGCAGCACGGGCAGGCTGCCGGCTGCGAGGATCAGGGCAAGGGCCACGCAGTAGAGCAGGGCACCGGGAATCACGACGGCAAAGGCGCCGTAGCGGTCGAGGAGGCGACCGCCGAACGGGCGGGAGAGGAAGATGAAGAAGGTTCCCACGATGAAGAACAGGCCAGCGCTGCTGATGCCGGCCTCTGAGGCCATCATCGCGATGAACGTGTTGACACTGCCGTAAGCGGCGCCGAAGAGGATGGTCAGGATGGCGGGGATGCCAGTCCCTGCCTCATAGAGGCGGTTGCGGAAGGAGAGGTGCACGGCCGGCACGGGGAGCGCCGGCTCTCTCTCGGCTGTGCGGTCCTGGCGGGCGGCAAAAAGCGCTGCGAGCGTCGCGATGCCAGAGGTGATGAACAGGGCCCAGGGGCTGATGTCGGAGAGGAGCATCAGCCCAAATGCCGGGGCCAGGGCCATCGCGATCGTGCTGCCCAGGCCGAAGTAGCCGATGCCCTCACCGCGGCGCGAGGCCGGGATGACGTCAGCGACCAGGGCTGCGGCGAAGGTCGTGCTGAGCCCGAAGCCAAAGCCGTGGATGACGCGGGCTACGACGATGGCACCGATGGAATCCAGCAGTGCGTATCCCGCCGTTGCCAGCAACGAGAGGAGAAGGCCGGCGTAGAGGCAGGTCTTCTTGCCGAAGGCACGCACGCCGGTGTCGGTGAACAGGCGGATGAAGATGGCGGAATACCCAAAGATGCCGGCGATCAAGCCAATCTCTGAGCCAGATGCGCCCAAGCTTGCCACGTAGATGGGCAGCGTCGGGAGCAGGATATGGAATCCGACAAACAGCAGGCCATTGGCTGTCGTCAGTGCAAGGAAATCTCGGGACCAAAGTTTTTCTTTTGTCATGAAAACGACCACTCCTTTTGACATGAATATTAACTAGTTAATTTTGAGTTGCGTCTGCTATTATAACGCACCGCAATCACTTTGTCAAAAGGTGGTCGCCTTAGGTCGCAGTCGGATTGCCCAGTCGGACAGTCCGACCATCAGGAATCAGGATCTCGGAAGTTTGGAAGTGAAGTTCGGAAGTTCGGCAGTTCGGAAGGGTTCCGCCATTCAGAAGTAGCGCTCCTGTATGGCGTGGATGGCTTCATCGAGGCTGCTCGGGCGGAAGTGGATGCCGTAGCCGACGTAGATCGGCGGCGTGGCGAAGCGCGGCAGCAGCTTGACGGCGATGCGGCCGTCGAGGTCATAGAAGAAGATGTTGTAGCTCTGTGTCTGGCTGCCGAAGTGGTGCGTGAGGAAGTCGACGATGATCTGGATGAAGTCAGCCGTTGTATCGATGGCGGCCGGTGTCAGGTCCTCAGGCGGCAGGATGTTGAACTCCCAGAAGCCGATGCGCGGCACATTGGAGACGTTGAGCGTGACGCCGTCTCGCTCGTAGATGACGGGGCCCTCGAACTCCTCGGGGCGGCAGAGCAGCTCCTTCTTGACGTGCGGCAGGCCGATGAGCTGCATGTGCGGATGGCGGATGGTGCCGCCGGAGAGCGGGCCGTAGTTCTTGAAGAAGAGCACGGCCTCGTAGCGGCCGCTCTCCTTGAGCCGCTGCCACATGCGCAGGCCGAAGCGGATGAGCGCGTGCATGTGCTCCTTCGTGTAGGAGGGCATGTCGCTATGGCAGACGCGTCCCTCGATGAGGACGAACTGGTCGGCGCCCTCGATGACGTTGTATTTGTTGCGCAGGAAGACCATATCTCCCTCGGTCTCGATGACGCCGGTCAGGTGCTCGCGGTCGCAGAACGGGCACGACTCTTCTTTGTGGCGGATGGTTTCGGGTTTCTGGCGGGCTGCGCTGACGTCGAAGCCCATGAGATTGATGTCCATGCTGACTTCCTTCCTGTCTTCGTATATTTGTCAAGAAATTACTGGATTGATTCGTCCAATAATGATATAATCTCAATGTTGAGTACCATTATAGCGGTATACTGGTATTTTTGCAATTTGCGAGAGGCGGGGGAACCTGCCTTTCTTCTTTCCCGAAATTCTTAGTTCCAGCAAATTCTATGCACGTAGGCGGTGTTTTCCATTAGCAAGCAAGATGTAGAGGCAAATGTGCAGGCGGCACAGCAGCCCCAAGAAGCCCAAGGCTCCAACAAGTCCCCGGACGAGGGCAAGAAGTCAAGCAAGGGAGAGTCCTTCCTCAAGGGCACGTTCATCCTGACGATTGCCGGCTTTGTCGTCAAGGTCATCGGCTCCCTCAACTGGATCTTCGTGTCGCGTATCCTCGGCGGTGAAGGTATCGGCCTCTACCAGATGGCCTTCCCAATCTATTTCTTCGCGATGACGGTCTCACAGGCCGGTGTGCCGGTGGCCATCTCCATCATCACGGCGGAGCGCGTGGCGCTCAAGGACATCTACGGCGCGAAGCGCGTCTTCCGCATCTCGATGGGGCTCATGCTCGTCACGGGCCTTCTGTTCTCGGTGCTGACGTACTTCGCAGCGGACTGGCTCATCGAGTGGCACTTCATCCGCGATGCGCGCGCGTACCTCTCGATGGTCGTGCTCGCGCCGACGGTCTTCTTCGTCACGCTGCTCGCGGCTTCGCGCGGCTACCTGCAGGGCTGGCAGCGCATGACGCCGACAGCGGTCTCGCAGATCGTGGAGCAGATCTTCCGCGTCATCACGATGATCCTCTTGGCGCAGCTCTTCCTGCCCTGGGGCCTCGAGTACGCGTCGGCCGGTGCCTCGCTCGGCGCCTTTGCCGGTGCGGTCACGGGCCTCATCGTGCTCGTCTACTACCACTGGAAGCTCGACCGCGACATCGAGCGCGACTACGGCCATGACATCAAGCCGCTGCCGGGCACGGAGCACGAGCCGGTGCTCAAGATCATGCGCCGCATCTTCATGCTGTCGCTGCCGGTCTCGGCGGCGAGCATCATGCTGCCGGTCGTCTCGAACCTCGACCTCATGATCGTGCCGCAACGCCTCGAAGTCGCGGGCTACAGCGTCAATGAGGCGACGGAGCTCTTCGGCTACCTGACGGGCATGGCGGTGCCACTCGTCAATCTCTCGTGCATCATCACGGCCTCGATGGCCATGAGCATCGTGCCGGCCATCTCGGAGGCGCGGGCGCTGCGCGACATGAAGCGCGTCTACAACCAGACGGCGGCCTCGGTGCGCATCTCGAACTTCGTCTGCTTCCCGGCCTTCGTCATCGTCTTCGTGCTCGCGACGCCGATCTCGTCACTCATTTACAATGCGCCGGGCGCTGGCCCAGCGGTCATGATCTCGGCCTTCAGCATCGTGCTGCTCGGCCTGCATCAGGTCTCGACGGGCATCCTGCAGGGCCTCGGTCATCCGACCATCCCGATGGTCAACATGATCCTCGCGGCGGCGGCCAAGGTCATCCTGAACTGGGAACTCACGGCACTGCCGTGGCTCGGCATCATGGGTGCGGCCTGGGCGACGGCGGCGGACATGGGTGTCGCGGCCATCATCAACCTGTTCTTCATCTACAAGTTCATCGGTTACCGCATGGAGATCCCGCAGCTCCTCAAAACGCTGTTTGCTGCGGCGGTCATGGCGGTCGCGGTCTACTTCTTCTATGATTGGACGATGGCTTGGTGGAACATCGGCGCCATCTCGACGTTCGGCGCGGTTTTCTTCGGCTGCTTCGTCTACATCGCGACCATGCTGCTCGTCGGCGGCCTGCTCGAGGATGACCTCGCACGGATGCCGATGATCGGCCGCATCGGCATCCGCGTCCTGCGCCGCATCGGCGTGTTCAAATCGTAATATGTGATATTGTGGTATAAATAGGGGGAAATCATACTTTGAAGAAGCTCGTGCTCTTCTACAATCCTGTTTCGGGGTCATGCTGCCTTCAAGAACAAGCTTGACTGGATCGTCGAGGCGTTCCAGCGCCGCGGCATCCTCGTCGTCTTCTACCGCACGCGCCGGGAGGGCAATGAGGAATTCATCCCGTTCGTGCGCGAGGTGAATCCGGACGGCCTGCTCGTCGCGGGCGGCGACGGCACGGTCCACGAGATTGTCAACCTCATGATGAAGGGGAGTCTCGACCTGCCGCTCGGCATCATCGGCAGCGGCACGTCGAACGACTTCGCGACGTACCTCGGCGTCAACACGGACCTCGAGGCGTATCTCGACACGATCGCCTCGGGCCGCACGCGCCGCGTGGACCTCGGCCTCATGGACGGCACGTATTTTATCAATGTTGCGAGTGGTGGCGCGATGGCCTGCATCGCGCACGAGGTCAATGCGCGCATCAAGAACTCGCTCGGCAAGATGGCCTACTATCTCAAGGGCATCGGAGAGCTGCCGAAGTTCCGCTACTTCCCGCTCAAGATCGAGGCGGACGGCGCGCATTACGAGCTCGAGACGTTCCTGTTCGTCATCATCAACAGCCCGGTCGTGGGCAGCATGAAGAACGTGGCGAATGGGGTGGCGGTCGACGACGGCAAGCTCGACCTGCTGTCAATCGGCAAGTGCAGCATCCCGAAGCTCATGAGCATCACGGCGGACCTCATCGCGGGCAAGCCCGTGTCGGAGCGCGAGGACGTGCTGCACGTGCAGGCGAAGCACTTCCGTATCGAGTCGGGGATACCCGTTGAGAGCGACATCGACGGAGAGTGCGGGCCGATGCTGCCGCTGACGATCGAGACCGTGCCACGGGCAGTGGCGATTTACTGCTGAAAATTACACAGAGCGAGATAGAAAAAGGGCTGCGCATCGGGTTGTTCGATGGATGTGCAGTCCTTTTTTCAGCGTGCAAGGGGCGTGGGGATACCCTTCGGCTTCGGCGCTCAGCTAAATGGGCCCTATGCTTGGTTGGCGGATGAAAGTGAGTTCACCGCTTGCCGCGGCGTTGTTACATCGTGTGACTTTGATAGGCCTTACTTAGGGCCCAGCCCTGTGGGCGGTCGCTTCGCTTCTGCAGGCGAAGGGTATCCCCACGCCCTGAGAGACAGAGTGCAAAGGTGATTGCGCAGCCGAGAGAAATCGTGGAAGGGGCGGGGAAATGCCTTTCGGCTTCGGCGCTCAGCTAAATGGGGCCCATGCTTGGTTGGCGGATGAAAGTGAATTCGCCGCCTGCCGCGGCGTTCTTACATTGGATGGTCTAGGTAGGTCTTACTTGGGCTCCAGCCCTGCGGGCAATCACTCCGCTTCTGCAGGCGAAGGGCATTCCCCCGCCCTGAGATACAGAGAAAAATGGTGGCCGCAGTCTTGAGTTATGGCGCGTAGGGGAAGGGAGCTGCCGTATACTTTAAGGGTATAGAGTGAAGGGGATGCCTTCAGGCAGGTATGAACTAGGCTGGGGACATGTATTTCGCCTGCAGGGCTGGAGCGATTGCCCAAAGGGCTGAGCCCTCGCTCAGTATAGGCATAGAAAAAGGATGTCAGGACGCCGCGGCAGGCGGCGAGGTGACATCCTTGCTGATCGTATCATAGGGCTCATTCAGCGGAAGACCGAAGCCGAAATACATGTCCCCGGCCCTTCCACGATGTAAACCCACTCATCGTGCGTATTCTCATTCGTCGTGATCATCGAGCTGGCCGAGGTAGTGGGCGACGAATTGCTGGGCGGTGCGGCCGCTGCGGCCGCTGTGGGTCATTTCCCAGCGCACGCCGGCGATGCGCAGTTCTTCTGGCGTGAGATGGATGCCTTCTTTGCGCAGTCTGTGGTCGATGATGGCGAGGTATTCTTTTTGGTCGGGGGCGTAGTACTGGATGATCAGGCCGAAGCGGTCGGAGAGGGAGATGGTCTCGTTCATGCTGTCGTCGCGGTAGACGTCGTCCTGGCTCTCGCTGCGGTCGCGCCAGCTCTCGCGGATGAGGTGGCGGCGGTTGGAGGTGGCGTAGATGAGGACGTTCTCGGGGCGCGATTCGACGCCGCCTTCGATGGCGGACTTGAGGTACTTGTACTCGGCGTCGGACTCCTCGAAGGAGAGGTCGTCGAGGAAGATGATGAAGCGCTTGCTGGCGAAGTAGCGCAAGGCGTCCATGATGTCGGGCAGGTGGCTGAGTTGCGGCTTGGTGAGCTGCAGGATGCGCAGGCCGCGGCTGTAGTAGACGTTGGCGAGGGCCTTGACGGCGGAGGATTTGCCGGTGCCGCGCGCGCCGACGAGCAGGACGTTGTTGGCGGGCTTGCGCTGGACGAAGGCCTCGGTGTTGTCGATCAGCTGCTCTTTCTGATGGGCGTAGCCGATGATGTCATCCATCTCCATGGCTTCGAAGTGGCGGATGCCGATGAGGCGCTGGAGCTTGGCATCCCAGCGGAAGGCCTTGAAGGAAGCGATGTCGCCGTAGCCGAAGCTCTGGTAGTAGCGCAGCAGGGCCGTGGCGAAGTTCTCGGCGGTGCTGGCATTCTTGAGCAGGTTCTCAAGTGCGTCGGATGCTTCGGTCTGGAGTGGCATGGTCGGCTTGTAATCGTCGAGCAGCGGCAGGTCGAGGTAGAGGCTCGCGGGCTCGGTCAGGAAGGGCAGGAGCAGCGTGAGGTCGTGCAGGAAAGCCTGCTTGAGGCTCGCGCCGACGGGGCTGTCGTGCATCTCGATGGTCTGGGCGGCGAGGTTGGGGTCGTGGACGAGCAGGTAGATGAGGTAGCTGCGCAGCAGGCTGCCGTGCAGCCCGACGTCCTCGGCGGTCTCGATGATCTTCGCGGCGCACGGGCCAATCTGGCTCTTGTTGCCGTCGAGCACGGCCATCAGAGACTGGACGGCCGGGTCATCGAGAAGGCTGCGGCAGATCAGCAGCTTGTGCAGGTTCGGGTATTCAGACATAAAATCTCCTCCTGATAAAAGACATGCGGAAAGCATGTTGACGTTGCGAGATGGTCTCTCCATTATACTCTGCATCGATGTGGTTGTAAACCTGTAAACTGAGAATCAGGCGTGATGCGCGATCCTGATGAAATGCGGGGACGTGATGAAGTCGTTCTGATGCAAGGCTGCAAGTGGTGCACTGTCCGGCAGTGAGAGGGCGCGCAGCTCGGTGGCGCGCGTGTCGAGGGCGAGCATCGCCTGCAGCGGTGTCAGGTCGCCTTCGAGCCGCTCGCGGGAGTTCAGCGCGGCGCTGACCTTGGTGATGAGGGGCAAGGTGCTGCGCTCCTTGACTGTGTGCAGCAATTCGCGGCCCACTTCGTCAAAGGCGAGCACGCGCGCGTAGAGGGGGCCCGTCTCTGCAGCCTCGCGGGCGGCGCGTTCACCTGTGCCGAGCAGCAGGTGCGGGACGATGCGGCTGATGCGGCTCGCGGGGTAGCGGCTCGTGACCATCCCCGCGATGAGCTCCTGCAGCGTCTGGCTCTGCCGGCTCTTGGCGAGCAGCCGGTTCGCGAGGCCTTCCTGCAGGCCGAAGATGGCTTCAAGCTCGCGGCCCTGCATCGTCAGCAGCCGCGCGAGCAGCGGGCGGAAGAGGCGCTCGGTCGAGGCAATCTCTGCGGGAAAAGCCGCGCGAATGGCAGCGTACGTCGCCTCGGGCAGAGAGTCCCTGAGCGAGGCAAAGTCGGGCTGCGCTTTCGCGAGCTCCCCGCGGATGGCCGAGGCGCTCGCCAAGGGGCCGAGCGAGGCTTCGTGATAACCCGCACCGCGCCGCGCAATGAGCAGCGGCTCGATGCCCGGCGCATAGCCGCGGAGCGCGCGCAGGTACTCGATGGCGAGGATGTTATTGGGCTGGCGCAGCAGGTCTGATGCAAGGCCGCTCTCCGTTTGCAGGATGGCGGTCAGGGCCTTGGCGTACGAAGCGCCCGCACGCAGCGCCTCGTGGAGCGCCGCCTGCGTCTCTGGCGCGTCGATGGCGTGCGCGGCCTCCATGAGCGGCGCGAGGTCCGGACTCTCCGCGCCGAAAGCGAGCGTGTCGACACAGCCGAGCCCCTGCAAGAGGCGCACGCCGCCGCGCGCGAAGTCCTGCGCACTGCGGCAGGCAAAGAGGAAGGGCAGCTCTAAGACGAGCTGGCAGCCGCCGCGCACCGCGAGATCCGCGCGCCGCCACTTGTCGAGAACGGCCGCCTCCCCGCGCTGCGTGAAGCTGCCGCTCATCACCGCGACGATGGCTACATCGTCATGAAAGCGCTCGCGGATGGCCCGGAGCTGGTAGGCGTGGCCCTGATGAAACGGATTGTATTCGGCGATGACGCCAACGACATACATGAGGGAGGACTCCTTTCGGGTTGAGATAGACTAGATACAGTGTGCAGGGGCAGGGAGGGGGCCTTTCCGGTTTCGTCACTCCGTTAAATGGGACGCATGCGTTGTTCGCCGCTCTGATGCTCATTCGCCGCCTGCCGCGGCGTTCTGACATCTCGATGCAAGATGATATGCGGTGCGCCCCATCCCGTTGGGCAATCACTCCGTTCCTGCAAGCGGAAAGGCCCCCTCCCTGCCTAGTTGCGTTTGCAAAACGAGTGCTTCAAAGACAATTTGCTCATAGGAAGATTTCTGCAGGCAATCACGCCGCTCCTGCAGGCGAAACACATTTCCCCGACCTGAGTTCATGCGGCGCACGCACTGAGCTTACAGACATATTAGTCTTACGTGCGTTCAATCCGCCGAAAGAAAACTCGGGGACCTCTCCGATGCTGGATTTTCCTAGGAGTGGGGGGATATGTTCCGCCTGCAGGAGCGCAGTGGCCGCCCGCAGGGATGGACCCCCAAAGAAGATTTCAAGATAGATCCGTGTGAGACCGCCGCGGCAGGCGGCGAACTGGCTTATTCCTGCAAACGTTACATGGGGTCCATTTCAACGGAGCGACGAAGCCGGAACATATCCCCCCGCTCCCCTTGTTGATGTATCGAGTCTCCACGAATCGATGGTGCGAATCCCCTCTCTTTCAGTCTAGCAGAACACTCGTCCCGCGTCCAATTGTTTGGGCTTTTCCCGCGGATATGGTATACTAAGAGATACGGGCAGTCATCGGGCTGTCTTTTTCATAGAATGAAAGTAACGGAAATCGGCCTGGCCGATCTATAGATACGTGAAACAAGAAAGGATACGATAACGGAATGACAAAAAAGGAAAGTAGTCGTCGCGATGAGCGGCGGCGTGGACAGCTCTCTTACGGCGGCGCTGCTCAAGGAGCAGGGCTATGAGGCCATCGGGGTGACGATGCGCCTGTCGGAGGAGAGCCGTGATTTTGACGAGAACGACCGCGGCTGCTGCAGCCTCAGCAGTGTCGACGATGCGCGCCGCGTGGCGGAGATCATCGGCATCCCGCATTACACCATGAACTTCAAGGAGATGTTCCAGGAAAAAGTCATCGACTACTTCCTCGCGGACTACGCGAAGGGCTGGACGCCGAATCCCTGCATCGCCTGCAACCGCTACGTCAAGTTCGAGGGGCTCCTGCAGAAGGCCATGGAGCTCGGCGCGGATTACGTCGCGACGGGCCACTATGCGCGCATCGCGCAGGACGAGTCGGGCCGCTATGTGCTCAAGAAGGGCATCGACACCCACAAGGACCAGTCGTATGCGCTCTACCACCTCAACCAGCAGTCGCTCGCGCACTTCCTGATGCCGCTCGGCGACTACACGAAGGTGGAGACGCGCGAGATGGCGGAGCGCTACAAGCTGCCCGTCGCCCACAAGCCGGACAGCCAGGAGATCTGCTTCGTGCCGCACGATGACTACAAGGCCTACCTGCGCGCGAAGAATCCCGCCTGCCTGCATCCAGGCGATATCGTCGACAAGGAGGGCCATGTGCTCGGCCATCACGAGGGCGTGCCGCTCTACACGATCGGCCAGCGCAAAGGCCTCGGCATCGCGCATCCGGAGCCGCTCTACGTCGTGGACCTCGACATGGCACATAACCGCGTCGTCGTCGGCGGGGCCGGAGACGTCTTCTCGGACGGCCTTATCGCGGGCGACCTCAACTGGATCGCCATCGATGCACTCGAGGAGCCCATCGAAGTCACGGCAAAGGTCCGCTACGGCCGCCGTGAGGGCCGCGCGCATGTCGAGCCGCTCGCGGGCGGCAAGGTCCGCGTGCATTTTGCGGAGCCGCAGCGCGCGGTGACGCCGGGCCAGTCGGTCGTCTTCTACGCGGGCGATACGGTCGTCGGCGGCGGCATCATCGAGAAAGCGATTCGGAAGGAGGCGGCGGAATGACACTCGAATCAAGCAACACGACAGTCGGCATCCTCTACGACATCGAGAACGCGCCGTTTGAGATGCTCAATTACACGCTCGGCAAGGCGCGGCGCTTCCAGCCGTGCCGCACGATTGTGATCTCGGACTGGGAGGAGCGCCCAGAGCAGAAGCGCTGGGAGAAGCTCCTGCGCCGCCCGGGTTTCACATTCCGCCAGATCAGCAGGACCTTCCTCGGCAAGAACTCCCTGGACTCGGCCCTCTACGATTCGGCAAAACTGCTCTATGAAGAGGGCGTGCGCCGCTACTTCATCATCACGACGGACTCGGACTTCGTGCGCATCGCGCAGATGCTCAATTCGAAGGAGAAGTCCTACATCATCGGTGTCGGCACGAAGCAGGCGAGTGAGACCCTGCGCAATGCCTACGACGAATTCATCGTTTACCCAGCGGAGGAGAAAGAGACCGTGAGAAAGAAACACACGCGCAAGAATGCAGAGACGGCTGAGAAGGCCGAAGAAGCGCTCGAGAAGGCCGAGCCGAAAGCGAATAAGAAAGCCGAGACGAAGAAAGACGTGAAGTCCAAGAAGGCCAAGGCAAATAAAGCCGAGAAGAACGAGAAAGAGAAGCCGGTGAAGGCCGAGAAGCAGGAAAAGGCGGCCAAAGCCACGAAAGCTGCGAAGACCGCGAAAGCCGCGAAGACGGTGAAGGCGGCCAAGCCGGCGAACGACGAGCAGGTTGCGGCAAACGCGGCGGCCAAGAATGCCAAGAGCAAAGCTGCACCGCAGGCTGCTGCGGCAGAGAAGCTCGAGCAGGCAAATCATGTCAATCATGCAGCTGCGGCACCGTCGGCAGCTCCTGCCGCCAAGCCGGAGCACAAGGCAAAGGCAGTCGCGCTGCCGGAGGGCACGTTTGCGGTGCGCCTGCCGAAGACCCTGCGCAAGCAGCTCGAGGCGCGCATGCAGGAAGAAGAAGTCACGATGGATGAGCTGATCACGTATCTCCTGATGCGTGGCCTCTCCCATTGACCGGTGATAGTTGGATGATTGATGGAAAGGATATATACAAATGAAACGAGAAGAACTGGTCCTGTTCTACCAATTCCGTGATGACGAGAAGCTCGCCCTGGCGCAGAAGACGCTGCACCGCCTCGGCATCCACACGAAGGTGCTGCCGGAAGAGGCATGGCGCGAGAAGATCGGCTACCTGCTGGGCCTCAAGGGCTTCCGCTCGGCGAATCCCGAGGACTACGAGGACGACCCGTTCGTCTTTCCGCACGAGGTCATGGTCCTGCAGCACATCCGCAACAAGCGTCTCGACGCCGTGCTCAAGGCGCTCAAGGATGCGGGCGTGCCGCCTGTCCACTATAAGTCGGTCGTCACGCCTTTTAACACGCTCTGGACGCTGCGCCGCCTCTGCGAGACGATGCAGAAGGAGCACGCCGCGATGATCGAGATGGAAGAGGCAAAAGAGAAGAAAGACAAGAAGGACGAGGCTTCAGAAGGCAATGAGTGACGAGAAGCGCACAGAAGCAACAGAAGCAATTCCAGCACAGGCAGGTGCCGCGAAAGAGGCACAGGCTGCAGATGCTGCAAGCGATGCGAAGGCGATAAAAGGCAAAACGGACGTGCAGGCTGCTCTCGATAAGACGGCGCGCCTCGACAACACGCAGGAGCTGCCGCCGCTGCTGGACGACCTGCAGGGAAAGCCTGAGGAGGCGCCGATAAAGCAGCCCTTCCCGCAGGCAGGAGATGAGGCGCCCATAAGCGATGTGCGCGAGCTGACGCCGGACAAGGCTCTGCAGCAGCGGGCCAAGCAGCAGGCGGAGGCGCGCAAGAAGCAGCAGAGCTGGTTCCTGCGCCACAAGAAGCCGCTCTTGCTGGGCGTCGGATTCCTTATCGCCGTCTTTATCGGCTTTGCGCTGGCGGGCTACCGCCAGGACCAGGCGGACCTGCAGAACAATGAGCGCCAGCATCAGGAACAGCAGATGCAGGAGCGCGCCCAGAAGCTCGACGCACAGGAGAGCGACCTGCAGAAGCAGCGCCGCGACCTCGAGGCCAAGAAGAAGGCACTCGAGGAGCAGCAGCGCGATCTCGAGCGCCAGCAGGGCCGCATCGAGGGGCGCAGCCAGGCCATGCAGGAGAGCGCCGATGGGGCGTCGGGCTTCCAGAAAATCCTCGACAAGGTGACGGGCCAGTCGGAGAAGAAGCAGCAGGCCGCCGAGGCGAACCGCCAGCAGGGCGCTGATGCCGCCGCATCGGCCGCCAACGTGCAGCAGTCCATCAACGATGCCCAGTCGATGCTCGACGACGTCCAGCAGAAGCTTGACGATGTGCAGGCCATGAAGAATGAGGCCGGCAAGGTCAAGGACAAGGCGGCGAGCACGTACGAAGAGAACAAAGACACGATCGACACCGTGCTCTCCTATGCCAAGGAGGGCGCCACGATGCTCGGCAACCTGCTGTTCCAATGACAGCTGACAGGCTGACCGACATGCGATGCAGTGCTATAGATATAAGGGGAAAGGTGAAGTAGAAGATGAAGTTCTGGAAACAACTGTGCTGCCTCGGTCTGGCAGCCGTCGCCATGCTCTCGGTCGCGGGCTGCGGAGGCAGCTCCCCGGAGAGCTCGAGCTCGGGCAAGATGCAGAAACTCTCCATCGGCCTGATGCCGGATACCGACTCCCTGCCGTTCCTGATTGCAGAGGAGAAGGGCTATTTCGCGGATGAAGGGCTCGACGTCGACCTCAAGCAGTTCAAGAGCGCGATGGATCGCGACTCGGCGCTGCAGAGCGGCAACCTCGACGGTGCGGTCTCTGATATGCTCGCCGCAGCTTTTGCGAAGGATGGCGGCTTTGATGTCAAGGTCACCTCGGCGACAGACGGCAGTTACAAGCTTGTCGCGGGCAAGACGGAAGGTGCTGCGGATGTCAAGGGTCTGAAGGGCAAGGATGTCAGCGTCTCGCGCAACACGATCATCGAGTACGTGACGGACGAGATTCTCGCGAAGGACGGCCTCAAGGGTGAGGACATCAACAAGGTAATCATCCCGCAGATCCCGACGCGCCTCGAGATGCTGCAGAACGGCAAGCTCGCCGCAGCGACGCTGCCAGAGCCGATGGCCAGCATCGCCATCCACAACGGCGCGCACCTCATCAAGAGCTCCGATGACCTCGGCATCAACCCGGGCATCATCCTCTTCACGGACAAGGCCGCGAAAGACAAGACAAAAGAGATCCAGGCGATGTACCGCGCCTACAACCGCGCCGTCGACTACCTCAACACGGCCCCGCGCGAGGATTACATCGACTTCGTCATCGAGAAGGCCGGCTTCCCCGCCGCCGCCAAGGAGGCGCTGAAGCTGCCGACTTACCACAAGGCAGCCCTGCCGAAGGAGCAGGATGTGACGGATTGCATCAAGTGGCTCAATGCCAAAGATCTGGTAAAGGAGACGTACGGGTATGATGACCTCGTCATCAATCTGCTCGGCGAATGAATTGAAGATGAATACTGACATGATGGATACGATAGCCTTCCAGCACCTGACGGTTCGCTATAGGGCCGCAGGCCGCGCAGATGCAGCTGCCGTCGCCGATGTAAGCCTGACCGTTCCGCGAGGAACGGTTTGTGCTATCATCGGCCCTTCCGGCTGCGGCAAGTCGACGCTCTTAAAAGCGGTGGCAGGCCTCGTGCAGCCAACCAGCGGCTGCGTGACGATCGCGGGGGAGAAGGCCGACCCGAAGAAATCGTGCATCGGCTTCATGCCGCAGAACTACGGCCTGCTGCCGTGGCAGACGGTGCGCGAGAACATCGTGCTCGGCTGCCGCATCCGCCACACCTGGCACAAGGGCAGGGCCGAGGATGAGGCAAGGCTGCTGCACTTCATGGAGGCCTTGCACATCCGAGGTCTCGCAGACCGCTACCCGCATGAATTAAGCGGCGGCCAGCAGCAGCGCGTGAGTCTTGCGCGCGCCTTCCTGCTGCAGCCGGACATCCTGCTGATGGACGAGCCGTTCTCGGCGCTCGACGCCATCACGCGCGAGGAGATGCAGGACGTCTTCCTCGGGCTCTGGCACGAGCAGCACACGACGACGCTGCTCGTCACGCACTACGTCGAGGAGGCGCTCTACCTCGGCCAGAAAATCGTGCTGATGGCCGCTAATCCCGGCCGCATCGCGCGCGTCTCCGACAACCCGCTCAGCGGTTCCCGCGAGCGGCGCAGCAGCCAGGCGTTCTTCGAGATGAGCCGTACACTGCGCGAGGAGATACGGACCCTGCGCGCGCAAGATGAAAGCGATGAGCAAAGAGAGGAGGAGAGGCGATGAAGGGCATCCAGCACACGCTGCTCTCTTACGCAGCCGCCGCCGTCTTCCTGCTCGCGCTCTGGTGGGCCATCGCGCTGCTGCTCGCGCTGCCCATCGTGCCGACGCCTGACAAGGTGCTCGTGCGGCTCGCGCACGTCTTCTCGCGCGACATCTTCGCACATGCGGCCTGGAGCCTCTGGCGCATCGCGGCGGGACTCGGCCTGGCCGTCTGCGTCGGCTATCCGCTCGGCGTCCTCATGGGCTACTTCCGGCGGGCCGATCGCTATCTCTCGCCTGTCGTCTACCTGACGTACCCCGTCCCGAAGATCGCGCTCTTGCCGATCCTAATGCTGCTCGCCGGCGTCGGCGAGCTCTCGAAGATCCTCATGATCTTCCTGATCATCGTCTTCCAGGTTATCGTGGCCGTGCGCGACGCCATCCGCACGCTGCCGGAGGAGCGGTATGCGCCGCTCTATTCGCTCGGCGCGTCGTTTGCGCAGGTCTTCCGCTTTGTCATCCTGCCCGCATCCTTGCCGAAATTCATCACAGCCGTGCGCGTCGCGATGGCGACGGCCGTATCCGTGCTGTTCTTCACTGAGACGTTCGGCACGCAGTACGGCATGGGCTACTACATCATGGACGCCTGGCTGCGCGTCAACTACCTCGAGATGTACGCGGGCATCCTCGTGCTCAGCGCCATGGGCCTCCTGCTCTTCGGCCTCATCGACGGCTTCGAGCGCGCGGCCTGCCGCTGGCAGCGGAAGTGAGGCGAAGATTGTGAAGAAACTCTTTGCCCTCGCGCTCCTTGCTCTGCTCTTGGGCGCGGGCTGGGCGGGCTACCATGTGCCAGACCTTCTGCCGCAGGCCCAGCGGCTCGCCGACGACCTCCTGAGCCATTTCGAGCACGACGACGGCGCCATCCACGTCGAGGGCAGCGGCGCGGCGCTCGCCGATGTCCAGAAGGCCGCCGCGGCCTTCGATGGCCTGACGCAGGAAAAGCTCGGCGTCACGCGCCGTCACTCCGTCCGCGTCTACGTGGCCGCCTCCGATGCGGACTACCGCCGCATCCTGCGGGAGGAGTTCTCGCTCTCCGATGAGGAGGCCGGGCAGGTGGCCGCCATCTCGGGCGGCTGGTCGGGCGGCAGCCTGCACGTCACGGCCGTCAACGCAAAGGCCGGCGTCATGGACGGCCATAGCGACCGCTATGCGACGACGGCGCACGAGCTCTTCCACCAGCTCCAGTACGAGATGAGCCACGGGCGCGACACCGACAAGACGGCCTTGTTCTGGCTCGAGGAAGGCTCTGCCGACTACGTCGGCGCCATGATGGCCGAGAAGCTCGGCGCCCGCACGCTCGCGCGCTGGCAGCAGGGCGTGCTCGACGACCTCTTGGGCGCGCCGCATCCGGCAAGGCCCGACCAGCTCATCCACCTCGAATTCGAGGAGCGCAAGGCCATCATGGCCAAAGAGTACCACGCCTACGCCATGGCCGACATGATGACGGTGCGCCTGCTCGCGCGCTTCCCCGAGGCGCAGCGCGGCCAGAAGCTCGCCGCTTACTTTGAGGCGCTCGACGAAGGCGCGACGGGGGAGGATGCTTTCGCGCAGACCTTCGGCCTGACGCTCGACGATTTTCTGCAGGAGTTCTCCGCGTGGTGGCAGAGGCAGAAGAGCCAGCCCGCTGCCATCCAGATCGATGCGCGCGAGGGCATTACCGAGGGGCAGGCCGACTTCTACGCCGCGCAGGCCAGTGCCGTCCAGCAGCTGCTCGCGCGCCGCTTCGGCCAGACGCTGCACGGCAGTTACACGCTCGTGCTCGCGAATGGCAAGGACGACCTCGCGCGGGCTGTTAGCGACTACTCCGACATGACGCCCGCCGAGGCGAAGAAGACGGTCGGCGAGAGCCTCTGGCTCGAGAATGGCAGCACGCTCTTTCTCGATACGGCGGCACTTGACTCCGAGCGCCAGCAGATCTTCAGCATGGGCGTCATGCTCACGCGCGTCATGGAAGCGCAGGCCATGGGCGGCACCGAGAAGGAAGTCGCCTGGCTCGCGCGCGGCGCAGCCTACCTTATCGGCACCCTGCGCCTCGAAGAAGAGGGGCTCGGCAGTCTCGCCGACTACCGCCGCACCTGGTACAGCGTGCTGCAGGAGAAGGGCAGCTTCCCCGATGCCGCCAGCCTGACCACGCCGCAGGCCTACGAGCAGGCCTGCGCTTCCTTCGGCGATGAATCGTGCTCGATCGTCGCCGAGCTCGCCGCCGACGACCTCTTCGCGCGCTGCGGCTGGGGCAGTTTCACCAAGTGGATGCGCGCCGCAAACCTCGCCGACGGCGATGGCGAGAAGGCATTCCAGAGCATCTACGGGACGAGCCCCAACGCCTGTGCTTCCTCAGCGTCCGCGCGCCTGCTGCGTGAGATGAATAGCGAAAGCAGCATGTATACACGATGAGCCCCTTTACAAATGAAAAAGACTATGATAACATAAGAGTCGTTCAAGCGAGTGCGCTTGTACGAGACGAATAGTCATATGGCAATGGCGCCATGCAGAGGTGATACTTCCGATTCGTATGATCCGGATGTTTTTCTGCATGGCTTTTTTGTTGCTCAATTTTTAAAAGGGTGGTATAAACATGGACGAGTTACTTTATGTGATTCCTGCAAACTCCGAAAAAGAAGAAATCCTGAACACGCTCAAAGCACATCCCGAGATCAAGTTCGTTTCGCTGGTCGGCATCGACATGGCCGGTAACGATACGGATGAGAAGATCCCGATGCGCATCTTCCTCAAGGATATCGATGAGTTCTATGCTGGCACGGCTGTCCAGACGGATGGTTCCTCCGTCGTGCTGACGGGCATTGCCACCCTGAACAACGCAAAAGTCGATATGCCGGTCGATCCTTCCGTCAACTGGTTCGTCGATTACAACATGGAGAACTACGACGAGGAGACGGGCAAGCCAATCGGCACGCTGCGCATCCCGTCCTTCCTGATCCACGAGGGCAAGCGCGTCGATTCGCGTGCCGTCCTCGCTGACACGCTCGCTTACGTCAAGAAAGAGCTGCTGGCCCTCTTCAAGGCACATCCGCAGATCTCCGGCATCGAGAGCGTCAACGGCAATGACGTCACGGACATCCAGTTCACCTCCGCTACGGAGCTCGAGTTCTGGGTCAAGACGCCGCTTGAAGATGCTGCCATCGAAGAGATGTCCGCTTCGCAGGTCCTGCAGGAGCAGTACTGGGAGCGCACGCACGGCATCGTCCGCACGGCTATGGAGCAGTGCCTGCTCGTGCTCGACAAATACGGCTTCAAAGTCGAGATGGGCCACAAGGAAGTCGGCGGTCTCAAAGCACAGATTGACGAGAGCGGCCGCATGACGCACGTCTGCGAGCAGCTCGAGATCGACTGGCGCTTCGCCGATGCCCTGCAGGCTGCCGACAACGAGCTCTTCGTCCGCACGATCGTCCGTGAAGTCTTCCGCGGCATGGGCCTCGAAGTCAACTTCAAGGCAAAGCCGATGATCGGCCTGGCTGGCAACGGCGAGCACACGCACATCGGCATGGCTGCCATCACGAAAGACGGCAAGCTCCACAACCTCTTCACGGCTGACGACCAGAAGAAAGACTTCATGAGCGCCATCGGCTACGGCTCCCTCATGGGCCTGCTCAAGAACTACGAGGTCATCAACCCGTTCGTCTCCGCTACGAACGACTCCCTCAACCGCCTCAAGCCGGGCTTCGAGGCTCCGGTCTGCGTCGTCACGTCCCTCGGCCATACGCCGGAGATTCCGTCGCGTAACCGCACGATCCTCGCCGGCCTGATCCGCGACCTCAGCAACCCGTACGCAACGCGCTTCGAGCTGCGCGCCTGCAACCCGTACACGAACACGTACCTCGTCCTCGCAGCCATCTACTCGGCTTGCCTCGACGGCGTCAAGGCCTGCGCTACGCACACGACGGCAGAGTGCCTCGCCGAGATTTCCAAGGATGCCGGCGAAGAGGGCTTCTACCTCGAGAAAGACCGCGCATACCGCAGCGAAGACGATGTCTTCGAAGACTACACGGAAGAAGAGCGCACGCGCCTCTTCGGTGCTCCGCCGGCTACGGTCTGGGAGAACATGCAGAACTTCGAGAACTACCCGGCTAAGCTCGCCGTCATCACGGCTGGCGGCGCTCTGCGCGACCAGATCATCGAGGCCTTCCGCGCCGGTGCCCTGACCCGTTGGAAGACGGAGCTCATCGCCCGCATCATCCCGGAGAACCGCGACATCGTCCGCGCAGCCAAGGAAGCCAAGACCGACTTCGTCACCGACCTCGATTCCTACAACTGGAACAAGATCAACGGCATCCGCAGCTACCTCGCCAAGGACAGCATCGATGAGAAGTCCCTCTTCACGCTCCTCATCAACGCCCTCAACGATGGCGATTACGCAACGGCATCCGGCCTGCAGGTCGAGATGTACGACAAAGTCGAAGAGCTCAAGAGCCTCTACGACTCCTACGTCAAGAACATGATCTGATTGCCACCGGCAACTAGAGGAAAAGGCACCGCTTCGGCGGTGCCTTTTTGTGTGAAGGAATTCAGCGATGATACGTCGAATGAATAAAATAAATATAGTTTCCTAAGACCACGGACGGACTGTTGGTGGGCAGTACACTATCATGAAGGTGATACCATGACGATGAGGAAATCAGAAATTGAAGCATCCAACTTGAAAGTTATCCTGCATTCCAAGAGGGCGAACATCTATTACCTCGAAAAATGCCGCGTCATGCAGAAAGATGGGCGCGTGCTTTATCTGACAGAGGGCAAGAGGGAGAATCAGTTTTGGAATATCCCGATTGCCAATACGACAGTGCTGCTGCTGGGAACAGGCACATCCATCACGCAAGCTGCCATGCGGATGCTGTCTATGGCTGGCGTTATGGTCGGTTTCTGTGGCAATGGTGGGACGCCGTTGCTTTCCGGTGTGGAAATCGAATGGCTCAGCCCTCAGAGCGAATACCGGCCGACGGAATATGTGCAGGGGTGGCTTTCCTTCTGGTTTCAGGCAGACAAGCGGTTGGCGGCAGCGAAAGAATTCCAATTGAAGCGGTGCCAGTTCATCGAGCAAGTCTGGCAGAAGGATCGTGATTTGCAGAGCTGGGGCTTCTATGCAGATGATGATGAAATCGAGTCGGCCATGCAACGCTTCCGCCAAGTCATCCAGCAGGCTGTGGATATCAAACAGCTGCTGGCCGGTGAGGCAGTCTTCACGAAAGCACTTTATAAGTATGCGAGTGAGCATGTCAATATGCCGGATTTTGTTCGCCTTCATGATGCTCCTGCGGGAGATAAGGCCAATATCTTCTTGAATCACGGCAATTATCTAGCCTATGGACTGGCAGCGGTCACACTCTGGGTACTGGGGATACCACATGGCTTTGCCGTCATGCACGGAAAAACGCGGCGCGGAGCCCTGGTCTTTGACGTAGCAGACCTCGTGAAAGATGCCATTGTTCTGCCAGGAGCATTCATCTGTGCCGAAGATGATCTCAGGGATCAGGAGTTCCGTTCGTACTGCCTGCAGAAATTCACGGAGCACAAGGTATTGGACTTCCTGTTTGAAGAAGTGAAGTATGTGAGTCAGTTATGGGGAAAGGAGGGCCCTGTATCATGATGGTACTGTTTACAAGCCGCAGCGAGAAGAAAGCTCTGCTGACGGTTCGCCGTATCCTGGATCAATTTGCAGACCGCATCGGCAATGATACGTGGCAGACCATCATGACAGAAGAGGGTGTACAGGAAGTCAAGACGCTCCTGCGCCGGAGTGCGACGAAAAGCACGGCAGTGTCCTGTCGATGGATTCGCTCGCGCAACCGCAGCCAGCTTCTCTGGGTGGTAGGAAACCGCGATAAATTCAATGAAGACGGCATGGTGCCCGTCAATACGACGCAAAAAAACATCCTTCATAAGGAGTGGGAGGGCGGTTGGCCATATCTGTCACTGCTCAAGGCATTGGTATCTGTCGCAGCGCTTTTTCATGACTGGGGGAAATCATCGGATCACTTCCAAAAAAAGCTGCGGTCGTCGTCGATGGAAAAAGACCCTTACCGTCACGAGTGGGTTTCCTGTCAGTTGTTGGCAGCTGTAGCAAAAATCAGTGGTGATACAGAGGATGATGACACCTGGATACATCTCATTCTGGATGATAAACTGAAGAAGACAACCTTGAAGAATAAAATGAAGAAACAGGGCGAGCATGCACAGGCATTGCCGAAGATGCCGCCAATCATGCGAATCCTGGCTTGGCTGATTCTGTCGCATCATCATCTGCCTGTGACGCGGAATGAAATGGAATGCAGGATCTGTGCAATGGAGCCAATCCTGTCTCTGGAAGATCTCTTTTTAAAGATCAAGGCGAATGGGATATGAAGGTCTGTTCCGT